>OFFY01001259.1_pt1 | contig 22081 bp, 20 predicted proteins | sample 1521481 | NCBI WGS metagenome assembly OFFY01 (sample SAMEA3504117, study PRJEB24116) | mouse gut metagenome | biome: mouse gut; feature: mouse-associated habitat; material: faeces | place: Denmark | collected 2011
GGCGGCGGCCATCGCCAAAGGAGAAGCGCCTGCGAACGGCTGTCCCGTGGGCGGAGAAGCCGTGGGCGCAAAGATTGCGGCCATCATGGGAGTGGATGCGGGGGCCAGCCTGCGCAGGGTGGCATATGTGGCCTGTACGGGAGATTGCGGGAAGGCAAAGCAGGATTACGAGTATATGGGCCATCAAGACTGCCGTATCATGGGATTTGTGCCCGGCGGCGGACCCAAGTCATGTAACAGCGGCTGTCTGGGATATGGCAGCTGTGTGCAGGCCTGTCCTTTTGATGCGATTCATGTGGTAAACGGCGTAGCTGTCGTGGACAGAGAGAAATGCAAGGCCTGCGGGAAATGTGTGGAAGCATGTCCCAAGCATTTGATCTCCCTGATTCCCTATGATGCGAAATATGCGGTGGCTTGCAGTTCTGCGGACAAGGGGCCGGTGACCATGAAGGCATGCCAGGCAGGGTGCATCGGCTGTGGGCTGTGCATGAGAAACTGTCCTGCCGGTGCGGTGAAGGTTACGGATTTCCACGCGGTGATCGATCAGGAAAAATGTACCGGCTGCGGCGCCTGCGCGGAGAAATGCCCGAAGAAGTGCATAGTGAAGATATAAAGATACAGTTTCGGAAACGGGGAGGGGCGGATTTTAAGGTTGAAATGGGAGGAAATTTAAGGAATGAAAATGCCCGATGATTTTGATGACAATTCGAATATGACATTGACGGTAATCATGTCTATTGTGGCGGTATCTGCCTTTGTGGCCGTGATTCTGCTGACCGTGCTGCTGCTGAACCAGAAGAATACGCAGGCGCAGCGCCGGACACAGCAGGGCAGCTCCGTGCAGGCGGCGGCAGAGCCCTCATCCCCTGTTATTCTTTATCCGGAGACCGATGAATTGGTGACAGGAAGCTCCCTGCATCCGGATGATTTTGATTTCTGGGATATGTACCCGGAGGCTACGCCCACCCCCACCCCGGAGCCCACAGCGGAACCGGAGCCGGAGGAGGCGGAGCCTTCCGAGGACGGGAAGCATACTTTGGTGCAGTATGCGGACGGTACCGAGGAGTGGGTTTTGATCAGCCCCTATCTGCCCAAGCACGAATATGATTTTACCAGGCTGGTATGTCAGTCGGATCAGATGAAATATTACGAAAACGGGAAACAGACTTCCTACGTGGGAGTGGACATTTCGAAATACCAGGATTATGTGGATTTTGTGAAGGTGAAGAAGGCCGGTATTGATTTCGTCATGCTGCGGGCGGGAGCCAGGGGCTATGGCAGCGGGCAGCTGATTTTGGACGAATATTTCAGCGACAACTTAAAGAGAGCTACGGATGCCGGGCTGGACGTGGGCGTTTATTTTTATTCTCAGGCTGTCAGTCAGGATGAGGCCATAGAAGAGGCGAATATGGTCATTGAGAATCTGGGTGAATATCAGATTACATATCCGGTGGCCTATGATATGGAATTGGTGGAAAACGATACCGCCAGGACGGAGAATCTGACTAGAGCCGAGAAAACCGATATCGCAAAAGCCTTTATGGATACCATTATCGCATCCGGGCGGAAGGCAATGATCTACGGAAACAAGGAATGGCTGATCAAGGAAATCGATATGTCCAAGCTGACGGCCTATGACGTATGGCTCTCTCAGGATGCGGATATTCCGGACTATCCCTATAAGTTTGCCATGTGGCAATATGACTTTGAAGGTTCTGTGGACGGGATTGCGGGTTATGTGAACATGAATATCAGCTTTGTCAACTTTGCTGAGAAGTAAGAGTACTATTTTCAGATCTTTTCTCATATATTGATAATACGGACAGGCTTTCAGAATGAATTGGATGTCCGGTTGAGAAAGGACTGGAAGGTATGTATAAAAAAGCGGTAGGCATCTTGATGCTGTTGAGTTTTGCTCTTATGGCATGTGTGGTATGTGTGAGAGAGTTAGACGCTGTCAGATTGTGTCCGGAGCCCGTGCAGAATCTGAAGCTTGGAATGTGGGAGCTGGAGGAAGCGTGGGTCAGGAAGGCCAGACCAGACGTAGACAATGGCAAAAAGGGGCTGGGAATTGCAGAGGTGGCAGTGTCCGGGCAGCGTACGGTTGCGTTTCTTGTGGTGGAACAGCATTATCTGTATGAGCTGTCAGACACTGACCTGGAGGTTTTGCAGCGGATCGTTGAGGCGGAGGCAGGAAATGAGGACGAGGATGGGAAGCTGCTGGTGGCCAATGTGGTGCTGAACAGGGTGAACAGCGAGCTGTTTCCAGATACGGTGTCAGAGGTGGTCTTTCAGAGAGAGAAGGGAATCTCGCAGTTTTCGCCGGTGTCCAACGGAAGCTACTACAGAGTGAAGGTCAGCCAGGAGACGGCTGATGCAGTGGAGCGTGCTCTGATGGGAGAGGATATCTCTCAGGGGGCATTGTATTTTGTGGCCAGAAAGTATGCGGACAGCGGGAAGGTGAAGTGGTTTGACAGAAAGCTGACATACCTTTTTCAGCACGGCGGACATGAATTTTTCAAATGAGCACAGAAAGAATGCAAAAGCGTAAAGGACGGGGTGAGAACAAATGGAAGAAGTCTGCCGGATCGCCGTGTGCGATGATGAAGAGGCGCAGCTGGACAAAATGAGAGAACTGCTGGCGGTCTATGGGCAGCGGCATCCGGAGTATAGCTTCAGGACGGACTTTTTCAGGGATGCACGGGACTGCATGAGGAGGGTTCAGACCTCCAAGAGCAGCTTTTATCTGGGGCCGTGGCGCTTGATGGAGCTGGACAGTCTTGTATACAGGACGGAAATTGAGGAGATACAGGAGAGGAACCGGGCAATGGGAGCAAAGTATGGAGCAGAGGATGACTTCAAGTATGCGTATCGCAAAAAGGACAGTCTGGCGCCGGTTCTGAACCTTACTTTGTATTGGGGGAGAAAAAGGCGGGAGCATCCCCTGTCGTTGCGTGACATGGCAGAAATGGATTCCCTGCCGGGGAAGCTGAAGGATTTATTTGAAGATCACAGGGTACATTTGATTTATATGCGCCGTATTCCGGAGGAGGCTTTGGATAAGATGGATTCGGTTCTGAAGTATGTGCTGGGGATTATGAAGCATACCGGATCCAGAAAAAAGTATGAGAGGTATGTTCTGGAGAATCGGGAATATTTCAGCAGGGTACCAAAGGGTGCAGTGGATGTCATCGATGCCTGTACGGGGATAAAGGATATTACAGACTGCCTGGAGTATACGTTAAACAAGGAGACAGGAGAGGAGGAAGCAGATGTGTGCAAAGCGCTGAATGATATTAAAAAGAACGCTGAGAAAAAAGGAATGAAACAGGGCGTAAAGCAGGGAGAGAAACATCTGGGCGTGTTGATGCAGAAGCTTCTGGCAGATGGCCGGACGGAGGATGCCCGGCTTGCTGCAACGGACGAGGAAGAGAGGGGCAGATTATATCGGGAGTGCGGCATTGCTGTTAAGTGAGTGCCGGTGAGCGGCCGGATAGAAAAAGATTTGTTTGACTGGAAGCCACAGAGCCTATAAAATAAGAGAGACAGAATGTAGGATGGGTTGGGAGGAACACAGGGATGATCTATCTGTTTACTGCTTTATATTGTGAGGCGCATCCCCTGATCAGAGAGTTCGGATTGGTAAGGAATCCGAAAAATACATGGCTGCAGGAGTTTGATAATGAGGAGGCGGGGCTTAGGCTGACGATTACCGGCGTGGGGGAGATTGCTGCTGCGGCTGCAGTGGGCAGCGTGTGCGGGGGATACCCTCCGGCGCAGGATGACATTCTTCTCAATGTGGGTATCTGTGCCAGAGGCGAAGGAGCGGATGGCATTTTTCTCTGCAATCAGATTACGGAACAGGCGACAGGGAGGACTTTTTATCCGGATATGCTGTATCGCCACGATTTTCACGAAGCGTCCATAGTGACGGGAACGGCGGTGTGGAATCGGGCAGAGGATGGTTCGGACAGCGGTCCGTGCGGCAGGCAGTCTGTTCCGCCGGGGGCCCTCTATGATATGGAAGCGGCGGCAATCTATCAGGCAGGTTCTTTATTTTTCGGACCTCATCAGATGATGTTTCTGAAAGTCGTCTCTGACAGGGGAGCGGCAGGGGAGGTATCCGGGGAGTGGACAGAGCGTCTTATGGAACAATAGCGGGAGCCAATGGCGGACTATATCCGGCGGATTCGGAGGATAACGGGGGAGAATGTCCGGGAGGACTCTCTGCGGCAGAAGGAGGAGGCGCTGGTTGAACAGCTTGGGACAGACCTGCATTGTTCGAAGGCAATGAAGGATTGCCTGAGACAGTATATCCGTTACCTGACTTTGAATGATTGTGATTATATGTTTGTGATAAAGGAAATGTACGAGAACGGGTTGATTCCCTGTAAAGACAAGAGAGAGGGAAAATTGTGTTTTGAAGAGCTTAAAAGAAGAGTATTATAATCCGTTTTTTTCTCATATTTATGTGGAGGAATCTGTCCGTAATTATTGGCGGGTACAGGAGATTCTGGCGAAATTTCCGGATGCGGAAATCATTGAGATTCATCATTACAAGGATGTATTCTGCCGCAGCAGGCAGAGCCATGCGTTGCAGCACCGCTCACGGAAGCTGATTCTGGCAGCCAGGCAGAAATCGCTGCTTTATGAGGGAGCGCCGGTTTGCCAGAGTTTCGGCAACCAGTATTTTTACTATATGTCCTGTGTGATGAACTGCGTTTTTGATTGTGAATACTGCTATTTGAAGGGGATGTACCCTTCGGCCAATATCGTGGTATTCGTGAATCTGGAGGAGTACTTTGACCAGGTGGAGGCGGTTTTGAAGGAGCATCCTCTGTACCTGTGCATTTCTTATGACACGGATCTGGCGGCCATGGAGAAAGTTATCGGGTATGTGGGGCAGTGGTGCGCCTTTGCGGGCAGGCATGAGGATTTGAAAGTGGAGATACGGACAAAGTGCGCAAATCTTTCCTGTTTTGAAAAGGTTCCGCCCCTTGCCAATGTGATCTGGGGGTTCAGCTTGTCTCCGCAGGAGGTGATAAAGAGCTGCGAACACGGTACCCCTTCGCTGACAGAGCGGCTGAACTGCGCGGCAGAGCTGATCCGGGCAGGATGCACTGTACGGCTTTGCTTTGATCCGATGATTTATATGCCGGGATGGAAGAGGTATTATGAAGAGATGCTGGAACAGGTGTATCGGATCATTGACTTGGATAAAATCCTGGATGTAAGTGTGGGAACCTTCCGGATTTCACAGGATTATCTGAAGAGGATGAGGAAACAGGAGCCGGATTCCGCGGTGGTCTGGTTTCCCTTTCAAAGGGAAAACGGTTACTGTCATTATCCTGACGGGTTGATGGAAGAGATGGAAGGCTTTCTGACGGAGAGGCTTCAGGAGCGGATTTCCCGGGGGAGGATTTTCAGATGGAGGGAATGACAATGGAAGCGGCAATCGTAACCGGGGCATCTTCCGGCATAGGCTGTGCAGTCAGCAGGAGGCTGGGCGCGCTGGGATATGAGGTATTCGGCATCGGAAGGGATTTCGGCGGGGAGCATTTCCCGGAGGAAAACATGCACCCGATCGTTTGCGATGTGTTGGATACGGAAAAGTTGTGCGCCTGTGTCAGACAGATTGCGGCAGACTATCGGGTGCGCATTCTGGTGAACAATGCAGGAGTGGGATATTACGGACTTCATGAAGAATTAAACCCGGAAAAAATCAAGGCGCTGGTGCGGACAAATCTGGAGGCGCCCATGATTCTCACCCAGCAGTTGCTGCGGCACCTGAAGAAAAACAAGGGCTATGTGATCAATATTTCTTCGGTGACGGCACAGGAAGCCAATCCCCGCGGATGTGCCTACGGAGCAACCAAGGCGGGTCTTGCCAGCTTTTCCCGCAGTCTCTTTGCGGAGACCAGAAAGTACGGTGTGAAGGTAGTAACCGTTTATCCGGATATGACACGGACAAATCTCTATAGAAATGCGGATTTCAGGGAAGGGGAAGAGGCGGAGAGCTATCTGCTTCCTGAGGAGGTTGCGGATGCGGTGGAATATGCCTTAAATCAGCGGGAGGGAATGATTGTTACGGATATCTCGCTGAGCCCGCAGATTCGCAGGATTAGGAGAAATGCAGCGCATGTATAACAGCGTGCCGAAAAGGGTGTTGGGCGGGAGGATGGAGGATCCGTTGCCTGCCGCAGCGGAGGAGCGGATTGTACCGGAAGAGGGCATCGGTGTTTAAGTGAGCGGGAGCATTTCGGATTTCGGCCGTACTTCTCAGGCCGGCAAACGGGCTGCAGGCACTCTTGCGCCCGGCGGGAAAATATGGTATAATGTTGGCTTGAAAGAGTATCAAGTCAACTGCTGATTCCAAATGCGCTGGAGCGCACCTATATACATTGGCATAGTTTCTTCAAAGTGTATTTGAAAACGCATTTTACGGCAGGATTCATCCGCGGAAAGTACAAGGCATGGAAAGCGGATTTGGGATACGCCTTTGGATAAGGGAGAGCATTTATGGAAATTTTATATGGAAGCACCAGGAGAAATGATAAAAAAGTGACGGCTTCCCAGGCGATTTTACAGGGACTTGCACCGGACGGAGGCCTTTTTGTGCCGGACCATATCCCTGCGCTGGACAGGACTATAGAAGAAATATCGAAGATGGATTACCGTCAGACAGCCTACGAGGTGATGAAGCTGTTTCTGACGGATTTTACGGAGGAGGAATTAAGGGGCTGTATCGACAGTGCATATGATTCCAAATTTGACACGGAAGAGATTGTTTCCCTGGCGGAGGTTGCGGGGGCGTATTATCTGGAGCTCTTCCACGGTCCCACCATTGCCTTCAAGGATATGGCATTGTCCGTCCTGCCCCATCTGATGGTCACTGCCGCCCGGAAAAACAATGTGAAGAATGAGATTGTCATTTTGACAGCCACCTCCGGCGATACCGGGAAGGCGGCTCTGGCCGGTTTTGCCGGTGTGAAGGGGACGAAGATTATTGTATTTTATCCCAAGGGAGGCGTGAGCGCCATCCAGGAGAAGCAGATGGTGACCCAGAAGGGAGATAATACCCTGGTAGTGGGGATTCACGGCAATTTCGATGATGCCCAGACGGGAGTTAAGCGGATTTTTGCCGACAGGGCGCTGGGGGAGGAGCTGGCGGAGAAGGGATACCAGTTTTCCTCGGCCAATTCCATCAATATCGGACGCCTGGTTCCGCAGATCTGCTATTATGTTTACGCTTACGGCACACTTCTGCGGGAAGGGAAAATCGCGGAGGGCGAACGTGTCAACGTTGTGGTGCCTACCGGGAATTTCGGCAATATCCTGGCGGCTTTTTATGCGAAAAAAATGGGACTGCCCATCGGTAAGCTGATCTGTGCCTCCAATGAGAACAAGGTGCTGTTCGATTTCTTCCGCACCGGCGCCTATGACAGAAACCGGGAATTTATCCTGACGACTTCACCGTCCATGGATATCCTGATCTCCAGTAATCTGGAGCGCCTGATTTACCGGATTACGGGAAATGATTCCGCGGAGACGGCACAGCTGATGGCCGCCTTAAGCGGAGTTGGAAAATACGAAATAACAGAGAAAATGAAATCCGAGCTGGGGGATTTTTACGGGAATTATGCCACGGAAGCCGAAGCAGGAGAGGAGATAAAGCGTCTTTATGCGGATTATGGCTATGTGATCGATACGCATACGGCGGTGGCTTCTGCCGTATACCGGAAATATCAGGAAGAAACCGGCGATTGTGCGAAGACAATCATTGCTTCCACAGCCAGTCCTTATAAATTTGTAGGAAGTGTCATGAAGTCCATCGGTGGGGAGGAGGCTGAAAACGGAACCCAATCTTTCTATGGGGCAGGGGAAGTGGACGGACGAAAGGCAGTCGATGGACGAAATGCAGTTCAGGGAGTAAAGACCTCTCAGGACGATTTCGAGTTGGTGGATGAGCTGGAGAAGCGTTCCGGTATCCCGGTTCCGGATGCCGTCAAGGAAATCCGTACCGCTCCCGTGCTGCATGAGAAGCAGTGTGAAGCAGAGGGGATGAAGGATGTGGTGCGGGAATTTTTATTGGCAGTGCGGTAAAGCGCATACATGGTGAGCTGTTTCAGCCCGCCTATAAAGACGTTAAAATATTGACGGTCAGACGGTCATCGCCTGTCCGGGCCAGGAGGAAAAATGACGAAGGAGGAAATGCTTGGTAAAGTAGACCATACTCAGTTAAAGCCCTATGCCACATGGGAGGATATCCGCAGGCTCTGTGACGAAGCCCTTGAATACCGCACGGCGAGCGTGTGCGTCCCGCCCGCGTATATCAAACGGATCCATGACACCTACGGAGATCGGCTCAACATCTGTACGGTTGTGGGTTTCCCCCTGGGCTACAGCGTCACCGCGGCCAAGCTGGCGGAGACACAGCAGGCACTGGCAGACGGCTGCAGTGAGATCGATATGGTGGTGAATATCAGCGATGTGAAAAACGGGGATTTCGACAAGGTAGAGACGGAGATACGTGCATTAAAGGAAGCCTGCGGCAGCCATATCCTGAAGGTCATCGTAGAGACCTGCTACCTGACACAGGAAGAGAAGATTGCCATGTGCAGGGCAGTGACCAATGCGGGGGCGGACTATATCAAGACTTCCACGGGCTTCGGCACAGGCGGCGCCACAGGGGAGGATGTGGAGTTGTTTCGGAAATATATTGGCCCTGAAGTGAAAATCAAGGCTGCCGGAGGCATTGCCACACTGGAAGACCTGGAGATGTTCCTGGAGCTGGGGTGTGAGCGCGTGGGAACCTCACGGGCTGTGGGGCTGTGTTAAAATAAAAGCCGGAATCTTTGAAAATTTTGAAATTGATTTTGCAGGGATCAGGATTGAATAAGCCGGATAGGATCTGAAAAACGACAGTCAGTATCCGAGTTGCCGATCAGGCGGCGGGATACAAAAAGATAAACGAACCAGGAGAAAGGCAGGTATCAGGAATGGAGAATGCACTCATTCAAGGCAGGCTTGCGGCGCTGAGGTCGCAGATGAAGGAACACGGAATCGACTATTATATGATTCCAACCGCAGATTATCACAGTTCCGAGTATGTGAACGATTACTTTAAGGTGAGAGAATATTTCTGCGGCTTTACGGGCTCCAGCGGAACCCTGCTGGTATGGCAGGAGGGAGCCGGTCTGTGGACGGACGGCAGATACTTTATTCAGGCGGATCATGAACTGGAAGGGACCGGCGTTACTTTGTTCCGCATGAGGGATGAGGGAGTACCCGATATCACGGAATTTCTGCAGCAGAATATGAAACAGGGACAGACACTGGGCTTTGATGGGAGAGTGATTTCGGCCCAGGCCGGAAAAGACTATGAGAAGAAGCTGGAGGAAAAACAGATTTCAGTTGTATATGACACAGACCTGTCCGAGACCATCTGGTCAGACCGGCCGAAGTTTCCTGCGGGAAAAGTCACTGTGCTGGACGAGAAAATTGCGGGCAGGACTTTTGAGGAGAAGCGGTCGGATGTCATGGAGAAGCTGGAAAAAGAAGGGGCGGACGCTTTTCTCCTGACCAAGCTGGACGATCTGATGTGGCTTTTCAATATCAGGGGATGCGACGTGGAATGTAATCCTGTGGCGATTTCCTATGGTTATCTGTCGAAGGAGTGCAGTGTGCTGTTTATACAGAAGAGCGCTTTGGATGAGAGCGTGTGGGCGTATCTGAATGAGAAGGGTATCCAGGTGGAGGAATATGGCAACATCGTGACCTGGCTGCAGAATCTGCCTGCCCAGGGAAAAATCCTGGTGGATGACCGTTTCTGCAGTTACTGTCTGTATAAGACTTTGTCTGAGAAACAGACCCTGGTGGAGAAAAGGAACCCTACGGAAATTCTGAAAGCGATCAAGAATCCTGTAGAGCTGGCCAATATGGAGAAGTATTATCTCAAGGACAGCCTGGCATTGACAAAGTTTATTTACTGGCTGAAGAAAAATATCGGTAAAATGGAGATCACGGAGATCACTGCTGCGGATAAGCTGGAATCCTTCCGGAGGGAGATTCCGGAGTGCCTGGGACTTTCCTTCCCTACAATAGGAGGATACAAGGCCAACGCGGCCATGATGCACTATGAGGCCACGCCGGAGAGTCACGCCGTTCTGGAGCCGGAAGGTCTGTTTCTGGTGGATTCCGGCGGACAGTATCTGGGTGCCACCACGGACGTAACCAGGACCATTGTGCTGGGACCCATTTCCGATGAGATCAAAATGCACTACACGGCCGTGGCGGCGGGCATGCTGCAGATGACTAACGCCAGGTGGCTCCACGGCTGCACCGGACGGAATCTGGACATCCTGGCCCGTCAGCCGGTATGGAATATCAGCCTGGACTACAAATGCGGCACCGGACACGGGGTGGGTTATATCCTGAATGTACATGAGGGGCCTCAGGGGCTTTCCTGGCAGTATGCGGAAGGAAGGCCGGAGGCTGTGATTGAGGCAGGCATGGACGTAACCAACGAGCCCGGGATCTATATTGAGGGGAGCCACGGCATCCGCATCGAGAACGTGATGGTGGCGGAGAACGGCGTGAAGAACGAATACGGCCAGTTCATGCACTTCAAGACCATTACCTGGGTACCTTTGGATATGGAAGCCATTGACGAGAAATATATGACCGAGACCCAGCGGGCTTACCTGTATGCGTATCAGAAACAGGTATTCGAGAAGCTGTCTCCCTACCTGGACGAGGAAGAGCGGGAGTGGCTGCGGGCAGAGACCAGGGCGGACAGTACGTTTTTCCTGCATAAGGGGGAAAATGAGGGAGCATTCTCTTGAACCTTCCCGCCGCGGTAAATGTTAAATCGTTATAAAATATGTACATCCTTTCTTGACTTTTGAAAACAGTTTTGAGATAATAATTAGGATTTAGAAGAATTGTAATTATAAGGAGGACGATACCAATGGCAACAAAAGCGTACTACCCGATTTCTGAGATCGGCGCAGGCAAGCCCGGTTTCAGCAAGACCCGTTCCATTATTGAAGGTGCTTTCTACGGCAATAACGTAGTAAAGGTGAACACTCTGAAGGAAGCATATGAGATGGCGAAGAATTCTCCCGGAACCATCGTTACCGATATGCCGGTTTACCGTGCAGAGGAGATCGGACTGGAGAGAGATGCCAAGGTGCTGCTGTTCAATGACGGAGCGGTTACCGGACGTTATGCACAGGCACGCCGTATTAAGGGCGAGCCGGGCGTGGATGCCGTGAAGCTTGACAAGGTGGTTATGGATGCCATCTACAAGACCCGCTGGAAGACTCTGTACCATGCAGAGTGCTATATCGGCCTTGATCCCGAGTTCATGGCGAAGGCTCATCTGCTGATTCCCGAAGGAGAAGAGAACCTTCTTTATAACTGGATGCTGAACTTCCAGTATATGTCCGACAAATATGTGGCAATGTACAAAGAGTCCCAGCCTATCGGCGGAGGCAAGGAGCCGGATATCTACATCTTCTCCGATCCTCAGTGGGCGCCTACACCCAGCCCTGATGTGGACTACAGCTGCTTAAGCGACGACCTGACCCTGTGCTATTTCGACACGGATCAGAACTGCGCCGCTATCCTGGGTATGAAGTACTTCGGAGAGCACAAGAAGGGTACACTGACCATGGCATGGGCTCTGGCAAACAGGAACGGTTATGCTTCCTGCCACGGCGGACAGAAGGAGTATCTGCTTGCTGACGGCAGCAAGTTCGTTGCTTCCGTATACGGCCTGTCCGGATCCGGCAAGTCTACCCTGACCCATGCAAAGCACAATGGTAAGTATGAGATCAAGGTGCTTCATGACGATGCGTTCATTATCAACACTGACACCTGCGCTTCCGTAGCTCTGGAGCCCACCTATTTCGACAAGACTGCCGACTATCCTACCGGCTGCCCTGACAATAAGTTTCTGCTCACGGCGCAGAACTGCTCCGCCACTCTGGACGAGGACGGAAAAGTACAGCTGGTTACCGAGGACATCAGGAACGGCAATGGCCGTGCCATCAAGTCCAAGCTTTGGAGCCCCAACCGCGTGGACAAGATCGACGCTCCCGTGAACGCCATCTTCTGGATTATGAAGGATCCTACCATCCCGCCTGTAGTGAAGCTGAAAGGCGCTGCGCTGGCATCCGTTATGGGTGCTACCCTGGCTACCAAGACTTCCACTGCAGAGCGTGTGGCGGCAGGTACCGACATGAACGCGCTTCGTATTGTTCCTTATGCGAACCCGTTCAGAACCTATCCTCTGGTAAATGACTATGAGAAGTTCAAGAAGCTGGTTGCCGAGAAGAATGTAGACTGCTACATCATCAATACGGGCGACTTCATGGGCAAGAAGGTAAAACCTGCCGATACCCTGGGTATCCTGGAGACCATCGTGGAGAAGAGGGCAAGCTTCAAGCAGTGGGGACCTTTCGAGGATATTGAGATCATGGATTGGGAAGGCTTTACACCTGACCTTGGCAACGCGGAGTATGTGAAGGCTCTTCAGGGCGCTATGCAGAACCGTGTGGATGCTGTGGAAGGCTTCGCTACCAAGAAGGAAGGCTATGACAAGCTGCCTGACGAGGCTCTTGAAGCTCTGAAGAAGATTGTGAACGAGGCTGCCAGCCTGTAAGGACTCGCCTGCAGTTTTTATGAACCAACGATTTGAAGAGTATAAAATGTTTGAGAACGGCGGATCGTGTGTCTGCCGTTCTTTTTTCGGCTTGAAGTGTGCAAAGATTCTTTCGGACTCATTGGATGGAGCTTTGGAATAAAAGATTGCCTGCCGGAAATGATTGACAGTAATTTCACATTTTGCTATGATAAAGTAAACACTGCGGCAATCGCTGTGTCAATGGAGGTGGAGACCTTGGAAGAGAAGGAAATTTCACAGGCTGTTATCGGGCGTCTCCCCAGATATTTCCGGTATCTGGGCGAATTGAAGGATCAGGGCGTGGAGAGGATTTCCTCCCAGGATTTAAGCGAACTGATGAAGGTGACGGCATCTCAGATCCGGCAGGATTTCAATAATTTCGGCGGTTTCGGCCAACAGGGCTACGGTTATAATGTAGAATATCTTTACAGAGAGATCGGAAGAATACTGGGACTGGACAGGCAGCATAATTTTATTATAATCGGTGCGGGGAATTTAGGTCGTGCGCTGGGAAACTATCTGAATTTCGAGAGAAGAGGATTTATTTTCCGCGGAATGTTTGATCAGAATCCGGAATTGATAGGCATGGAGGTCCGCGGAGTCAGGATCATGGCCATGGAAGAGATGGAGGATTTTATCCGGGAAAACGATATCGATATTGCGGTTTTGACGATTCCCAAGACCAGTGCGGTATCAGTGGCCGAGAGACTGGTGAAGACGGGAATCAGGGCAATCTGGAATTTCGCGCATGTGGATTTGAATGTACCGGAGGGAATCGAAGTGGAGAATGTCCATCTCTCTGACAGCCTTATGAAGCTGTCTTACAATATCAGGAGAGAGCGCGTAAAAGAGACAGAGGAGACGAAATGAATCGGGCTTGATTCAGGAGAAGACGGGAAAGAGACCGGTTTGACAGGAGGTGTACATACAGACATGAAGGGAAGACAGGAAGACGGTCAGCGGGAATCCTTTATCCGTGCGCTGGAGGGGAAGAAAATTCCGATTCTTACACTGGACAATAAATGGTATCGGCTTCTGACGCAGGAGGGGCGGGAGCAGGTTTCCGAGCTGGAGCAGCAGCTGAATCAGCTCCTGAAGCAGCAGGGGAAGCTGAACAATGAGGTAAAGGATATCAAAAGGCTGAAAAAGCGGCTGATGGGAGAGATTGTTTCGGCCATGGATGAGGCAGGGCAGGATACGGATTCGGAGAAATCTCAGAAGCTGGAGCAGAATAAAAAGCTGGTAGAGGAATGCAATGAGCGCCTGGATCAGTATCAGGATGAGCTTCTTGATCTGCCGAAAGAGATAGATGCCGCTAATTTTCAGCTTATGCTGGCAACTATGGATTGTTGCTATGACATCATGCAGGAGAACCTGACAGACATACGGGAAACCGAGCAATGGATATCGGAAATCAGAGTCGAGCTGAAAAAACGTCTGGTGAAAAAGCAGGAAATGGAGCTGCGTAACCATGCGATTTATTCCTATATGCATGATGTGTTCGGGGCGGAAGTGATCGATATATTTGATATGCAGTACAATTCGCAGGAGGATCCGGGGCAGACGTAAGGATGTGTTTCCAGGGTTTTAAGGAAAGAGAAGAGTCCGGGCAGACGGCATCGTGATGAGGGTTGCGATGTCTTTTTGCAGTTTGGTACGGCTTTTATATAGAAACGGCGGAGGGGGAGAATGTGATGCAATATCTGGTTTCGGCTGCTGAAATGAAGGCTTACGACAGCAACACCATCAACAGGATCGGCATTCCGGCATGTGTTTTAATGGAAAGAGCGGCACTGGCCGCGGTGAGAGCGGTAGAAGAATATTGTGCAGGATTAGGGGGCGAACCGTCGGTGCTGGTGGCTGCCGGTATGGGCAATAACGGCGGAGACGGCCTTGCGGCGGCCAGGCTTTTGTCGGAGAAGGGTTATCGGGTAGATGTCTGGTGTGTGGGAGAGGAGAGCAGGGCTTCGGAACAGTTCAGGCAGCAGCGCCGCATTTTAGACTACTATCCGGCAGGCTTTGTCAGGGAGCCGGAGGATCACAGTTATACAGTGATTATCGATGCTTTGTTTGGCGTGGGGCTGAGCCGGGAGGTGAGGGGTATCTTTCAGGGCGCCGTAGAGCGGATACAAAGCCTTGCAGGCTGGAAATTGTCTCTGGATCTGCCCAGCGGAATCGATTCCGACACAGGGAAGATCCTGGGCTGCGCCGTGAGGGCAGATATGACGGTAACCTTCGGATTCTGTAAAAGAGGGCTTGTGCTGTACCCTGGGAAAGACTATGCGGGAGAGGTGCAGATTGCGGACATCGGCATCTCGCAGAAGAGCTTTTTCGGACAGGAGGCGGAGATGTTTTTCTACGATGAAGCGCCGCATCTCCTCATGCCGGGACGTGACGGAGACGGGAATAAGGGAACCTTCGGCAAGGTATTGCTGGCGGCGGGCAGCATGAATATGGCCGGAGCGGCAATTTTGGCTGCCAGAGCGGCATATCGGGCCGGAGCAGGTATGGTGAAGGTGATTTCGGCAGGGGAGAACCGGGAGATCCTGCAGCAGGCGGTGCCGGAAGCATTGTTCGGCACCGGGAAGGATCTGGAAAGCTCTCTGTCCTGGGCGGATGTGATTGCAGTGGGACCGGGAATCGGGCAGGGACAGGAAGCCCTGGATTGCCTGGAAAGGTGCATCCGGGAGGGAGAAAAGCCGCTTCTTATTGATGCAGACGGGCTGAATCTGCTTTCCCTGCATCCGTCCCTACGGGAAATTTTGGCCGGGCAGGGAAAGGCAGGCAGGGAAATTATATTGACGCCCCATGTGGGAGAGCTGGCCAGGCTACGCGGGAAAAACATCGGCGCATGTAAGGATGCTTTATCTGTGGAGGGTATGGCGCTTGCATCGGCCCTGCATTGTACAGTGGCGGCCAAGGATGCCCGGACCTTTATCTGCAGGGAAGGGGAAAGGATTTGTGTCAACATAAGCGGGAACAGCGGGATGGCCACTGCCGGAAGCGGCGATGTACTGACCGGGATCATCGCGGGACTGCTGGCACAGAGGATGAAATCCTTCGAAGCGGCGGCAGTGGGGGTATATGTCCATGGCTGTGCCGGGGATCTGGCGGCAGGAGATAAGGGAGAGCATGCCTGCATGGCGGGCGATATCATAGATAAAATAGGCAAAGAAACTTTTTGAGATTCTCTTCATATGATAGAAGGGAGACTTTTGCTTTGATAAGTGAATAACTTCCGGAAATCTGGTAAAACTATCCTACAAATGCATAAGAAATTGTGCAAATATAAATTATTTTTCGTACAATTTCTAAATGAAAGATGGATTTGGAGGTAAAATGAGAAGAGGAGATGTATATTATGCGGATCTTAGGCCGGTAATCGGTTCGGAACAGGGAGGGATCAGACCGGTGCTGATTGTTCAGAATGATATCGGCAACCGGCACAGCCCTACGGTGATCTGTGCTGCTATCACCTCTAAGATGAATAAAGCAAAGCTGCCTACACATATCGAATTGAATGCCGCTCTCTACGATATGGATAAGGATTCTGTGGTGTTGCTTGAACAGCTTAGAACCATTGACAAGAAACGTCTGAAGGATAAAGTGTGTCATTTGGACGGTGCAGTCATGAAGCGTGTGGACAGGGCGCTGATGGTCAGCCTGGAACTGGATACATAATATGACAGGATGTAGCAGTTCGCAGGACGATATGCGGCCGTCATTCGGCGGACGCATGCAAGCACTTCTTGACGAATCAGCCCGGAGATGGTATATTGAGAAAGTATCATCGGTGCAAAATAAGAGACGAATTTGGAGGAAAGGATCAAAATGGACGACGGTGGGCCTACTGCCAGTATAATCTTCTTTGTGGTATTGCTTTTGATTGACATGTTTTTCTACGGTTTCGGAGCGGCCATCCACTCTCTGAACGAAAAGGAAATAGAAAGGAGGGCCGAGGAAGAGAAGGATAGAAAAGCAATCAGGCTGAGAGCGATTATCAGCAATCCCGCAGAGTATGAAAATACGGTACAGCTGATCACAACCCTGATTAATATTGTGATCGGAGCGGTTCATTTCGGATTGCTGCTGCGAACCCTGTCGAAGGGGATCCGGATTGTGGCGCAGCATCAGTTTAAGCTGGAAGTGCTTCCGGCAAGTGTGATTGCCGTATTGGCGGCGGTGATTGCCACGGTGCTGCTTTTGTACATAACGCTTACGTTGGGGGTATTGCTGCCCAAAACAATTGCGGCCAGGGCGCCTGAAAGGTGGGCGTATTTGTTTATTACCCCTGTATTCTTTGTGACAAGGCTGTTTGCTCCGTTTACGGGATTGGTGACCCTGACGGCGAGGGGGATTCTAAGAATCTTCGGGATCCGGGGGAATGCGGAGGAAGCGGATGTGACAGAGGAGGAGATCATCAACATGGTCAATGAGGGCCATGAGCAGGGGGTCATCGAGGCCAGCGAGGCGAAGATGATTTCCAATATTTTCGAGCTGGGGGACAAAGAAGCGCAGGATATTATGACCCACAGAACGAATATTGTGGCAATCGACGGAGATATGGTTCTGCAGGATGCCATCACCTTTATGATGGAGGGGAAGAACAGCCGGTATCCTGTATATGAGGAGAATCTGGACCATATCGTGGGCATTCTGCATTTAAAGGACGCTCTACGTTTTCACGCGGATGCAGGGAATCTGAATACCCCGCTGCGGGAGCTGGAGGGCTTGATGCGGGAACCGGTTTTCATTCCGCAGACCAGAAATATCGATCAGCTATTTCGGGAGATGCAGGCCGGGAAACAGCAGATGGTAGTGGTGGTGGACGAGTATGGCCAGACGGACGGACTGGTGGCCATGGAGGATATTCTGGAAGAAATCGTGGGCAATATTCTGGACGAATATGATGAAATCAGCGACTATATTGAGGAAAAGGGAAACGATGAGTATATCATAGAAGGCAAGACGCCGCTGGAGGAATTGGAGGAGCGCTTTGACATATCCTTCGAGGATGAAGCCTTTGAGACGCTGAACGGTTTTCTGATCTCCAGGATGGATAAGATTCCGGAGCCGGATGAGCAGTTTGATCTTGATTTCTGCGGATATCATTTTAAGATTCTCTCGGTGGAGAACAAAATGATCCAGAGCGTACTTGTGACCAAGCTGCCGGAAGAGGATTCGCCACTTGAATCCGACGACAAAAAGTGATATGATGAGCCTGGTAATTACATAAATATAATGCGACGAAAAGGAGAAAATATATGTCAGGACATTCAAAATTTGCCAATATTAAGCATAAAAAGGAAAAGAACGATGCGGCGAAAGGGAAGATCTTCACCATTATCGGAAGGGAAATTGCGGTGGCAGTAAAGGAGGGCGGGCCGGACCCGAATAACAATTTCAAGCTTGCCACTGTGGTTGCCAAGGCCAAGGCAAATAATATGCCCAACGATACCATTGAGAGAGGGATCAAGAAAGCCGCCGGGGACGTGGGTAATGTAAATTATGAATATGTAACCTATGAAGGATACGGACCTAACGGAATTGCGATTATTGTGGATGCTCTTACCGACAATAAGAACCGTACTGCGGCGAATATCAGGAGCGCGTTTACCAAGGGACAGGGGAATGTAGGGACTCCTGGCTGTGTTTCCTTTATGTTTGACAAGAGAGGGCAGATCATCATCGACAGGGAGGAGTGTGAACTGGAGGCAGATGATCTCATGATGACGGCATTGGATGCAGGAGCGGAAGATTTTAATGAGGAAGAGGACAACTACGAGATTCTGACGGATCCGGATGGTTTCGAGGAGGTCCGCAAGGCTCTGGAGGATGCAGGAATTCCCATGATGAGTGCAGAAGTTACCATGATTCCGCAGAATTATGTGGAGTTGACGGATGAGACCGCAGTCAAAAACCTTCAGAGGACGCTTGATCTGCTTGACGATGACGATGATGTTCAGGCAGTGTACCATAACTGGGATGAAGGGTGATTGATGTATGGACAGACTGGCAATCGTGGTGCCCTGTTATAACGAGGAGGCGGTTTTGAAGCTTGCTTCGCAGGCCTTGCGTGGGGTGTTGGAGGATTTGGCGGGGAAGGAAAAAATCTCTGCCGACAGTTTCATTTTATTTGTGGATGACGGCAGCGCGGACCGTACCTGGGAGCTGATTGAGGAAGAGCATAGGGCCTACCCCGGGCAGGTGAGCGGTGTGAAGCTGGCGGGGAATGTGGGGCATCAGTTTGCGCTGACCGCCGGTCTGATTACAGCCAAAGATATGAGTGATGTGACGGTTTCCATTGATGCGGATTTGCAGGACGATGTGAATGTCATCGAAGAGATGATTGATAAGTTTCATGCGGGCAATGATATCGTCTACGGTGTGCGGAGAGAGCGTAAAACGGATACCTTTTTTAAACGGACCACGGCGCAGGCTTTCTATAAGCTGATGGAGCTTATGGGAGTGAAGACGGTTTATAATCATGCGGATTTCCGTCTCATGTCCCGGCGGGCAGTGGAGGAGTTCTCCAAGTATAAGGAGACCAATCTGTTTCTGAGAGGTATGATGCCTTTGATCGGTTACCAGACGGACAGCGTCTATTATGACCGGAAGGAGCGGGCGGCAGGGGAGTCGAAATATCCGCTGAAAAAGATGCTGGCCCTGGCTTTTAACGGGATTTCTTCTTTCAGCGTGAAGCCGATCAGCATGATACTGGGAATAGGGCTGATCATCATCCTTGTATCGCTGCTTGCGCTGGTGTATGCGCTGTTTTCCTATTTTACAGGGAGCGTGGTACCGGGATGGACATCCCTGATTTTGTCGATCTGGTTTTTGGGCGGGCTGCAGTTGCTGGCTGTCGGTATGGTGGGACAGTATATCGGTAAGATTTATATTGAGGTAAAGCAAAGGCCCCGCTATAACATTGAAGAAATACTTTGCAGCAGGAAGGCGGCAGATACAGAGGATGAGGACCGGAAGGGCTGAGATGAGCTGGAGCAAGAATGTGTTTTGTTATGTGATGTGGTTTCTGTATACACTGTTGACAGGAATCGCCCTGGCCGGCGTTGGAGGAGTGCTCTGCGGACGGGCAGGGGTGCAGACATATTGGGGGATCCTCTTTGCAATCCTTATCCTGGCAGTGACAGGGGGAATTGACTGGCTGTTTCGCCGCTTTGGAGCGGTGCTTTCTTTGTGGGGAAAGAAACGGCCCGGGGGGACATTTGCGCTGGAATGCGTCCTGGCGGCAGGTTTGCTGATATTGGGAGGCCTGTTTCGGATATGGGGAATGGAAGGAGCCGCCGGCGGCGAGGAATACTATGAGATTGCCAAAGTCGTGGCCGGGGGGGAGATCCCGCAGATTGTGCACGGGGCGGTTTACTTCTATGTTCAGCTGCTTCACGGTGCATTCCGGCTGTTGGGAAACCGCTATATCGTCGGAATCTGGCTTCAGATTGTGCTGCAGCTGGCGGGCTCTCTGGGCCTGTTCCTGACAGTGAGAAAGAAGTGCGGGGCGGTTACGGCGCTGGTTACTTTGGGATTTTGTATGTGCGGACCCTATATGATAGGAAGAGCCCTTGTATTATCGCCGGAAATTCTGTATTTCGTGCTGATAGTGGCTGCCGCTGCAGTGACGGTATCCGGATATCAGGACAGGCTCCTGCCGGTAGCTTTTTTGTTTATCGGCATATTGGCGGCATTGTGCGCTTATCTGGATGTGGCAGGATGGCTGCTTTTGCCTGCGGCTGTATTTGTGATTTTTGCCGGCTGCAGGGAAGAGAATCCATCCGGAAAAAGGGCGGCTGCGGTATTGCTGTGTGTAGTCGGAGCGGTCCTGGGCATGATGATCTGCATTTTTACGGATGCTTTTTTTAGCGGAAAATCCTTTCAGGGCGTGGTGAAAGCCTGGCTGCTTTTGTATAAACCGGACGGGTTCGGACTGCCGGCATCAGTGGGTGGCGCTGATTTCTGGACGGAAAGTTTTCTTCTGTTTACGGGAATGGCTTTCGGCGTTTTCAGCTTTTGGTATGACAGGGAAAAAGAACACATTTCCGTATATACAGTATTAATCATAGCAGTTGCTCTGGCATCCTGCTTCGGGATATTCACAGAGGAAATGCCGGGCTTTTATGCCTTGTACCTGTTGCTGGCGCTGTCGGCAGGCCAGGGGATCGGACAATGTTTCCGGGGGAAGGCTGCGGCCAAAGTGCAGGAAGAAGGGACGCCCTTGGGAGCGGTGGCAGAGGCGCAGGATTCTTTGCAGATTCTGGACATGGACGGGGAGGACAGCGGCAAATTGCAGGCAGGGGGCACGGAGAGTGAAAGAAAGCCGGTGCGGTATCTGGAAAATCCGCTGCCTTTACCCAAAAAGCATGTGAAACGTGTGATGGATTATCCGTTAAAAGAAGAAGCCATAGGAAATGATTTTGATTATCCTATTGCGGAAGACGATGATTTTGATATTTGACAGGTAATATGGAACCGTTCGGAAGGAACCCTTTATGTGTTATTTTTGAACGGCTCCATGGATAAAGAAAACGAAAGAGGGGATGCTATCAGGGAGTACAGGAGATGTACTCCTTTATTAAAATCTTGATTTCTAGTAAGGAGAGACTTATGGCTGATAAGATGGAGAAGCAGGAACAGCAGGATAAGCGGATTGAAGAGACCGGTCAGGCGACATTGGATGAAAGCGGCAAGTTAGGAAATATCCATTTGATCTCTATTATAGGAGAAATCGAAGGGCATGAAAATCTGTCCAACAATTCGAAAACCACAAAATACGAGCATATATTGCCCAGCCTGGCGGCCATCGAGGACAGCAGCGATATACAGGGTGTTCTCGTGTTGCTGAATACCATGGGAGGAGATGTGGAGGCCGGGCTGGCTATAGCGGAGATGATTGCCTCTCTGAGCAAACCCACGGTTTCCCTGGTTTTGGGCGGCAGCCATTCCATAGGTGTTCCCATTGCGGTCAGTACGGATTATTCTTACATTGTTCCCACCGGAACGATGGTGATCCATCCGGTGAGGATGAGCGGAATGGTTATCGGCGTATCACAGACATTTGACTACTTTAAACAGATTCAGGACAGGATTACAGGATTTGTCTGCAGCCATTGCAGCATCAGTAAAAGCACGCTGGAGGATCTGATGACAGAGACAGGAGTTCTGACCAAGGATGTGGGGACTATATTGGTGGGAGAGGAAGCGGTAAATCGTGGAATTATTGATGAGGTAGGCGGGATTGACAAGGCAATAGGCAAGCTGCATGCCATGATTTCGGAAAGGGAAAATACAGGGGATAAGAGGGAAGCCGTATAAAATATTAACAGAAAATGGTTGATTATCTCAAAAAAGCCTTGATTTACGGGCATACAAGCAGGATTT
>OFFY01001266.1_pt1 | contig 22026 bp, 25 predicted proteins | sample 1521481 | NCBI WGS metagenome assembly OFFY01 (sample SAMEA3504117, study PRJEB24116) | mouse gut metagenome | biome: mouse gut; feature: mouse-associated habitat; material: faeces | place: Denmark | collected 2011
TGCCATACTGTCGGATCTGATCTATACCAGGATACTGGAGCCGGGAAGCAAACGCCCCTCCTACAGGGCCGCAATGGACTACCTTGAAAAGCCTTCCTATGAGGAGCATGATGTCTACCGTGCCCTGGACGTACTTGCCGCCGAATGCGACTTCATACAGTCGGAAGCCTATAAGAACAGCAGCTTCCAGTCAGACAGGAATGACGGTGTCCTTTACTATGACTGCACGAACTATTACTTTGAGACAGAGCAGGAAGACGAGCATTCTTTCCCTCCAAGCCTCTGGTTCCCTTCAAGATATATTCCGGATAACGGATTTTGACAGCTTCCCAAAAATAAACTGCATATTCACAGCAGAAAATAGCCCCATATGGTACTGGGACAGTGGCGATGTTTTTTAACTTCTCTGCTCTTAACGCTGTGCTGTTCATGATGTGCCTCCTCATATAAAATCTTTAAATAAAAGAAGGAAGATTGGGAGTTTTAAGGAACTGCTATAATTGAGTAAACTTCGCCGAAGATTGTGAATACTCATTTTACTCAACATCGCCCTTGAGTAATACTCAATTTGAAGTGATTTTAGACGATTTCAGACGGTAAAAGACGGTATTTCCGCTTCCCCTTTTCAGAATACAAAAAAGGCCCTGAAATCCTCCGCAACCACTTAAAAATGCGTGATTACAAGGCTTTCAGAGCCTTATATCTTTTTACATTGTTCTGAATTGAAAACTTCGCTTACATGCCCATCTGCGCAGCCACCTCAGCCGCAAAGTCCTCGCTCTTCTTCTCCAGGCCCTCACCTGTCTCAAAACGCACAAACCTTGCAATGCTCAGATTTGCACTGTTCTCCTTTGCCACCTGGGCAATATACTGGGCAACTGTCTGCTTGCCGTCCTCAGCCTTCACATATACCTGCTCCAACAGACATACTTCCTTCAGCTCTTTGTTCAGACGGCCGTTGATGGCACCCTCGATTACCTTCTCCGGCTTTCCTGCCATCTTAGGATCCTGTTCGATCTGCGCAGCAATAATTTCGCGCTCATGTTCCTTATACTCCTCGGACACGTCAGCTGTAGCCACATACTTAGGGCTGAGAGCAGCAACCTGCATTGCCAGATTGGTCAAAGCTTCCTTCACTCCGTCATTTACGACATCGGTCTTCGCTTCTATGATAACGCCGATGCGGCCACCGCCATGTACATAAGTAGCTACACAGCCCTCTGTCGTTTCCACTCTCTCAAATCTGCGGATGCTCAGCTTCTCGCCGATCACTGCAATCTTGTCAACCAATGCTTCCTTTACGGTCTTGGATGCATCCTCATTCCAGGACTCTTCCATCAGAGCTTCTACATTTTCTGCCGCAGAGTGAACCGCCTGTGTTGCAACAGCCTTCACAAACTGCTGGAAAGTCTCGTTCTTTGCCACAAAGTCAGTCTCGGAATTTACTTCCACTACCGCAGCCTTGCAATCTCCCTCAGAGGCGATACAACAGATTCCTTCTGCCGCAATTCTGCTCTCTTTCTTAACGGCCTTGGCCTGACCCTTCTTCCTCAGAATCTCCACAGCCTCTTCCATATTACCATCGGTCTCACTCAGAGCCTTCTTACAATCTGTCATACCCGCGCCGGTCTGCTCACGCAGCTCTTTGACCATAGCCGCAGTCACTTGTGCCATTTATATCATCCTCCTGTTATTTTTATTCCGTTTTTACAGCCGTCCCCTTACGCTCTAATCGGAAGCCCTCTGCCTGCTTTGCACCCGCAGCCCTTCCGGGGCAGCTGCCGTCTTGTAATACAGTCTGTATATTATACGTTTTCCTGCTCTGCCACTTCCTCAATATCCTTGGCCTCACCAGCCTCTGCTGCCATCTCTGCCGCCGTATAAACAGCCTCGCCCTGGTTCGCTTCGATTACGGCATCTGCCATCTTGGAAACAATCAATTTCACTGCTCTGATAGCATCGTCATTGCCGGGAATAATGTAATCCAGTTCTTCGGGATCACAGTTAGTATCTCCGATACCGATCAGCGTAATACCCAGAGCATGCGCCTCCTGTACACAGATTCTCTCTTTCTTGGGATCTACGACAAAGATTGCATCCGGCACTCTGGTCATATTTCTGATTCCGCCCAGGTTCTTCTGCAGCTTCTCCCATTCCTTCTTCAGCTTGATGACTTCCTTCTTCGGAAGGACGTCGAAGGTTCCGTCCTCAGACATCTTTTCAATGGCATGCAGTCTGCCGATACGGGACTGGATGGTCTTGAAATTGGTGAGCATTCCGCCCAGCCATCTCTCGTTTACATAATACATACCGCAACGCTCTGCCTCTGTCTTCACGGCATCCTGCGCCTGCTTCTTGGTTCCCACAAACAGAATGGTTCCGCCCTGCGCTGCGATTTCGGACACTGCCCTGTAGGCCTCGTCCACTTTTCCTACAGACTTTTGCAGGTCAATAATATGGATCCCGTTTCTCTCTGTGAAAATGTAGGGAGCCATCTTGGGATTCCATCTTCTGGTCTGATGTCCGAAATGGACACCTGCTTCAAGCAGCTGCTTCATAGAAATAACGCTCATGTTCTTACCTCCGTTTGGTTATTTTCTTCCGTATGACCGTAAGTTCGACAGACCCTCTCATGACCTGTCTCCCTGCCGGAACCGCGTTTTGAGCCGGCTGTCTCTGACGGCTATCTGCAGTAGGGCTTTCCCGCGCTTTCTTCCCAAAGCCGCCGGGCAACGAAAACTTCCCTTCCATGCATGACACCACCGCCAAATCGGCATACGTGTATTCTGTCCTGTCAGACAGGCGGCAGAAATCCTTTGAATTCTCTACCACGCTGGATTATATCACAATACCCCCTGCAATGCAAGGGGTATCTGAAATTTTATCTGTTTCTCGTAATAATATTGATGATCTCTTCTTCACTGGACCCTGATGCAATCTGGTACACACCCGCGTTGATTTTTCTGGAATATCCCATCTCGCACAGATAGTTGTCAAATTCTGCGGCATCCTCCACCAACCCCAGTTCTTCCAATGTCTGGCTGACATGATAAGAAGTCTCTCCGAATTCAATCGTAACCGAAACAGTTTCTCCGTTTTCTGCCCCGCCTTCCCCGTCAGAACCCGTCTGTACGTCCGGTACTGTCTCTGTATCCGAAATCTTCGCAGCGTCCTCGGCAGGGTTCGTCTCTCCATCCTCTGTCCCCTGCCCGGGATCCGCCTCAGGCGCCCCGCTTTCCTCCGAAGCTCCCTGATTTATTTCCTTTTGTCCTGACTCATCTGCGGGAGCAGGGGATTTCTCCGCAATATCCGTCAGTTTCAGAGAATCGCTTTCCACCATCCCCAAGGCAAGTGCTTTTGCCTTGATTTCCGCATCAGTCAGAGGCATTCCCTTCTTCGTTCCTACCCCCATCAGCAGGGCCGTGATAATGATTCCGATTCCCAATCCCCGCATTTGATATCTCAATTTCACTCATTTCCTCACTTCTGCCGCCATATTTATTGGTTCCGAAACAAATCGATCACCAGCTTTACTTCTCCGATACCCAGTCCCAATTCTCTGGCAATATCCATGGCGGACTTTCCCCGCCTGTAAAGCTTCAGAATTTTTTCGTTATTATTAACGCCTTCTTCCGTATTCTCCGGTAATAGCTCCGCCCAGACATCTTTCGGTCTCTCCATCTCCTCCTGCTGCACCGCCATACTTACAAAGCTGCCTTCCGGCTCCGCTTCGGGAACGTTCTCTTCCGCAGCAGCGCTTCCCGTCATGACTGAGGCTTCCGCCCCCGCACGAGAGACGGCATTCAATACTTCTTCTGCCGCTTTCACTGCGCCGTTGAGTTCGGTGATGGTTTCCTTTAAATTGGTATGCTTATTGTTCAGCATATCGTAGAGAAACATGGCCTCTTCATGGTTTTTATGAATTTCCTTAAGCACCGTGTCGGAATACTCATTTACCGCCATGATTTTTTCATTGGAAAGCCGCTCCAGGGAACGTTCTGTCTTCTCCATGGAATAAGTAACCGCTTCCTCCACCACGTCATCCACATGATTTCTCACGGCCTCAAGCTCCTGACTGACCAGTTTTTTTACTTCCTGCTCCGCCAGACCGTCTGCGCCGCCGCTTTTTTCCTTTCCATCCGGGATAAAAAAACTCAGTACAAAAATAATACCCCCTGCAATCAGCAGAATGATCTCCATCATTTCCATCTTAGTCCGTCCACTTTTCCGAAGCAAAACCCCGCTTCACGTCATATTTTCATATCAAAGCCTTCCCGCTTTTTTACAATCATACGATCCTTCTGTTCCTTCTTCTTCCGATTGCGTCCTCCGTCGCCGCTGTAAAGTCCGTTTCCCTTTTCCTTGGCATCCGGACGGCTCTGTCCCCACCGTGCATCATCTCCGCTGTGTACCTCCCGGACATTCTGCTCCACAGCCTTTTGCACCTGATTGCTGAAGTTATTCTGGTCTACTCCGACCTTGTTATCTTCATTATGCTTAATCGTCGCATAATCCTGCGACCTGGAAATTGTAGTCAGTTCAATTGCGCCATATGCCATAATTGCCCTCCTTCCTCTTACAGGGGCACCATCCGCACTTCTCCCTCTTCTTTGACAAATTTACAATAGTGATAATTGTCTTTGATCAACCTGGTAGCCCCTCCGATCACAATGGTAGTATTTGGGTAAATCTGCTCATTGACTACCACCTTTGCCTCTTCCCTGCTCTCCATCATCTCCTGCAACGCTCCCAGCCTTGTATTGAGCCGCTCCAGTTCCGAGGACTTTTCCTGGATCAGCGCTGACACACTCCTCATATATCTCAGCTGACTGTCATTATACTGGAAGCCCTTTTTCTGCTTCTCCTTAAAATTGTCAAAGATTACCTGCGCTGCCTTCAGCGTCTTGTTTCGCTCCTCAATGGCAGCCTGCACATGCTCCAGCTGGGAAATCAGCAGCGGCTCCACCCCCACTTCAAGCGTTGTAGCCGTACTCATGCTGGCTCCGATAGCCTTGGCCGTAATCGAGTTGGCCGCCTGCACGCGTCCTCCCAGGATAATCCCTCTCCTGCCGTCCACTCTCACGTCGGAACCCGAGGACACCGTACAATGCAGAATCGCCTCTGTCTCCAGATAACCTCCGGTTACAATCCTTGCATTCTCCAGGAACTTTACAATCACGTCCCCTCTGGCCCTCAAATAGCCTTTGCCCATGCCGTTCATGCCCTTTGCAATGATAATGTTGCCGCCGGCAATAATCGTCGCGCCTTCCACCAGGCCGTTTACCACCACATTCCCGCCGGCCTTGACCTCAAAATTTGCATCCACATTTCCGGTGATCTCAATACTCCCGTCATAGTTGATATTCCCTGTGGAAACATTGACGCCCTTCACCTGGTATACGCTGGAGACTACCACCTTTTTATCCACCATGGATACATGTCCGTCCACCTGCGAAATAATGCTGAGCTTATCCTCCGAAAGTTCAATATTTTTCCCGAACTTCAGTGTCTCCTTTTTTACATCCTTGGGCTTCATGGCTTTGCCGTATACGTCATAACCGGCTTCTCCGGGCTGTTCCGGAATAATACGAGCCAGCACCTGCCCCTTCCGGCACTGGTTGATCGTAGTCAGATTGAAATAATCCACCCTTCCGTCTTCTCTGTGGGCAGGCCGTTTATGCTGATTAGTGTTGAAAGAGTACTCGATCCTGGCGTCCTGTCCCTGCACCGGCTTCTTACCCTTGGCAACCATAATATCCGTGCAATACATTCCGTCCGTCTCGAAATGCTCCCGGAGGGCTCCGTCCATAAGACCATAAACGATATTCTTTCTCTTGATATCCTGCAGGAAACCGTCCTTGGTTAGTCTCTTCCCCGTCTCGGAAGGCGGGATAAAGCGCACGGTAGCTACCATGCCGTCTTCACTGACTACAAGCGTATATGTCTCATCACAGGCCGGACATTCCCCTTCTCCCAAATGACATATCCCTCTCTCGCCGAAATGAATCTGGGCTTCGATTCGCTTCTTATCATATGAAATATGCAGTTCATCCAGATATTTCCAGACCTCATCTTCCCGGATATCTTCTCCGAAACCTTCCTGCGGATACAGCGCAATCCCATATCCGTTAAAATCATTTACCAATTGAAAGAAACCATTCTGCATAGTTTGATCCCCCACATTTAGTTGTTAGAAAGAATGCCCATGTAGTTCCCCATCTTTACTTTCATTTTCTTCAGCGCCCTGGTGTGCAGCTGAGACACCCTGGACTCCGAAACTTCCAGGATATTGCTGATTTCTTTTAATGTAAGCTCTTCGTAATAATAAAGCGTGATTACCTTCTGTTCCTTCTCTGTCAAAAGCTGCAGCGCTTCCCCTAACACCTTTACCAGCTCTTCTCTTTCCACCCTCTCTTCAGGTGCCTCAAAATGGGAAGTCGTATGCCGCCTGTAGTCCTGCGATACATCACTCCCCTGTTCCATATATTCGTTGAGCGACACCAGTCCCGTAATCTTCATCTGAGACTGCCACTCCAAATATTCATCATTCGAAATCCCAAGCCCTCTGGCTACTTCTTCATCCGTAGCTGCATGCCCCGTATTCTGTTCGATTTCCTTGATAACCGTTTCAATTTTCTTCTGCTTCTGTCTGATAGTTCTGGGGATCCAGTCCATCTTGCGAATCTGATCCAATATGGCCCCGCGGATACGCAGACTGGCATAGGTCTCAAACTTTACGTCCTTGAGATAATCAAACTTGTCTATGGCATCGATCAATCCGAAGATACCATAGCTTACCAAATCTTCATATTCCACATTATAGCCCAGATACATGCTGAGCCTGCCCGCAACCACCTTTACGAGAGGAGCATATTCCAGAATCAACTGCTCTCTGATTTCCGGTGATTTCATCTTCGCATATTCTTCTAACAGCCTCTTCCTGCCTGCCTCATCCATGAAATCCTTGCTCCTTCTCCACTGTTATCATACTGTCCGCCGCGCGATATGTCAAGAGTATTTTTATCTCGCGCCGCCGTCCTGCTGCGCAGTCTCGGACTCCTCCGATTCTTTCTCGATGACCTCTCCCTCTTCTTTTATCCTTTCCTCATTCTGTATTTCAAAAAAATCCAATGTCCACTTCAGCACACTTCCTAAAAAATAGAAAACCAGCAATACCACAAACAGAGAAACCAGCTTCTCGATAAGGGTATATTTTTCTATATAAGTAATAATACATGTAACAGCTCCGGCTGTCAGCATCAAAAGAAGCGGTAAATTCTTCCTGTTCATACGCTTTGTCCCCGTTATATAATCTTCTCCGGTTTTCCCACGGCCCGAATATGAAATGCTCCCGTCTCCGGATAAAAAACTACTGTCCTGCCGTAATTCGCGCCGGTATCCTGTGCCAAAATGGGAATCCTGAGCGCATTCAATTTTGCCTTGGTAGCCTCCACATTGCGGTTTCCCACCTGTGCCACGGAAGCGCCTGTCCCGCTTCCCTGAAAATTAAACATAGTTGCGCCTCCGGCGATCTTAGCTACCATACGGACACGCCGTGCTCCCAGCCTTTCCATCTGTCTCACCAGTTCTTCGATCCCTGTATCTGCAAATTTGGCAATATTGTGCTGTCCTGTGGTTATCGCCTTACTGTCCGGTAACATTATGTGAACCAAACCGCCAATTTTATTCATCGGATCCCTGATTGCAATGCCCACACAGGAACCCAGTCCCAATGTCATCACCCCGTTGGGACTTATACAAGTCTTCAAATCTGCTATTCCTACTTTGAATATCTCACTCATGCGCCATTTCCATATCCTTTTCATCCGTTCTAGTTGCATTGGTCCTATTATAATTCTACTGATATCCCCAATGCCGTAAGTATCTTTTCATAAGATTCCAGATCCGGAATTAAAATAAAATACCCGTCCAGCTTCACTTCATCATAAAACTGCGACTGTATCAGCAAAATCTTATCCCCATAGATACCGAACTGAATGGCCGGTACACTTAAAATCGCCCCCGCCATATCCACAGTCACCGCCGGAGGAGACGGAATCACTGTCAGATTCGTCATACTGGACAGCGAATTCAAATACGCTCCTGTAATGATATTGCCCACTTCCTGCATGGCCGACAATCCCATCTCATCGAATTCGTTTCCCTCCGGCAGCATGCCCATGGTAATCTTCTGAATCAGATGCCTGGCGCTTTGTTCCTCCACCATAAACATCATGCTTCCGGTAATATCGCCTTCCACCCCGAGGAAGACACCGGCCATGATCTGCTCTTCGCCCCCCATCAATTCTCCCACCTCGGAGAATTCCAGAAGCCTTACCTGGGGCACCTTCATATCTACCTTGCACTGAAGCATCTGCGATAATGCTGTCATGGCATTGCCGGCACCGATATTACCGATTTCCTTCAATACATCATAATACGTCTCTGATACCTGCTCCAAGATTTTATCGCTCATATAATGCCTCTCCTAATCTCGTTTATTTTAACAGCTCTTTCACACTTTGGCCTCATCCTTTTCGTCAGGACTCCGAAGCATATTTCTTCTTCAGCCGGTTCCTTCGCTCTTCCTCAAATATATACTTGATGATTTCCTCGCGGACAGTCGGATCCAGATCATAAAACTGCACGCGGTGTTCATAGGTACCGGGACGGTTATCCAGCTCTATGGCACTGATAACCCTGCTGATCACCTCATACTTTTTATGTTCGCCGCCGCTCATCAGATGGAAACCACTATAAATCAGACTCCCGGGCTCATAGCGCTGTGTGGCCAGAAAACGCAGGCCGCCTCCGCTGATATCCACAATGACACTCTGTTTCAAAGGAAGCCCCTTTGTCAATGTATAGGGCATTCTGCTCTCTATCGTCTCCACCTCTTCGCTCTGCAGGCTTCGCGTACTCATTTCCAAAGCACACCCGAGCCGGTAAAATTCCCGTCTCTGATATTTGCGCAGATTGCTGGTCATCTCCATCAGCAGCAGATAGGTATTATTGCTCTTATAGCGGTCAATGATCCTGGCCAGACACTGGAAGAGACCGCTTGCGCCGTAAAATACCATGTCAAATTCTCCGTCCACCGGAAGCAGAATCAGTTTTGTCTTCTCCATGGGCATCGTAATCTCAATGGTATCCTCCGACTGGATATCATATACGGTACTATGGTAGACCTTCACTCCCATGCCCGTCTGTTCATCATCATCCCTCATGACAGCCTGCAGCTCAATCTTGTCGCCCACCGAAATAAATTTAGAAAACATACTACCACCACCCTTTTCCTTTTTTACCTTTTCCCTGAGATAATATATGAGAAAAATGCCGCCATCCCACGCTTAGGCTGCCGCTCCGACTCTTTCTTATCCAAAAGTCTCTCCGCAATCCGCTGATATGCGGCTGTTGACTTTGCTCCCGGATTATGCAGAGATACCGGAACCTGCTGCATAACGGACCGGGAGAGCTGAGCGTCCTCCGGCACACAGCCCAGATAAACCATGGGTACCTTCAAATACCTTTCAACCACCGCATTTAATTTTTCAAACAGGATCTTCCCTTCCGACTCCTTTTCCACCCGGTTTGCCACCAGCTTTACCTTCGTGGCCTCCGAATCAAAACGGTTGTGACGATACAATGCTTTCAGAAGAGAATAAGAATCCGTAATCGACGTAGGCTCCGGCGTAGTCACCATAAGAATCTCTCCACTTGCCACCAGGAACTCCAGCACGGCATCCGAAATCCCGGCTCCCGTATCGACGATAATGATGTCCGTAATGGTGTCCAGCTGTACCAGATTCTGAATGATATAATTCAGATAATCACGGCTCAGATTAGACATGCCGGCAATACCGCTTCCCCCGGAAATAAACCCCACCTCCATCGGCCCCCAGGTAATGATATCCGCAATACTTTTCCCCTGGTAAATCAGATCGCATAGATTATGCTTGGGAACTGCTCCAAACATAATTTCGATATTGGCAAGACCGAAATCTGCATCCAGTATAATAACCCGCTTTCCCATCTTCCTGAACTGAATTGCCAGATTTATGGAAGTATTGGATTTGCCTACACCGCCCTTACCGCTGGTGACAGTGATCACCCTCGCCAATGGTCTGGGTGACTGCTGGCCTGCTTTTAGGATACGTAACTGTTCTGCCTGATCCATGTATTGCCTCCTGTTCTTACTTCTTCTGCACTCCCGTCATAGCGTTTGCTCCTGCCTCGTACTTAAAATCTGCTTCACTGTCTTCTGCGGGTTAAATTGCTCGATATCGTTGGGCACATTCTGTCCGTTTGTCACAAATGCAATAGCTGTACCTGTAAAAAGTCTCAGATTCAACAGATTTCCCATCGCCGCCGTCTCGTCCAGCTTCGTAAAAATCAGTTGAAAATCGTCAATTCCCTCATAGCTTGCTACGATTTTCAGCAGATCCCGGTACTTCGTGGTGGCAGACAACACCAGAAATGTCTGACATTTCCCTGCCTCCCTCAAGGTTGCGAACAGCTTTCTGGTATGGGCCAGCTGCTCCTCATTCTGATGGGAATGGCCTGTTGTGTCCACAAAAATATAATCATATTCTCGAAATTCCGCAACTGCTGCCTGCACATCCTCCTCGGAATACAGCACCCTGAACGGTACTTCCAGGATATTGGCATAGGTACGGAGCTGCTCTACCGCGGCGATCCGATAGGTGTCTGCCGTCAGCAGCGCCACCCTCTTCCTGCCCTCCACAGCATAACTGCTGGCGATCTTGGCAATTGTTGTGGTCTTTCCCACACCTGTAGGCCCCATAAACAATACAATTCTAGGCCCGTCCTCCGACGGCAGAATCCCTTCTGCCCTGCCGAATTTCAAAATCATCTTCTGATAGACATTTTCCAAAATATAATCGATGGGCAAATTGGACTGCCCGGAAACATCCACATCATCCACGATTTGGTTGGCATACTTTTCATCCACTTCGCTTTCCAGCATGGTATTGTACAGAAGTCTGATAAAGCGCTGCTGCTCGGTGACTTCCTCCGGGCCTTCCGTCTCCTCCGGCACTTCCTCCGGAGGCTCCGCTCCCAGGATCTCTCCCTCAATGCCGCCTTCCTCTCTCTGCGCTTCGCTCTGCTGAAAACGGTTCATCAAAAGCGACTGCAGATTATCAAGCTTTTTTTCGATGGAATCCCTGCCGTCGTCCTCTTCCCGGCGCACCGCACTCTCCCCGGCGGAATAGGCTGCCGGCTTTGCCTCTCTGCGGACCGCGCTGCCGTTATCATGTTCCTCTTCCAAAGCCACTGTCACTTCTGTCTGCTTCGCCCGAAACAATGCTGCCAGTCCTTTTCGCTTCACAGCCTTTACGTTCATGATGACAACGCCGCTGCCCAATTCTTTTCTGGCAGCTTCCGCTGCTTCCTCTTCCGTTCTGGCTACAAACTTCTTAATTATCATTTTATGCTGTCACCATCCCAACCGATTGTAATTCCACATTAGATTCCACTTCATTGTAAGACACCACCACCAGATCCTTATAATAATCTTCCGTCAAACGCTTAAAATACATACGTACAATCGGTGAAGTTATAATAATGGGATTCTTTCCCAGGTTCTCCAGCTTCTGAACCTCCTTGCCGACGGATTCGATGATCGCCCTCGATCTGTTGGGATCCAGATTCAGGAAAGCTCCGTTTTCTGTCTGTTTTACGCTGCCCATGATCTCCTGCTCCACTTTCGGATCCAGCGTAACCACATTCGTGGTTTCATGGTTCGGGAAATATTTTGTGGAAATAGCCCGCTTCAGACTCTGCCGTACATATTCCGTCAAAATATCCGTATCTCTGGTAGCGGGGGCATAGTCCGCCAGCGTCTCCATAATGGTCAGCAAATCCCGGATGGAAATGCCTTCTTTCAGCAGATTCTGCAGAACCTTCTGAATATCGCCCAGCCCCAGCAGCTTGGGAAGCAATTCCTCCACCAGCGAGGGATTTGTTTCCTTGAGGTTGTTGACCAGATTCTGCACATCCTGCCTGCTCAGCAGATCCGCAATATACTGTCTGATAATCTCCGTGAGGTGAGTCGCTATGATGGACGGCGGGTCCACCACCGTATAGCCAAGGCTCTCCGCCCGCTCCCGCTGCCCCTCTGTAATCCAGATAGCCGGCAGATGGAAGGAAGGTTCAAACGTGGGAATTCCCGTAATCTCTTCCTCTACATACCCGGGATTCATCGCCATATAATGGTCAAAAAGGATCTCCCCCTCACTGACCTGAATTCCCTTGATCTTAATGATATATTGATTCGGATTCAGCTGGATATTATCCCGCAGACGGATAATCGGAACCACGGTCCCAAGCTCCAGCGCAATCTGACGCCTGATCATAACCACACGGTCTAACAGATCTCCGCCCTGATTGACATCGGCCAGCGGAATAATTCCATAGCCGAATTCCAGCTCAATGGGATCCACCTGCAGAAGACTGGCCACATTCTCCGGCTGCCTGATCTCATCCGCCGCCAGTTCGTCTCCGTCCACTTCTCCCTCAATGGCCGCGGTCTCCAGATTGCTGGCAATCATTCTCCCGCCTACGATAAAGACGAGACCCATTCCCAGGAAAAGCAATGTATTCAAATCCGTGAATATCGATAAAAAAGCTAAAGTGGCACCCACAAGATACATAACCTTAGGTATACCGAACAGCTGCCGCACAATCGCCGGGCCGAATTCGTTTTCCTTGGTCCCCTTCGTAACCAGGACACCTGTAGACAGGGAAATCAACAGGGAAGGAATCTGGCTCACCAGTCCGTCACCGATGGTCAGAATACCGTAAGTATTCAGGGCCGTCCCGGCATCCATCCCCATCCTGGTCACACCCATGGCAATGCCGCCCGCCAGATTGATCACTGTCAGAAGCAGACCTGCGGTAGCATCTCCCTTTACATACTTGACGGCACCGTCCATGGAACCGAAGAAACTGGATTCCTGCTGAATCTTGTCACGCCTCTCCTTTGCCTCCTTGTCGTCGATGGCGCCGGTATTTAAGTCCGCGTCGATTGCCATCTGTTTACCGGGCATGGCATCCAGGGTAAATCTTGCCGTTACTTCTGCCACACGTTCGGAACCTTTGTTGATCACCATGAACTGGATCAGAATTAAAATCACAAACACAATGGCGCCTACAATCAAATCGCCGCCGCCCACGAATTTACCGAAAGTCAGAACCACATTGCCGGAAGTTCCATTCACCAGAATATACCTGGTGGAAGATACGTTCATGGCAATTCTGAAAATGGTGGTAAACAGCAGAACAGTGGGGAAATAGGACATGTCCAGCACTTCCTTAGTAAACATGCACGCGAACAGAACCGTGAATGCAATGGCTATGTTAAATGCCATAAACACATCAAGCAATCCTGCCGGAATCGGCACAATCAGCATCATAAATGCTACCAGTATGTAGATCGCTATCATAACGTCTGTTCTTGCCAATTTTGAATTCATGCTGTATCCCTCCTTTCTCAGATTTTACCCTGAAGCTGATATACAAAAGCAAGCACCTCTGCCACCGCCTGATAAAGCTCCGGCGGCACCATCTGGCCAATGTCCACATTAGCGTAAAGCATCCTTGCCAGAGGCTTGTTTTCCACAATCTCAATCTTATTTTCTCTGGCCACTTCCTTAATACGGGCTGCCAGATAATCCTCACCCTTCGCAACGACAACAGGAGCATCCGCCACTTCCGGATCATACTTGATGGCCACGGCATAATGGGTAGGGTTTGTGATAACCACATCCGCCTGAGGCAGGCTCTGCATCATACGCTTCATGGAAGTCTCGCGCATCTTCTGCCGGATCTTCCCTTTCACCTGCGGGTCGCCTTCCTGCTGTTTGAATTCCTCTTTCACTTCCTGCTTTGACATCTTCATGTCGTTTTTAAACTTTACCTTCTGATAGATATAATCGGCCAAGGCTATCAGAAAATAGAAAGCCGATATCCGGATTCCCAGATCTGTAACGGTCTTAGCCACAAGCTCTAAAGCCTGCATCAGGGTAATGTCGTAGAGATTGAACAAAATCACCCATTTATCCTTCAGATAGCTATAGCAGATATAGCCGATAAGCAAAATCTTCAGCACTGATTTAATCAGCTCCACCAGGGAATTCAGAGAGAGAAACTTTTTAAATCCCTGTATGGGATTCAGCTTGCTGAATTTCGGCTTCAGCGGCTTGGTGGTGGGACGCCATTTCACCTGTGCGATATTACACACAAATCCGATCACAACGCCAATAACCAAAATCGGCGCCACAATAATTAATACTTGCAGCAGCATCTGCTTAAACAGGATACTGACTTCTGCCTGGGGCATATTTCCGTCAGGAAACATAACCACATCCGGAATCTTTCTGTACATATTGTTAAATATGTCCATCAGCTGTATCCCCATATGCCCCACCCAGAACTTCAATATCAGAAAAAAGACCAGCAATCCGAAACAATTTGTGATCTCCCGGCTCTTTGCTACCTGGCCTTTCTTTCGGGCATCACTGAGTTTTTTCTGGGTGGCCGGTTCCGTTCGCTCACCGCCCATGCCCTCTTTTGCAAAAAACTGCAGATTATAGCGAATCATGTCATGCCCCCCATAAAGGAAACAATCATCCTCTTCATCTCGTCAAAAATAAAGTCGGCCACCAAGGGCAGCATCTCCACCGTCAGGAAAATGATGGATAGCCCCACCAGCACTTTGAGCTGGATACCTACTGCAAACATATTCAGCTGCGGCGCGACACGGGCCAAGATTCCCAATACCGCATTCAGAAGCAATATGGAGCAAAATATCGGCAGTATAATCCGAAAGCCGATAATGACATAATCTCCCAAAAATTCCATCATCGAATTCAACAGAGAATCACTTCGAAAGATTGCGCCGTTCACCGGAATCAAGATGTAGGTATCTGCCAGGGCCCTGAAAAAATAGCGGTACATCCCCGTAGCCATCATCATCAACATCAAAACATACTGATAAAGAACGCCGGTAATACTGGTGCTCTGTCTGGAAGTAGGATCCATCAGCGTCATCATGGAAAGCCCTACTTCCATATCCGCTATGGAGCCGGCAAAGTTCACTATGCTGCTGCAGATACTGGCGGCAAACCCAACCAGCAATCCCACTATGGCCTCTTTCATGACAATGACCGCATATTCTGTCACTGTGGAATACACCACCGCCTCCGCAGGCGTCAATGCCTGATATAAGAGCAGTGAAGTAAAAAAGCTCAGTGCAATCCGTACTCTGGAAGGCGTACTGCTCATGCTGAGAAACGGCGCCGTATGCACGAAACTGACCACCCTGACTAAAATCAGGAGGAAATATTCCAAATCATAGACAGAAAACGAATAATGAATCATCCTGTCAGGCTCCCATTACTGATCTATATAAAGGCTGAAATTCATCCAAAGCGAAGTCATAAATTCAACCATTGTAGTCATCATCCAGTTTCCGAACAACACAAGGGACAAAAACACACAAATGATTTTTGGCACAAAAGTAAGCGTCTGTTCCTGAATGGATGTAACCGTCTGAAAGATACTGACAGCCAGACCTACGCATAAAGACACCAACAGCACCGGCAATGATACCTGGATAATCGTAAACAACGCCTGTTTCGTTATATCCATAACCACATCTATCGACATTCTGATACTCCTTTGTTTCGCTTATATTAAATCCGTCACCAATAAAATGACTCTACCAGCTGCCCTATGATAAGATTCCATCCGTCTGCCAGCACAAAGAGCAAAATCTTAAAAGGCATGGAGATCGTCGTAGGCGGCAGCATCATCATACCCATACTCATAAGCGTAGACGCAACCACCATATCTATTACGATAAAGGGAATATAAATCACAAAGCCGATCCAAAAGGCCATCCGCAGTTCGCTTAGCATAAAGCTGGGCAAAAGTACAGACAACGGGATATCATCCAATGAATTTCCGTCCCATGTCTGCCCCGCAATATCCATAAACAGCTCCACATCTTTCACCTGGGTCTGATCATACATAAATTCCCGAAGCGGGACTACTCCCTTTTCCAGAGCCTGCTCCAGATTGATCTCTCCTGCCTCATAAGGCTGATAAGCCTCCTCGTTGATCTGCGTGATAGTGGGCTCCATGATAAAAAAAGTAAGAATCAGCGCCAGTCCTACAAGTACCTGATTGGGAGGAGCCGTCTGCGTATTCAGCGCCGCACGAGTAAAGTGCAGTACAATGATAATACGCGTAAAGGAAGTCATCATTATGACGAGAAGCGGCGCAAGGCTGATAAATGTCAGCGTCAGTAAAACACGCAGGGAACCGTTGATCTCCCCGTTTCCGTCCGACATTGTAATGTTCAGCATATTGTTTGCATTCGAATCCCCGCTGGCAAATACTGTCATTGAACTTAGAATACACAATATGCCCACCATGACCAGTAGGCATATTGCGGTTACTATTCGCTTGCATATAGGCTTATTTTTCATCATGCATCTGATTTTCCTTTGGCTCTTTCCGGGCGGCTTTTGTTTTGGTTATAGTCTTATCCAAAAGCTCCCTGAAATTAAAGTTTTGTACCGGAGATCCCTCCTTTAACTGCTCTTCCGGAATCTCTCCCAGCAAGGTAACCGTATCCTTGCAGACAGCAATTACCATATATTTCCCGCCTGCCCGTATAATCTGGATATATTTATTATTCGCAATACGAGTGGTCTCTATTACCTGAATATTTTCATTTACACTCTGCTGCTTCTGATAATTTGCAATCCACTTTGTCGTCCATGCGGTAATGCCCAGCACCACTACAAATATCAGAAGCACAGTAATAAACTGGGCATAACTGCCCATGGTTCCACTCAGCAGAATCATTAACCGATAACCTTCTTCACAGCTTCAAGAACACGCTCTTCCTGAAAGGGCTTCACAATAAAATCCTTCGCGCCGGCCTGAATGGACTCTACAACCATGGCCTGCTGTCCCATTGCCGAACACATAATAACCTTTGCACCGCCGTCGATCTTCTTGATCTCCTTCAAAGCCTGGATTCCATCCATCTCGGGCATGGTAATATCCATCAGCACAAGGTCAGGGGAGAGTTCCTTGTACTTCTCCACAGCCTTCGCGCCGTTCTCGGCCTCGCCTGCAACGGTGTAGCCGCCTTTGGTCAGGGTGTTCTTGATCATCATCCTCATGAATGCTGCGTCATCGCAAACTAAAATGTTCTTTGCCATCTCAAACTTCCTCCTACTTGATAATCTCTGTTACTCTAACGCCGAAGCTTTCTTCTATTACAACTACTTCTCCCTTTGCCACGAACTTGCCATTTACCAGTACATCTATGGGTTCACCGGCAATTCGTTCAAGCTCAATGATCGTGCCGGGCGCAAAGTCAAGGATCTCGGAGATTGACTTGGTCGTACGGCCAAGTTCCACGGTGACATTCAACGGAACATCCATGATTAGGCCGATATTCTCCTGTCCCGCAATATTTCCACCGTTGTTGGAGAAATTCTGGAACTGCGCAGGCTGAACATTTACATTCTGCATCATCGTTCCCTGAGGCATCCCCATCTGCTGATTCATCCCCATATTCATCATCTGGGGGTTCATTCCCATCCCCATATTCATCATCTGCGGATTCATCCCCATTCCCATGTTCATCATCTGCGGATTCATCCCCATCTGCTGATTCATTCCCATGGTATTCATATCCATCTGGGGATTCATTCCCATATTCATCATCTGGGGGTTCATTCCCATCCCCATATTCATCATCTGCTGATTCATTCCCATGGCATTCATATCCATCTGGGGATTCATTCCGCCCATCATGCCCATATTGGCATCCGCACCCATGGCATTTCCGGCAGGCGCAGGCGCAGGCTCTTCGGACTTCGGCGCAAGAGGCGTTCCCTGGGAACTCATAAAGGTATCCACCACATTACGGGCAAAATCTACCGGATACAACTGCATAATGGAACTGTCTACCAGATCCTCAATCTGCATACGGAATGAAATTTTGACGAATACGCCGCCCAGGAAAGGAGACACATCTTCCCCGTTTTTCACCTGAGCCAGATCCAGAAGCGAAGCCTCTGGCGGGCTGATATCGATCTTCGTCTGCATCATGGTAGACAGAGAAGTTGCTGATGCTCCCATCATCTGATTCATGGCCTCGGATATGGCGCTCAGATGGAGCTCACCCAGCTCCCCGTCCGTATTGGTACCGTCGCCGCCCATCATCAGGTCGGTGATAACTTTCACATCATGCTCCTTCAGAATCAATATGTTGGTGCCGTCCAGCCCAACCGTGTACTTGATCTGAATAAAAACGCAGGGCCTTTCATATTGGGTCAAAAGATTATCCCATGTACTGAACTCTACAACCGGCGTTGTGATATTCACCTTTTTGTTCACAAGTGAATACAAGGTTGTAGCTGAAGAACCCATGCTGATATTCGCAACTTCCCCTATCGCATCCTTCTCTACATCCGAAAGGAGTCCACTTGCTTCCGCCATCTCCTGAGAGAGATCCACGGCTCCTTTGCTGCTTTCGTTGTTACTTTCGACCGTTTCAGGCTCTTCCTCATCGGACAAATCCATGCCGGCAAGCAATGCGTTTATCTCTTCCTGAGACAATCCACCATCCATTGTCTACTCCTCCTCTCTAATAACTGATGTAATCCTGACGGCATAAGAGTCCTTTTCTGTACCGGGTAATGCGGTAAATTTCCTGATATTCCCTACATAGACACTCATATCCTGATCCACTCCGGAATCCAGCCGGATGCAATCCCCTACCTGCAGATTCAGAAAATCATTTACGGAAATCGTACTCTTGCCAAGAACAGCCCTGATCGGCACATCTACCTTGCGGATCAGAGACTCAACATATGCCTCGTAATTCTCGTCATGGTTCTCCTGCATGTTCGAATACCAATACTTTGTATTCAGCTTATCCATGACATCCTCCAGGGTAAAGAAAGGAAGACAGATATTCATAAATCCTTCCACATCTCCGACCTTGATATCCAATGTGACAATGGCAACCATGTCACTGGGCGCAATTACCTGCGCAAACTGTGAATTCGTCTCCAGCCTGCTCAGCACAGGAGCTACATTGATTACATTTTTCCATGGCTCCCTGAGAAGCTGGGTCAGCATCACCAGTATCTTCTGTATTATAATCTGTTCTATCTCGGAAAATTCCCTGCCCTTTTCCAGGGGAGTACCGCTGCCTCCCAGCATACGGTCCAGCATGGCATATCCAAGATTTATACCGAGCTCCATAATGATGGAACCGTTCAAAGGAGCGAAATTAACAATTCCCATAATAATCGGACTGGAAAGGGAATTTGTAAATTCATTAAATGTGATGGCTTCGGATCCCATTACCGACACCTGTACATTTTTACGAAGAAATACCGGAAGATTCGTAGAAACCAGCCGGGCATAATGCTCAAATATTATTTCCAGCGTTCTCAAATGCTCCTTGGAAAACTTCGTGGGGCGGCTGAAATCGTAATTTCTAACCTTTTTCTCGTCCTTTTGCTGCATCTGGTCCGCATCCAGCTCGCCCGAAGACATCGCCTTCAGCAGGGCATCTATCTCGTCCTGAGAGAGAATCTCGGCCACACAAGCTCACCTCCTGTCACATGGTTGCATGCTTTATGCATGCGTATATTTCGCATCGCCATGTCGCCGCCCATCAACCGTACTTAATATTGCTGAGCGTAATTCCGTATATGAATTTAGACTTAACCAAATCCTGAATGGCCGTGAGAATCTCGTTCCGGATATCCCCCGTAAAAGAAGCCCTGCATTCCGCCTCGGAATAATTGCTCACTACCTGCTGTATCTTGTCCGCGATCATGCTGTTATACTCACCGGCTTTTACTGCCTCGGCATAGGTGGCATAATCTTCATGCGTCTTATCCATAAGCAGAGAAATATCAAATGCCAGATAGGCCTGCCTGCTGCTCGCGGTACCGTCCGCGTTCGTCATGCTCAGGGGAATCGTCATCGAATCCATCACATGCGTATCGGTATCGGCAATGGATACTGCGGTTTCTTCGCCGGGAGTATACAACTCCAGCTTCATGGCCGCACCAATGCTGTCCATCAACGCCGCCGTCTTTTGGTTCGTGCTGATGACATTGGTCATCATAACTGCCGACAATGCAATATTTACGATCAGCAACACCAGAATCAGCACACTCAGTAAATTCTTTTTCATGTCTCAAAAGCCCTTTCTCCCATCCTTATCTGACGGACGGATTATAGATTAAGATTTCAACCCTTCGGTTCCTGCTCCTGCCCTCCGGCGTGGAATTGTCCGCAATGGGAACTCTCTCTCCCATTCCCGCATGCTTGACCCCAACCGGACTCAAGGACGTATGATCCAATAAATAATAGAAAACAGATAACGCCCTGGCACTGCTCAGCTCCTCATTACTGGGATACTGTGCGCTGTTGATGGGCACATTATCGGTATGGCCTTCGATCTCAATGCTCCCCTCTCCGTAACGCTCCAGAATCACGCCCACCTTATCGATCAACTCCTGGGCTTCCTCTTTCAGCTGGGCGCTTCCCGAATCGAACAACAGACCACCGTTCATGGTAAGCTTTACATACTGAGCGGTAAAACTGAGCTCGATCTCGTCGGCAATGTCATTCTCCTGAATAATCTCTTCGATCTGCTCCACACGCTCTTCATTTTCCTGTAAGCGCTGTTCTTCCAACTCTTTTTCCAAAGCCTCCGGAGATTTTTCGAATTCTTCCAGTTTCTCGCCGTCCGTCTCGCTGTCAGCCACCTTGCCGGTGCTGTTGATATATTGATCCAGTTCGTTCAGCTGGCTCACGCCGTTGCTGATGAGAATCCCGTCCCCGATGGCTGAAGCACCGCCGTCGAACAGGCTGAAGGTATTGTTCATTGCCGAGACGAATTCCTGCAGCTTCGCCTCCTCAATACTGGACATGGCAAAAAGCATGACAAAAAAGCAGAGCAGAAGGTTCATCAAATCACTGAACGTCGCCATCCATGCCGGTGAACCGGCGGGAGGCGTATCTTCCTTGCGCTTTGCCATTATTCCTCACCCCCTGCGTCTCCTCCGGCTGCTTCCCTGTCCTTAGGAGAAAGGAAGGATTTCAGCTTCTCTTCGATTACTCTCGGGTTCTCGCCTGCCTGGATGGACAAAAGGCCCTCAATCATAACCTCTTTCAGCATCATCTCGGCAGCATTGTCGGTTTTCAGCTTATTGGACACAGGAGTACAGATCGCATTCGCCAGCACGGAACCATAGAAAGTGGTAATCAAAGCCACAGCCATGGCCGGTCCCAGCGTAGCCACATTATCCATATGATACAACATATCTACCAGACCGATCAGCGTACCGATCATACCCCATGCAGGACCCATGGCGCCCAGCGTATCCCAGAAACCGATGCAAGTCTTGTGTCTTCCCTCTATACTGACCAGCTCTGTCTCCATAATGGCACGCACCAACTCCGGATCCGTACCGTCCACCATCAGAAGGATCCCTTTCTTCAGGAAAGCATCATCCATATCCGCAGCCGCTTCCTCCAGGGAGAGAAGCCCTTCCTTACGTGCCACATTGGACAAGTCGATGATCTTGCGGATCATTTCAGATGTATTGATAGCCGGAGCCTTGAATACCAGGGCAAAGCTCTTCAGGCCGTTTATGTAATCCGCCAGACTGTGCGATGCCAGCGTAGCAGCAAAGGCGCCGCCGAAGGTAATAATTGCTGAAGGAAAGTTCCAATACTCCTTCACCAGGTTACTGATACCGGCACCGTCTATGATACCATAGAGCATCATCGCAAAACATAAAATAATACCAAGTAAAGACGCAATATCCACGAGAATCACCTAACTCCTTTGCTTTTTATCGGAATGCCTTTCTTCCATTTATTCCGCAAAAACACCCTTTCTATATGATTTTACAAGATTTTTTATCTCTTGTCTACTTTCTTTTACAA
>OFFY01001271.1_pt1 | contig 21958 bp, 13 predicted proteins | sample 1521481 | NCBI WGS metagenome assembly OFFY01 (sample SAMEA3504117, study PRJEB24116) | mouse gut metagenome | biome: mouse gut; feature: mouse-associated habitat; material: faeces | place: Denmark | collected 2011
AATATGGCCAAAAAGAAGAAAAATGTGCTGGAGTATCAGGAAATCAGCGACTTTTTTTCGGACATGCCTTTGGAGGAGGAACAGTTCGAGAAGATACTGGACATGCTGGAACAGAACAATGTGGACGTATTGCGGATTACGGACGACGAGGTGGGAGACGACATCATTCTCACGGATGAGGACGAGGTGGATGTGGAGAATCTTGACCTCACAATTCCGGACGGCATCAGCCTGGAGGACCCGGTGCGCATGTATCTGAAGGAAATCGGCAAGGTGCCCCTGCTGTCCGCAGAGGAGGAGATCGAGCTGGCACAGCGGATGGAACTGGGGGACCAGGATGCGAAGAAACGTCTGGCCGAGGCCAATTTACGTCTGGTGGTCAGCATTGCCAAGCGCTATGTGGGACGCGGGATGCTCTTCCTTGATCTGATTCAGGAGGGGAATCTGGGGTTGATTAAGGCTGTGGAGAAATTTGACTACAGGAAGGGATACAAGTTTTCCACATATGCCACCTGGTGGATCCGGCAGGCGATTACCAGGGCAATCGCAGATCAGGCCAGAACAATACGAATTCCCGTTCATATGGTAGAGACCATCAACAAGCTGATCCGCGTCAGCAGGCAGCTGCTCCAGGAGCTGGGACGTGAACCTACCCCGGAAGAGATCGCCGAGGAGATGAGTATGCCGGTGGAGCGTGTACGGGAGATTCTGAAGATCAGCCAGGAGCCGGTGTCCATGGAGACCCCCATCGGCGAGGAGGAAGACAGTCATCTGGGAGATTTCATAGAGGATGACAAGGTGCCTGTGCCGGCGGACGCGGCGGCGTTTACTTTGCTGAAGGAGCAGCTGGTGGAAGTGCTGGGCACGCTGACAGAGCGGGAGCAGAAGGTGCTGCGGCTGCGCTTCGGGCTGGATGACGGCCGGGCCCGGACCCTGGAGGAGGTGGGGAAGGAGTTTAATGTGACCCGCGAGCGTATCCGCCAGATCGAGGCGAAGGCGCTGCGGAAACTGCGTCACCCCAGCCGCAGCAGGAAGCTGAAGGATTATCTGGACTGATGGCGGGGGAGAAGGAGCCGGGGAGGTGCTGCATAGTTTCAAAAGAGCCTCCTGCGGGCAGACTGTCGAAGAGACTGCAGATGCTTGCTGATATGGTGACACCGGGAAGTCGTCTGGCGGATGTAGGCTGCGATCACGGATATTTATCCATAGAACTGGTAAGAAAGGGAATCTGTCCCAAAGCGATTGCAATGGATGTGCGGGAAGGCCCGCTGGCGGCGGCGAGAGCGCATATCAGGGAAAACGGGCTGGATGACTACATAAGTGTGAGACTGTCGGATGGGCTTGCGGAATGCGCAATTGGGGAAGCAGATACCTGTGTCTGTGCGGGGATGGGAGGCAGGCTGATGGAACAGATTCTCAGACAGGGGATGGAGAAGGCGTGCGGGATGAAAGAACTGATTCTCCAGCCCCAGTCGGAACTGCAGCAGTTTCGTGCATTTCTCAGGGAAGCGGGTTTTGCGGTCATAGAGGAAGACGCGGTTTTGGAGGAAGGCAAGTACTATTTTGCCATGAAGGCCGTGTATAAAGGCGGCGGATTCGGTTCATGGGGCGGAGAGCGCAGGGAGGGCCGCGGGGGAGAAAAGGAACTGTCCATGCAGAGGCTGTATGATCGCTATGGCCGGCGGCTGCTTCAGGACAGACATCCGGTGCTTGAGCAGTATCTGGTTCAGAGGCGGGCTTACATAAATAGGTTGAGGGAATCGCTGGAGGCGGCTGATTCCCGGAAGGCACAGAGGCGGCTAGAGGAGATTCTAGGTGAATTGGACGCTGTCGAGGAGGCCCTGTCCTTTTACGAGGAACCGGACGGATGTTGAGGGATATTTCCCGGGCAGGAGGAGATTGGCGCGCCGATAGAGAGTCCGCAGTGTTTTTTAGCAAGTAATATATTTGCAGGTAATATATATGGAAGAATATCCCAATATAAAGAACATTTATGGAAGAAAGGAAGGTCAGATTATGGTTACGATTACAATTCACGGAGAACAGAAACAGGTACAGAAGGGAACAACATATGAGACCATCGTTTCGGAATATCAGAAGGAATATGAGGACACCATTGCGGTGGTAGCAGTAAACGGCAAGATTCGGGAACTTTTTAAGAAGGTTACCAAGGACTGTACGGTAGAGTTTTTTACCCTCAGAGATGATGTGGGGCATAAGACCTATGTACGTACGGCCACCATGCTGTTCCTGAAGGGGATGCATGATGTATTTGGGGCGGAAGCGGCCAGGGAGAGCCGTGTGGAGTTCACAATAGGCAGGGGAACTTATGTGAATACCTTTGGGAAGGTGCCAGTCAGTGATATCAGCGCGGAGAAGATCAAGGACAGGATGAGACAGCTGTCGGATGCGAAGGCGCCTTTTATGAAACATTCCTATCCGAAGGATGACGCTGTGGCGCTTTTCAGGGAAAAGGGCATGGAGGATAAGGTTAAATTATTCCATTACCGGATGAGCTCCAGCGTCAATATATACCAGATAGAGGATTATTATGATTACTATTACGGATACATGCTCCCCAATGCCGGATATGTGAAATGGTATGATGTGGTTCCGTACAAGGGCGGATTTATGCTGGTGCTGCCAAACAGAGCCCATCCTACGGTGGTAGAGCCTTTTGCGGAGAGCAGGAAGCTGTTCGAAACCATGGAGAATGCGGCGGAGTGGGGCAGAACGGCCGGCATTGAGACTGTAGGGGATCTGAACGATCAGATCTGCAACGGCTCCATGCGTGATCTGATTCTGGTGCAGGAGGCGGAACAGGAGCGCAAAATCGGGGAAATTGCCAAAGATATTGCCAGCCGGGAGGGCGTGAAATTCGTCATGATAGCAGGGCCTTCTTCTTCCGGCAAGACCAGCTTTTCTCACAGACTGTCCATCCAGCTGCGGACATTGGGCAAGATTCCCAGAACCATTGCTCTGGACAATTATTTCGTGAACAGAGAATTGACTCCCAGGGACGAGAAGGGGGATTACAATTTCGAATGTCTGGAAGCAATCGATGTGAAGCTGTTTAATGAGGATATGAAAAAACTGCTGGCAGGAGAGCGGGTGGAAATGCCGGTCTTTAATTTTAAAATCGGACAGCGGGAGTACAAGGGAGACTTCATGCAGCTGGGAGAAAATGATATTCTGGTGCTGGAAGGCATCCATGGTCTCAATGAGAAGATGTCCTATGCGCTGCCGGAGGAGAGCAAGTACAAGATCTATATCAGCGCTTTGACCACGCTGAATGTGGATGCCCATAACCGGATTCCCACCACGGACGGACGTCTGCTGCGGAGAATCGTCAGAGATGCCCGCACCAGAGGCGCCAGCGCACAGCGGACGATTCAGATGTGGAATTCTGTGAGAAGAGGCGAGGAAGAGAATATTTTCCCCTTTCAGGAAGGCGCGGACGCCATGTTCAATTCGGCGCTGATCTATGAACTGGCCATGCTGAAGACTTTTGCGGAACCGCTGCTGTTCCAGATTCCCAAGGAAGTGCCAGAGTATTATGAGGCCATGCGTCTGCTGAAGTTCCTGGATTATTTCTTGGGCGTGCCCAGCGAGAGCCTGCCCAATAATTCAATCTGCAGGGAATTTGTAGGCGGCAGTTGCTTTAACGTGTAAAAGGCTTTACGAACGGATGCTGAACTGGAAAACAGCAGCTGAAAAAGGGCAGGGGATGGACAGCTGCGGAACTGAAATAGGAGAAAAGAGTATGAAAGTAGGATTTATCGGCAGCGGAAATATGGGAAGCGCCATGATGCGGGGGATTCTCGCCGGCGGGAAATGCGGGGAAAACGAGATCATGGCTTCGGATACATTGGCGGAGAAACTGACAGCCATAGAGAAAGATCTTGGTATTTTGACTACTATGGACAATAAAATCGTTGCCAGTTTTGCAGATGTACTGTTTCTGGCAGTAAAACCACAATACTACAAAAACATAATAGATGAGATACAGGAAGTGATCACCTGGGACAAGGTGGTGGTGACCATTGCACCCGGCAAGACATTGGAGTGGTTGGAGAGCGCTTTTGTAAAACCCGTTAAAATCATACGGGCGATGCCGAATACGCCTGCCATGGTAGGAGAGGGGATGCTGGGAATGTGCCCCAATGAGAATATGTCAAAAGAAGACATTGCTCTAGTAAGGGATATCTGCAGCAGTTTTGCCAAAACGGAGATTGTGGGGGAGAATCTGATGGATGTGGTGACGGCGGTCAGCGGCAGTTCTCCGGCCTATGTATTTCTGTTTATCGAAGCCATGGCGGACGCGGCGGTGGCAGACGGCATGCCCCGGGCTCAGGCGTATAAATTTGCGGCTCAGGCTGTTCTGGGAAGCGCGAAGATGGTGCTGGAGACAGGAAAACATCCGGGAGAACTGAAGGACATGGTATGCTCCCCCGGAGGAACCACCATTGAAGCCGTGCGGGTGCTGGAGAAAGAGGGGCTGCGCAGTGCAGTATTCGAAGCCGTGAAGGCCTGTGTGAGCAAGGCCCGTGAAATGTAAGCGGGGAGGGACAGCTGCGGTACTGGGAAAAACAGGAGAAGTTCGATCCAGTGCCCATAGGAGTTAGGGACGCATGGGCTTAGCGAGCGGAAGTCCTATGCAGTTGGATGGTACTGGAGAGGACATCTGCGGTACTGGAATAGTTCGGAGAGTCGCTTCTACCGGCGTGGACGTGGTGGTGCTTCTGACCAATTCCCTGGCGGGCAGAGGCGGGAGTGAGGAACAGGTCAAGGCGGCAATCGGGAGGATTCTGGAAGCAGCGCCGGAAGTCCGATTTGGGTTGTACGAATGTCAGAAACCGTACAAGAGACTGTTTTCACCGGCACTGGTGAAATGGTGTGCTGGGACGGGACGGTTTGTCTTTTATAAAGAGACATCCCTGGATCCGGATATCCTTCGAGGTAAGCTGGAGGCAGTGAAGGGAACGCCGCTGAAAATATATAATGCGGATTCTTCCCTGATGCTCGATTTCCTGAAGATGGGCGGATACGGACACTGCGGCGTCATGCTGAGTTTCCATCCCGAAATATACGGCTGGATGATGAAAAACTGGCGGGAGGACGGACAGACGGCGGAGCATGTGAAACAGCTGATGACCATAACAGCCCAGATTGAGAGACAATGCTATCCCAGAAGCGCAAAATATGCTCTGGGCCGAAGAGGTGTGCCCATCGGAGATGCCTGCAGGAGGGAAAATGCCGCCGGGTGGGATGCTTCCTGTGTGAGAGCCGTGGAGGATATGGAGAAATTTACGGAAGCCTGGTTTGCGGAATTGCAGAGAAAACGGGATTGCGGGCGCGGGTAGGGTGTACAATGACGATAAAAAGGGGAATTTTCTATGAAAGGGACATATTTGATATTCAATATCAATAATTGTGCCAGGGATTATGCCAGTGTATCTGAATTTTGCGAAAGTCTGAAAACTGAATCCGGAAAGGCATTGTTGCCGGCAGACTTAAAGGGGAGAGTATTTATATTCCGGGAAGGAGACGGCTATACTGCAGAGAGATTGCTTGCAGAATCGGCACAAATGTTGAGTAGGGGATTGCTGGATGCATATGAGGAAGAGACGGTGTTTCCTTATGAGGAAGCAGGGATTTGTCTTCGTATTGCCCATGAAACGGGAGATGCAACAATAGAATATATCTATCTGGATGCATTGTTGCATAAGTTTCGGAACCTTATTTGCTTTCTATACACAGATGGGGAGACAGATGAAAAATATGCGATTGTGAGAAAGGCAGCAGAGTTTTTCTATGGTTTTTCGGTAAAAAACAAGCCATATAGAAACAATATATATGGAGAATATTGTGATAATCAGGATCATATTTGGTACATAACAAGGCTGGAATCAATAAAAATAATTGCGGAACATTTTAAGGTTAATCCTGTTATTGAACTTGCAGTTGAAGAGAATGACATACTATTTTGGAGAAACAGTATCAGGCAGCACAGGGAAAATCAGCAGCAGGAAGATAGTAGAATAAAACAGGTTTTAAAGCGATGCAAGTTTAATTTTATTGAAGAGCTGGGTAAAAATTCCAAGAAGAGGAATTCTTATTATCAAGAAATGTACGATAATGAAGAGTTTCAGAAGGCGACGCAAGAAATGCCGCTGCTTGCATTCTATTTATTCTGTATGCAGATGTATTATCTGAAAGATGGAAAGCTGATTGAGAAAGATGAGATAAAATGGATTCGCTTAAATGCGTGGGATATTGCGGATGGTATTTTGCAGTTAATAGAAAATATTCATCACACAACAGAAAGGATCGGTTTTCTTCATATTCGTGTTCACGAAAATTCTTCTAGGAAAAGATACCTGCGTGAACATTATGGGATAAGCAATGAAAAATATCGATTCTATTATGAAATCAGACTTCTTGATATATCAAAGGAAAATATTGTAGAAAGTTTTCAAAGGAATGTTGGAAATATTATAGATGTCAGTAAAATGAAGGTGGCACATTTTTTTGAAAGAAACCATAAAGATGTAGTTGAGAGGTTTTGGAGTGACTATAATCAAAAGGAAGAGAATCTTGTTCATCATTATGGACTGCAGGTATTTTCAGCTATCATTTCTGTGAACGACGGAATGTTTAAGGTGGTTAGTTCTTCCGGTTACCAATATAACAAGGAGAATGAGACATACATAAATCGAGATGATTGGGGCGGTGGCGGTGCTGCATCAGCACATATGCCGGGAACGGAATACATTATGCTGATTCCATTACGGAAATGGGAACAGCAAATTATGACAGCTGTAGAAACTGATATGAAATATCAATATGATATGGAAGCACAGAATTATGAAGTTTTCGAATATGAGATGAAGACAGTGCCGCAATTATTTGGCTTGGGATATCATAATCAGGATCAGAAAGAAAAGCTGATCAATATACTTGCTGAAGAAATGCTGAACTGGATGAGTGAAAAGGCCTATATCGTGGAAGAAAGGGCCTTTGTGACAACGATTTCTATAGATAAATGCAGACAGTTTCCTTTGGAGGTTTATTGCAAGGCATTTATATTATGCGGAATATGGTGGAAAACAAAATGTGATGGCAGGTTTTATTGTATTTTGGATCATTGTGCACAAAATCAATTTTTAGAAATAGCGCGATTGTTTGCTATTTTTTATAGTAAAGTATATCTTCCCCGCTACTTATCAGATATGCAGGTTTACCTGGTTGGAGAAAATGAGGAACTCCTGATTACCGGAAGTGATCTTAATAATTTGTATACCATTACCAGTAAGATCATGCTGGTAAAAGGGATTAACAAAGAAACAACAGGTATTATGAAGTATCTGATAGGTCAGTATAGCGTTGATAGACCGCAGGAGGACTATACCGAAAAGGCAAAACTGGTTCCGTTTGATATGTTTATGCTGCCAGGCATGGAGATGACATTGTTTGAAAAAAATGTAATGAAGACATTGGAAGCAGATATTCAAAAGCATAGTCTGGGCTGCAGGATTAATCACACACATATGAGGATTGGCTCTAAATTGCATATAGATACTTTTTATGAGGCTGAGCTTTTATTTCATAATGATTATTATGTGAGTCGCTTTGCATATTTGATATTAAGGAAATTGCCGGTTATTGAGGATAGGAAATTAATCCTTGTAGGATATGAGACATATTCTGAGTTATTACTGTATAAGATGGTGATGGCGATCCTTGATAAGGGGCAGAGTGAAAATCTATCCCATGAAGCAAGCTATATGATATATGAACAACGTCTGGGGGGCAGATTCAGGTATATGGATGATGAATGTTTGCAGAGTGACCTCCAGCTGCAGTTTGCAATTATCATTCCGATTAATTCAACGCTTACGACGCATAATAAGGTACGGAATTCTCTGGAAGAAGAATTAACGGAAAAAGGGTTATTGGGGGAAGGAAGCTTTCAGGTAATCGCCAATTATGCATTGATTCTTATTCGGTCGTCGGAAGGGGCGGCATGTGATAATCTGGAACAAAAATTCTGGCAGAATATAAGTGAGCGAAGAATACAGACTAAATTGATTCCTGAGGGGGAACCGGATGTAGAATATTTTGTCTGTGTACATACAAAATGGTATTCTCCGTTGGCCTGTCCAATCTGTTTTCCACAAGACTATACCCAAGAAAAACCTTTGGTCGAGACAGACCGGGCATCAATTGTTCCGGTTCAGATGTTGGGGATGTCGGAACCGGACTTGATGCCCCGCATCATAAGAGAAAAAAGCGAAGATAATTTGGAGCGGATAAAAGCTTTAAAAAGTTGTTTGATATACCGGCATGTTGTTCATAACGGGAAGCATTTTTTATACTATTTTTGTCTGGAACGATATTTTATCCAGGAGCGCAGCAAGGTAATAGAATGGCTGAAAGAAGAGCATAAAAAGATAAATGTGGTAACAGACAGGCTTGTTTATGATATTATTGTTTCACCGCTTCGTGATGGGAATGCGGGATTCCTTGCAGAGGTGAATCATTATCTGTTTGATAATGCTGCTTTGGTATTGAACTTTGAAGTGGAGAAAGAGTTTCGCGAGAATGTAAGGACAAAATACAGCAATATTATCGGATTGTATTATAACCTTATCCAAATGGGAAAGAAAGCGGTTATACGTTTCCATTTTGTCGATGACACGATTACTACTGCAAATACACTGGCCAGAGCAAAAACAATATTCAGGTCATTAATCTATCCTTCAAACGAAAATGTGAGGGTTGAGGTATTTTCGGATATTGTGGTTTTGTTGAATAGAATGTCAGGAGACAGCATATTAAATTTAGTCTGGGATGAGTCCGGGCACAGCGGATGGGATGAGAGGATGGCGCATTTTCATTCTTATGCGAATCTGAATATCTCATCTATGCGTAATCATGAAGATGCATGCACTGAATGCAAACTTGTTCAGAATTTTGTGAATTTACGAATGCAATCTTCCACGAACCAGCAGTATAATTTTTGGAATGATAAAATAGAGTGTCATTCTCCAATTGAAGTTCAAAACAGAATACAGGAAGAACTGCTCATAGTAGAGGAAGAACGGAAGGAACGTGCATATCGTAGAATGATTTGTACTCATTTGGCCAATGAGCGACTGGGAGAGCTCGGCTACGAAAAAAATGATTCCGAAAAGGTTCGCAGTGTTATGATTGAACTGATGACAGATCATGAGGAGAACCAAATTGAATGGATTATTTCTTATGTCAAGGTTTTTTCACGCCCGTTCTTATGTTTCATGAAAAGCAACAGGGAAGCTATTTTCGAGGTAATGCTTTTGATGATTGAATATATAACAGGCGAACTGACGGTGAAAAGAGGAATCAGCAGCCGATACAGAGATATCAAAAAAGTGTGCAGCTGTATTCGGGATTTAAAGGGCAGGTCAGAGGACATAATATGTAATCTATTGCTGATCCTGATGAAAAGATTGTCGGATTTAGGTTCCAATTATATTATTCGGAAAGAGAATATTATCAATATTTTGAGGGTAGTTGACAAGCTGCAGATTTCAAAAAAGGACAAAGGGGATTTCAGGGAGCGCTACATTGGAATCATCAAAAGGGTATGCTGTCAGAGCAGTGACGAAAGTAAAAGCATTTTTCTGGAGTATTTGCTTTTTTGTGGGGAAGAATATGGAATATTGGACGAGAATAGCGAAACGATAAAACTCAGAGAGGGAAAGCTGGCCTTTTGTGAGTTTGTCGAGGAAGAGTTTGTCTGGAGGGCTTTTGTAGAAAATACACGGGTACTGACTGACGGAATCCGTGATTTGGCAAGAGATGTCAGAAAGGAACAGAAGAAAAAAGGAGGCAGAAAAAAGAAAAATGAAGTGATATTACAGGAATATTATTATGAAAATTTCAAAATCCTGTTATATCTCTATGGCTATTGGAATCGGCAGGAGGACAAGCCTGCAGAGGATGGGAAGGAATTACTGAAGTCTGTTGTCAGGCTTAGCCAGTATCTGGAAGAAGGAACGGGAGATGGCAGGGAACAGGATGCCGAGGTTTTCTATGAGCATTTACTGGAAATAATAGAGCAGCTTACAGGAGCATATAAATGCTATCTTTTATACGGTACGGATGTGGACACAACGGGTATGGGACAATACTATCGTATACAGGTAAACGGGAATATGGAAAATCTGAAAATAGCAGATACCAGCCTTAAAATGGAAAATATGGTGGCAGATACCTATGTTCCGGCATTTTCTGTTGAAGAAAATGAAATGAAATTAAAGAGAACCATTATAAAGTATGATCTTTTCAAAGAACAGGAGGCTGTTTCTATCAATAGAATATATCTTCAGATGGATTATCCGGAACATTTTTCGGAACGGAGAATACTAATAGCATTAAAGTTGGTTATGGTTTTCCATGAAAGGATTTTACGGCAGTTACGTCGCGATTTTTCCAACAATATGATTCAAAAGTGGAGTTCAAGGGAATACTTTAACAAGCAGGTATTGCTACAGCGTGCTACAGATCATACGGATCGCGATAATCTGCTGAAGTACTATAATGAGATATCCCATCTATGCCAGCGAGACAGAGATCAGGATGAGAGGCAGAGAGAAAGAGACAGGGCGTTGTTTCATATGGTGATCAATTCCTATATAGCCAGAATGAATGTTCAGATTCTGGCAGAGGCGAATCCGGAAAGAGAGCCATCCAAAGCCTCATTTTTAAGCGTTTACCGTAAACAGTTGAGCCCTTTGATTGAAAGTATGCACCTAATAGAAAAATTTCGGATTTTAGATGAAAACGGGGTACCGAATTTTTCAAATTCTTTGCTGGATCGGAATGTGCGCCTGCGTCAGACACAGGAGGGAGAAAGTCTGTCGTATCGCAGAATCAGTGTGATTATAGCGGAATTGATTTTGAGCGCTATCAACCATTCGGGAGGGAGAACCCTGGCGGAGGTATATATATACAGGGAAGGCGAATATCTTGTAGTAAAAAATCATTTTCCCAGCAAGAAGGGATTAAATCGCATACGTCAGGATATAACGGATTCGGTGGAGCGGAAAAAAGACGGCATATCTCTGGCAACCATAAGGGGGACAGTAAATGCATGTTATGGACTGACTGAAGGTGAGGGTGTGGTAATCAAAGCGGAACTTGAAGACAGGAAGAAATATTTTTATGTAAAGCTTCCGATTCTGCAGATAAGGAGAGATTGAGGATGGCAATGGAAGAAATGCAAAAAGGGGTAAAAATGGAGATTATGGTGGTAGAGGATTCAGTGCGGCATGCAGAGGCGATTGTAGAATCTTATAAGGAAGCGATTGATAAGATTAAGCAAAAAGGGCTGTTGGAGAAGCTGGGACCGCTTGATGTGGAGATTACATGGCTTCAGGGAAAAAAAGCGGATTCAATGAGAAATAATGAGAAATACCTATTTTACGACGAGAATATCTGTGTTGAAATAGCGAAGAACATTGATCAAAATACAAAAAAAGGGATTCGTACGGGAATACTGCTGGATGTGGCATTAAGCAGAGAAGAATATGACAAAGCCAGTGTAAATGATTACTCAGGATTTAAAATTGCCCGGGAGATATATGAGAAATTTCATGACAATGCGGGTATATATATCGTTACATCTATCAGAGAATTCAGCTCTCAAATATTAAGCTTGATGGGGACCAGGGACCTGGTACAGCGTTATATCTCAAAGGCTTTGGTGACGGAATACCCCTCCTGCGGAGCTATTGGCAGGACGATCGGGTTTATGTATGACGAGAGGATTTTAGAGGAAGAAGTAGAGGACGAACTGGATGAATTGATGTAAAATATAGAAAAAGGGGAAAAGTATGTTTTATAAAGGAAAAGATACACTGAGAGAAAAAATCGCAATACAGACAAAATACCATAAGGCATTCAGGGTTCCTGATAAGCAAACGAAGCTGCTCTATCATTATGCCGGAATAGAAACCATATGGAAAATTTTGGAGAGCGATACCTTTTTGGCCCGCAATATCCGGTTCTCCAATGATTCGGAGGAGTATAAGCTGGGAGAGAGAATGATCAGGCAATATGCGGAGCAGATTTTTCCGCAGATTCAGCAGGAGAAATTCTATGCAAGAATTCAGCAGGGAATAGAAATGTTTTATATGATCTGTTTTTGCAGGGAAGGGGATTTGCTCAGCCAATGGCGCGGCTATGCCAGGGACGGGGTATGCCTTGGAATGGACTTTTTGGAGGAAGCCGGGGATATCCAGAGCCATACAGAGATGTTTACGATTCTGAATAATCACGATCATCGGGAGAGTGGTGAAGAACTTGTCTGGCTGCCTAATAAGAAGGAAGGTTCTGAGGTCTCTACATAAGAAAAAAAGTACAGAACATGGGAGCCTCGCACATTCTGTACTTTTTTTCCTGCGGCAGTCCCGGAACTCGTCCCCTATTCCGGACTGTAAAGCATTTCCAGTTTTTTCAGATACCCATATCGCTCCTTTGCCTGTGCGGCGGCTTTCCGGAACAGAGCCTGTGCCTGCTGGGGATGATAGCGTTTCAGAGCGTCATAGCGGATTTCCCCGTCTAAAAATGTTTCATAATCAAGCTGGGGTTCCCTGCTGTCCAGGCGGAAGGGATTTTTGCCCAGATCCTTCAGGGAAGGGTTAAAGCGGAAGAGATGGTAATAACCGGCGTCCACCGCTTTTTTCGCCTCGTGGGGCGTGCTGCCCATGCCGGCCCGGAGACCGTGGGCGATACAGGTGGCATAGGCGATGAGCAAAGAGGGGCCCGGGTAGGCTGCAGCCTCGGTGATTGCCTGGATGGTTTGATTGAAGTCAGCCCCCATGGCAATCTGGGCCACATACACGGTTCCGTAGGTCATGGCCATGGCCGCCAGGTCCTTTTTAGGCGTTTTCTTGCCGCCGGAGACAAATTTGGCGGTAGAGCCCAGAGGGGTTGCCTTGGAAGCCTGACCGCCGGTGTTGGAGTAAACTTCCGTGTTCAGTACCAGAATATTGATATTTTTCCCGCTGGCCAATATGTGGTCCAGACCGCTGAAACCGATATCATAGGCCCATCCGTCTCCGCCGATGACCCATTGGATGGTGTCTCCGTCCTCCTTTGGCTCTCCAGAAGAGATGCGGCGCCGGGCGGCGGCTTCCTGCGCCATCAGCATGCCGTAGCCGAATTCCGCGGCGTCCTCGAAGAGGGAGTTTGACCAGGCCGGGCCGTGTCCGTCCTCATCCAGCGTGTAGGCGCAGGAGGGAGAGGAATTGGCCCAGATGGAACTGCAGCCCGTGGCGTTGGCGATATACATCCGTCTGCCGAAGAGCTGGGTCAGCAGCTTGACATAGGGGGTCTCCCCGCAGCCTGCGCAGGCTCCGGAGAATTCCATCAGAGGACGCAGGAACTGACTCCCCTTCAGTGTGTTGGGACGGAATTTTTCGGCGGCCTCCCGGCAGGGCAGCAGGGGCTTGCAATAGTCGAAGTTTTGCTGGTTCGTCAGGAATGTTCCGTCGGATAAAAGTTTGTTCACCGGAACCATTTCCAGAGCCTTTGACGGTTTATCGGCGCCCGGGTGCTGTTTTCCGGGACAGACGGCAGCGCACGTACCGCAGCCGGTGCAGTCACAGGAGGAAATTGTGATGGCGAATTGACGGCCGTCCATGGCCATCATGGGAATGCTCTGCAGCGAGGCGGGGGCTTCCGCGAGGGCCTGTTCGTCCAAAGCAGCAGGACGTATGACGGCATGGGGACAGACGAAGGAGCAGCGGGTGCACTGGATACAGTTCTCCGGTTTCCAGACGGGAATCTCCGTGGCCACGGCTCTTCGTTCATGGGCAGTGCTTCCCGGGGGCGTATAGCCGTCCGCATAGGGCAGAAAGGCGGATACGGGCAGGGAGTCTCCTCGCTGGTCTGTTACAGGCTGCTGGATCTTTTCTACGAAATCTGTCATTTCCGGACGGTCAGGCAGGACGGCGTTGTCCAGTGCGGAGACGGATTGTTGAACAGATCCGGAGTTGGCTGCCAGAGAAACAGCGTCTGAGACGTGCGCGGTGCCTGCCCGAGCAGCATTACCGAAAGCGGACTCCATATTCGCCCAAGCAGCATCTCCGGAACCCGATCTATTGTCCGTCGGGCGGAATGCATCGCAGGACGGACTCGGCCAGTCTGCACCGCAGCCCGTATCCTGTGCCGTCTCCGGCAATATGATCTCCTTCACCTCCTCAAACCCTCTCTCGATGGCGCTCCGGTTCATTTCCAGTATTTTCCCGCCGCTTTTCCCGTAACTTTTCTCCGCTGCTTCGTTCATCAGCCGTTTCGCTTCCTCCGGTTCCAGAAGATTCGACACGGCGAAAAAGGCGGCCTGCAGGATGGTGCTGATCTTGTTATTCAGTCCGATTTCCTTGCCAATGCCCAGGGCATCTATGACGAAGAGGCGGATTCCATGTCCCTTCAGATACTGCTTTACGGACAGGGGCAGATAGCGGTTCAGCGCCTCCTTTGACGCTTCCTCTTCCGGATGGAAGTTCAGCAGGAAGATACCGCCGTCTTTGATCTCCTGTACCATGTCGTATTTATGGAGGTAGACCGGGTTATGGCAGGCTACCAGGTCCGCCTTGCGGATGAGGTAGGCGCTGCGGATGGGACTTTTCCCGAAACGCAGGTGGGAGATGGTCAGGCCCCGGGATTTTTTGGAATCATATTCAAAATATCCCTGGGCCGTCATGTCCGTATGATCTCCGATGATCTTGACGGCATTTTTCGTGGCGCTGACAGTGCCGTCTCCTCCCAGTCCCCAGAATTTACAGGATATAATGTCCCTGGCGGCAGTCTCCCCAACGGCGGGAATTTCCAGGGACAGATGGGTCACATCATCTGTGATGCCCACTGTGAACACGGGTTGGCTGTGATTGGCATAGACTGCCGCGATCTGGGCCGGCGTGGTGTCCTTGGAGCTTAGGCCGTACCGCCCGGAGCAGATGAAAATCGTTTCCCGTGTTCCCAAAGAGCGGCAGACAGAAGGCTCCCTGCTCTCCGTGCATACTCCGGATAAAGGAATGCCGCAGCCCGTTAAGGCAGCTGCCACATCCAGATACAGAGGCTCGCCCACGCTTCCCGGTTCTCTGGTTCTGTCCAGGACGGAGATCTGACAGACACTTTTCGGCAGCTTCTCCGCCAGGTGAGTACTGCTGAAGGGGCGGTACAGATGCACATTGATCAATCCGATCTTTTCGCCGGGAACGCTGTCGATATATTCCTTTACGGTCTCGCAGATACTGCCCATGGCGATGATGACATGTTCCGCGTCGGCTGCGCCGTAATAGTCGAACAGCCCGTAGGAGGTACCCAGCCTTCGGTTAATTTCCGCCAACTGCTCCTCCACGATTTGGGGCAGCGCCAGATAGAAAGGATTGGAAGCCTCTCTCGCCTGGAAAAAGATATCGGGATTCTGCGCGGAACCATACACTTTACCGTGTGACGGGTGGAGACAGCGGCCTCGGAAGCGGTCAACAGCATCCATGTCCAGCATTTCCCGCAGCTCCTCATAGGACCATACCTGGATTTTATGAAGCTCGTGAGAGGTACGGAAACCGTCGAAAAAGTTCAGGAAGGGGATCCTTCCTTTGACAGCAGCCAGATGGGGCACCGGAGACAAATCCATGACCTCCTGTACGCTGCTTTCCGCAAAAATAGCCACACCCGTCTGGCGGCAGGCATAGATATCGGAATGATCTCCGAAGATGGACAGTGCATGGGTGGCAATGGTTCTGGCGGCAACATGAATCACGCCGGGGAGCAGTTCTCCCGCCATGCGGTAGAGATTGGGGAGCATCAGCAATAAACCCTGAGAAGCAGTGAAGGTGACAGCCAGGGAGCCTGCCAGCAGCGCGCCGTGTACGGCGGCGGCAGCCCCTGCTTCCGATTGCATCTGAGAGATGATCATGGGATGGCCGTATACATTTTCCCGGCCGTTTCCCGCCCATTCGTCGCACAGTTCCGCCATGGGGGAAGAGGGTGTGATGGGAAAAATGGCAGCGGATTCGCTGTAGGCATAGGCTACATGAGCAGCGGCATGACAGCCGTCGATTGTCCGGGTACTCCGGGATGTATGGTTGGTATTGTGCAGCATAAAATGACCTCCGAAAAAAGATTAAGTTCGTTTTTCTTATCTTTTCCCGGAAGTCATGAATTTATGTCTTTATTTTAAAAACCCGTTGACGATCTGAGCCTCCGCCTCGGCTTCGGTCAGTCCCAGCGTCATCAGTTTAGTGATCTGATCGCCGGCGATTTTCCCGATGGCGGCTTCGTGGATCAGCTCTGCATCCAGATGGTTGGCGGTAATCTCCGGAACAGCGCCGATTTTAGCACGGTCCATGATGATGCCGTCGCATTCGGAATGGCCCTTGCAGCGGTTGTTGCCGTTGATTTTGGAGTAAAATACCTGGCGGGAGTCGTCTCTGGCGACGGAGCGGGAGATGATATTGGCAGAGGAGTCCACGCCGTCCAATTCCACCTGGAAGGAAGTCTCTGCCGTCTGATGCCCGTGGGTCATCAGTTTCTCCGTGACCACGATTCTGGCGCCGTCGGCAAGCTTTGCACTGGTGAGGCGCCTGGTGGAGTCCACGCCCTTGATCTGAACGGTCTCCATCTCCATAAAGCTGTTTTCGCCTACTTCAACCACCGTCTCCGGATTCATGATACGCTCTCCGCTGCCGTTCCCGCTGCCGTAGTGCTTTTCCACGTATTTTACATGTGAATTTTTTCCTATATAAAAGGAATGTATGCCGTCGTGGCGGCTGTCACTGTCTCCGCTGTTATGAATGCCGCAGCCGGCTACTATGGTTACATCGCAGTCGTCACCTACATAGAAATCATTGTAGACCATCTCGGTCAATCCGCTCTGGCTTAGGACCACAGGGATATGCACGCTTTCTTTTTTGGTGCCCGATTTGATGACGATGTCAATGCCCTGTTTATCGGTCTTGGTTACGATGTCGATATGCGCGGTGGTGGAACGGTCCACACTCTGCCCGTTTGCACGGATATTGTAGGCCCCTGCAGGCATCTCATGAAGTCCTGCCACCTGCTCCAGTAAATTTTTCTGTATTGCGTCCATATAAATAACCTCATTTTCTATTAATCTTTTTTCATGACAGGAAAAGTCCGTCGTCGGACGGACATGAAATCGGTTAGGCGGTGAAGGTACTTTTCTCTGTCTGACGGGAGGCCGGCGGAGTATTTCCATTACGGCCAAGCATCCGGTATAGCCGTTACCTACCTGCGGTCTGCTGATAAAATCTACAACCCTCTGTACCCTTCAACAGTTCAGGCAGAATATCTCCCCTCTGTCCTCTGTCCTGAACGGAGCCCTCTGCCAGGACCACGATTTCATCCGCAATATTCAGAATGCGCTCCTGATGGGAGATGATGATCAGGGAATTGCCGCTTTCCCGATGCATTTCCTCAAAGACCTGGATCAGGTTATTGAAGCTCCACAGATCGATTCCCGCTTCTGGCTCGTCGAAGACGGACAGGGGTGTATTGCGGGCGATGATGGTGGCGATTTCGATTCGTTTCAGTTCGCCGCCGGACAGACTGGAGTCCACATCCCGATTCACATAATCTCTGGCGCAGAGCCCTACCTTTGACAGATAGTCGCAGATAGAGGGGAAGGAGATAGGCTTGCCGCCCTTTTTCGGTTTCCCCGCCGCCAGCTGAATCAGATCTTTTACTTTGATTCCCTTGAAACGGACGGGCTGCTGAAAGGCGAAGCTGATTCCCAGCCTGGCTCTCTGAGTGATATCCATCCGTGTGATATCCGTTCCGTTATAGAGTATCCTACCCGAGGTGGGCTGCTCTATTCCCATGATCAGCTTTGCCAGTGTGGATTTCCCGCCGCCGTTGGGGCCGGTGATGGCAATAAAGGCATGGTCCTCAAATGTCAGATTGACATCTCTGATAATTTCTTTCTGCTGTGCATCGTCATCGGACACTTGAAAGCAGAGATCTTGTAATTCCAGCATAAATATCCTCCCCGGACTGCCTGGGCAGTCTCTGTATGACTAAAGTATGAGTGTTTAAAGGTATCGTTTTTTCAGGGCTGTTCCCGGCCGGTAAAGACAGCAACGGAACGGGGATGCATGATAAATTCGGAATCGATGCGGACTTCTTCCCCTTCCCGGTAAACAAAGCGTCCGTTTTCATCGCCCCAGGTATTGACGCTTAAGTACCATGCATAAGGGCATTCCAGCACGGGAACGGTGATCCGGACATCTTCCCAATGAGCGTTCACGGCGATATAGACCAGATCGTCCGAACCGATTTCGGAATTGTAGCCGGCAAAGCTGACGCCCAGCATCTTGGCGTCTTCGGGAATATAATGCTCCTCCGCATTGATTCCGTGGGTGAGCAGCGGGTCCATACCGCACACCGCGTCCGGGAGCATCTTGCGGATGACAGGGTGCTTGAAACGGTAATCAATCATGAATTTGAAAAATTCAAAAAGCTCCCTGTTTTTCGAAAGCAGGCGCCAGTCCAGCCAGGAGGTTTCGTTGTCCTGGCAGTAGGCATTGTTATTGCCGTACTGAGAATTGCCAAACTCATCCCCGGCCAGGAACATGGGAGTCCCGCGGCTGCACATCAGGACGGCACAGGCATTGCGGATCATACGGAAACGCAGATCCAGTACCTCAGGGTCATCGGTATCTCCTTCCACACCGCAGTTCCAGCTTCGGTTGTCATCGGAGCCGTCCGTATTGTTCCAGCCGTTTTTCTCATTGTGTTTTTCATTGTAAGAATAAAGATCGTAAAGCGTAAAACCGTCATGGCAGGTGAGAAAATTCACACAGGAGTTATAGCCGGCATAATTATTGTTATTATTGGAATAAAAGCCGCCGTAGAGATCGCCGGAGCCGGAAATGCTCCAGGCCGCTTCCCAGGAGTGCCAGTAATCCCCCTTCAGAAAAGCCCGCAGGGAATCCCTGTAGCGTCCGTTCCACTCTGCCCAGCGTTTGCTCGCCGGAAATTTGCCCACCTGGTAGAGACCGCCGGCGTCCCAGGCTTCCGCAATCAGCTTGATATTGCGCAGGATGGGATCGGTGGCCAGAAGCTCCAGCAGGGGCGGATTGTTCATGGGTGAACCGTCCTCATGCCGTCCCAGGATGCTGGCGAGATCAAAACGGAAGCCGTCGATACGGTAGTTCACGGTCCAGTAACGGAGGCATTCCAGTATCAACTGGCGCACAATGGGATTATTGCAGTTCAGAGTGTTGCCGCAGCCGCTGAAATTATAGTAATTTCCGTTGGGTGTGAGCATATAATAGACTTTATTGTCAAAACCCTTGAAACAGAAGGTAGGGCCCTTTTCGTTTCCTTCCGCGGTATGATTGAACACTACGTCCAGTATCACTTCGATGCCGTTGTCATGCAGCGTCTTAATCAATACCTTCAGCTCGGTTCCCTCCTGATGGGTGTCCGTTCCCGACAGATAGCTGGTATTTGGGGCGAAAAATCCCACCGTATTGTACCCCCAGTAATCCAGAAGCTGTTCCCCGTCTACGGATCTGGCATTCATGGTCTCGTCAAATTCAAAGATGGGCATCAACTCTACGGCATTGATTCCCAGTTCTTTTAAATAAGGAATTTTTTCCATCAGCCCGGCAAAGGTTCCCCGATGGGTTACACCTGAGGAGGGGTGGTAGGTAAAGCCCCTTACATGAAGTTCATAGATGATCAGATCACTCATGGTACGGGTGGATTGGGGCATATCTCCCCAGTCGAAAGTGTCTTTGATGACACGGGCGTGGTAGGAACCGGATTTTTTACTGCCCCATACTCGCTGACCGGCCACTGAGCGGGCATAAGGATCCAACAGGACGGCGTCTGAGTCAAAGGTGAGCCCATTTTTCGGTTCATAGGGACCGTCCACCTGATAGGCATATTCGAATTCTTCGATGTTCAGCCCGAAGACGATCATGGAGTAGACATCGCCGATCTTATAGGCTTCGGGAAAAGGCAGCCTGGCGTAAGGTTCGGAACAACCCTTGTGGAAGAGCAGGAGGGTGCAGGCAGTTCCGTAGTGGGTATGGACAGTGAAATTCACACCGCCGGGAAGTTCCATGGCGCCGTGGACATCGAACAGGCCCGGGCGGACAGGGAAGCCCTCTATTTCCGCCATAGGATCTAAGGATGTATAGAATTCGGGGATATATTTCTGTGTGTATAGTTTCAAAATCTGTCTCCTTTAAGGAATAGTAGTGAACAACATGCAATTAGTATAATGGAAGATGAGCAAAAATGCAAATGGAAGATTGCTGTTTTCCAGGTAAAGTTTTCCATGAATATGCCGAAATAATAGATGATAGGCCAAAGTGTGCGTGAACGTTAGGGAAGAGGCCGGTAAAGCTACGGAGGGCAGATAATGGAAAAAATCGGAAGTTATTATCAGAGCGGAATTTATGAGCGGACGGCGCAGGCCGCAAAAGAGGCAGAAGCGGCAAAGGCAGACAGGGCGAAGAATACAAATGCTGCAAAGGCGGAGAAGAAGACGCCGGAGCTGAGCAGGGCGGCGCAGAAGCTGCTGAAGGAACTGCAGAAGAAGTATAAAAATATGGACTTTATGGTTGCGGATTATGAGTCGGACGAGGAAGCGGCTTCTCTGCTGTCGAGAGGGACGGGGGAATACAGTGCGCTGATTTCTTCTGATGAGCTGGAGAAAATGGCGGCGGATGAGGGCGTCAAGGAGAAGAATTTGAAGATTCTTGACAATGCAGTGTCCCAATTGGATGAGATGAAGACGAAGTTAGGGGACAAGGCCGACGATGTGACGCGTATCGGTATCGCATTCGGCGACGACGGGGAGGTTTCCTTCTTTGCAGAGCTGGAGAAAAACAGCGAGAAGCAACGCGAGAGAATCGACAGGCAGCGGGAGGAGAACCGCGAAGAGAAGAGGGCCGGGGCGAAGGAAGCGAGGAGCGCGGAGACAGCCCAGTATCGTTCTCTCAGTAGGAACGGAGAAAAGCATACCACGGTATTTGCTCCTACAGTAGAGGAGCTGGCTGAGAAGATTTCTCAGGTGGACTGGAGCAAGGTCAAAGAGGAACAGGCAAATCCCACGGGACAACGGTTTGATTTCGTGGTATAAAAAAGAAACAGGGAGAGCAATTATGAAAAAGAGATTGACGGTTTTACTTCTGCTGACGGCATTGCTTGTGCTGGCGGCAGGCTGCGGGAAAAAGGACGATTCCTCCGGCAAGCATCATGTGGAGATCACGGTGAAGGATTATGGCAAGATTACCGTGGAGCTGGACGGGGACGCGGCGCCTATTACCGTAGAGAACTTTCTGAAGCTGGCGGGAGACGGCTTTTACGACGGACTCACCTTTCATCGTATCGACGAAGGATTTGTGATGCAGGGCGGTGATCCCAACGGAGACGGTACCGGCGGCTCCGGTGAGAATATCAAGGGAGAATTCGCACTGAACGGTGTGGACAATCCGCTGTCTCATACCCGCGGGGCGATTTCCATGGCACGTTCCCAGATGAATGACAGCGCCAGTTCCCAGTTTTTCATTGTACATCAGGACGCTACCATTCTGGACGGGCAGTATGCGTGCTTCGGCTATGTGACAGAGGGGATGGATGTGGTGGATGCCATCTGTACGGCGGAGTATACCTTCGTGAACGAGATGAAGACCATCGAGAAGGAAGGTCAGCCTGTTATCGAGAGTATCCGGGTGATCGACTGAGTTCTGAGAGCATAAAGCAGTAAATATTATACAAGGTACGGAGGCTTTGCTATAGGCATATTTCACAAACTTTATCCAAACTTCGCATTTTTGCTGACAATTTCGGGTTAAATCTGTTAAAATATGGTTATAACATATAGTGGAGGTGTTTTGTAGTCGGCAAGCATGCGGAAAGTGAGGTTCTA
>OFFY01001279.1_pt1 | contig 21864 bp, 18 predicted proteins | sample 1521481 | NCBI WGS metagenome assembly OFFY01 (sample SAMEA3504117, study PRJEB24116) | mouse gut metagenome | biome: mouse gut; feature: mouse-associated habitat; material: faeces | place: Denmark | collected 2011
TTTCTCTGTTTTGTCCAAAAATCAATGTGCCCTTAACGGGGTGCTGAACAGTTACTAAAATCACAAAGGAGGCTGCCACATTTTGCGACAGCCTCCTTCTGGCTTTCTACTTTGCGTAGTCCGTCACCCTGCTTTCGCGGATGACATTTACCTTAATCTGGCCTGGGTATTCCAGCTCAGCCTCAACCTGCTTGGAAATATCTCTTGCCAGCAATACCATAGCAGCATCATCTACCTGCTCCGGAACTACCATAATACGAATCTCTCTACCTGCCTGAATCGCAAAAGACTTGTCTACGCCCTTAAATCCATTGGCGATATCCTCTAACTGTTTTAATCGATTGGTATACGTCTCCAGGGTTTCTCTTCTTGCACCCGGCCTTGCTGCTGAAATCGTATCGGCAGCCTGTACCAGACAAGATATCAAAGAAGTTGGTTCCGTATCACCATGATGTGACTCTACCGCATTGATGACAGTTGCCGATTCTTTGTATTTCTTACATAAATCAGCGCCTATCTGAATATGTGATCCCTCTACTTCGTGGTCGATGGATTTTCCGATGTCATGTAAAAGTCCGGCTCTCTTCGCCATGCGAACGTCCACTCCGATCTCTCCTGCCAGCAAGCCTGCCAGATGAGCTACCTCAATGGAATGTTTCAACGCATTCTGACCATAGCTGGTCCGGAATTTCATTCTTCCCAAAAGTCTCACCAGCTCCGGATGGATACCATGAACCCCTACTTCAAGAGTTGCGGCCTCTCCTTCCTCGCGGATCATCACTTCCACTTCTTTTTGCGCTTTTTCGACCATCTCCTCGATGCGTGCCGGATGTATCCGGCCGTCTACAATCAATTTTTCCAGCGCAATCCTCGCCACTTCACGGCGGATGGGATCAAAGCCCGACAAAATAACTGCCTCCGGTGTATCATCAATAATCAAATCAATACCGGTCATGGTCTCCAAAGTCCGGATATTCCGTCCCTCTCGGCCAATGATTCTTCCCTTCATCTCATCATTCGGAAGCTGAACAACCGATATGGTCGTCTCCGCCACGTGATCTGCGGCACACTTCTGAATTGCCGTTACAACATATTCCTTTGCCTTTTTATCGGCTTCTTCCTTTGCTCTGCTCTCAAGCTCCTTGACCAGCACAGCGGTTTCATGCTTTACTTCGTCTTCAACAGTCTTCAATAAATAATCTTTTGCTTGCTCGGAGGTTAACCCAGAGATTCTTTCCAGTTCCTGTACTCTTTTTGAATGAAGCTGTTCTATCTCAGCAGACTGCTTCGCCAGCTTCTCTTCCTTTGCCGCATAGCTTGCTTCCCGTCGTTCTAACGCTTCCGACTTTTTATCCAATGCTTCTTCCTTGGATAAAACTCTGCGCTCATAACGCTGAAGCTCCGCCCTGCGTTCCTTCGTTTCTTTTTCCAGCTCGTTCTTTGTCTTCAGCGATTCTTCCTTTGCTTCCAACAAAGCCTCCCGCTTGGAACGTTCCGCAACCTTTAGTGCATCATCTATGATTTCCCTTGCTTTTTCCTCCGCATTTCCCACCTTTTTCTCTATAGTGGTCTTACGCACATATACCGTCACAAGGGCCGTTCCTACACAACACACCAGTGCAGTTGCCATTATTAAAACAACCGGCACAGGAGCACCTCCTTATTTAGTTTTCATTGTACAAATACAACATTTAAATTCTATACTGTTTTTTGCATTGTGTCAAGTAAACTTGGTTTTTTTCCGCAAAAATTGTGCGAAAGGTGTTACTTTTCACACCCACGCCAATCACTCCGCTGATTGGCGTGGAGCCGATACAGTCCCGTCTTTAGAAGTTAACACCATATTCTTTCGAAGCAAATCGTATGTCCTATCCTCTTTCAACGCCTTGAAATAAGGCTTTTTTTATTTCCCAATACTCTTGCAAATTTATTTTTTCTTTGATATAATAATGGCGTTAGTGGCGTTATTATCCCGGAGGATTTTATTATGGCATATTACTTAAAGAAAACTAAACTCAAAGGACGTACGTATCTCTCCATTGATGAAAGCTTTTATAGCCATGAAAAGCATGGCACCGCTCACAAATGTTTCAAATCTCTTGGCTCTGTGGAAACCTGGATCGAAAAAGGACTCCCTGACCCTATCGCACATTTTCAAAAAGAAGTAGACTCTTTAAACATGGAAAAGGCTCAGGCCGGCGTTCCTAAAATATCCCAAATCTCCCCGCTTCTTTTCCTTGGCTATTTTCCCCTCAAGGCACTCCTTGAAAAAATGCATATCCAAAAATATGTTGATTATTTTAAACTTACTAACGACTTTTCCTTTGATCTTTATGAACTCTTATCTTCTTTGATTTTTGCCAGAGCCGTACATCCGTGCAGCAAATACAAAACTTTTCATGAAGTCCTTCCGAACCTTTACGGCTCCATTCACTTTTCTTACGACCAGCTCCTACACGGCCTGGCCTTCCTTGGAAACGATTATGAAAAGTTCATCGAAATATTTACCGTTCAGACCAATGCCTTTTTCAAGCCGGATACTTCCAAGACTTACTTTGACTGCACAAACTTTTATTTCGAAATCGACAGGGAGGATGACTTTCGCAAAAAGGGACCCAGCAAGGAAAACAAAAAAGAGCCAATCGTCGGCCTTGGATTATTGCTGGACAGCAACCAGATCCCCATCGGCATGAAAATGTATCCGGGAAACGAATCCGAAAAACCTCTCTTAAGGGATGTGATTGACCAATTAAAAGCCCAGCATAACATTACCGGAAAAACCGTCCATGTGGCCGACAAGGGATTGAACTGTGCGAAAAATATCGCTTCTTCTAAAAAGAACGGCGACGGATATCTTTTTTCCAAATCCGTCAAAAGTCTCCCCAAAACGGAAAAGACCTGGGTATTGTTAGAGGAAGGCTTCATGGATGTGAGAAATAAGGAGGGGAAGCTTTTGTACCGTTATAAGTCCTGTGTTGATTCTTTCCCTTACAAGGTGGAGCACGAAGGAAGGGAGCATGTGATAAAGCTGCGTGAAAAACGCCTGCTGACTTATAACCCTTCCCTCGCAGCAAAGAAAAAATACGAGATAAACCGCATGGTTGAGAAAGCAAGGACTTTGACTGCTTCACAGGCGAAAAGGACCGAGTATGGGGAAGCGGGAAAATATGTAAAGTTTACGGACAGATCCGGAAAAAAGGCTTCCGTGTCCATGAACCGGGAAGCAATCGACCAAGATTTGAAATTTGCCGGATACAACCTTTTGGTAACCTCCGAAACGGAAATGAAAGATTCCGACATCTATAATACATATCATAACTTATGGAGAATTGAGGAATCATTCAAAATCATGAAATCCGATTTGGACGCACGGCCGGTGTTTTTGCAGAAAGAAGAAACAATAAAAGGACATTTTCTAATCTGTTATCTGACAGTGCTGTTAGAACGTCTTTTCCAGTTTAAAATCCTGGAGAACGAATATTCAACCTCGGAGATATTTGAATTTATAAGAGACTTTAAAGTGGTAAAAGGTGAAAATAAATATATTAATACAACAAAGTCAACAAACTTTATTTATGAACTGTCCCGAAAGTTAAAGTTACCCTTGACAAATTATTACCTTACGGAAACACAGATAAAATCCATTCTGAACCACAGGTTTTAATAGCTATAATTCCAAAAGCTGTCGCACCGAAATGCAACAGCTTTTACTATTTTCATAAACTAACGCCATTTTTAAATGTCTGATACTAAAGACAGGTACAATAATAACGTCTTTCACCCCACTTGTCAATACCTATATAGTAAAAATCCATCAAAAACTTTACAAAATATTACTCAAAACCTAAAACCCAAATCCTCAACCCCATCCCGCTCAAACAAATCCCGCCACCCTCCCGGTTCTGCCGCAAAATAAGCCGGACGCCACTTCCGATATCCGGTGTCCGGCTGTTGGCGGACACTTTGTATGATATGGGCGGACATTGCCAAAAAGTCTGCATCTGACAAACCCTCCAAGGCAATGTACGACCAGAGCATACGAAGTGTACACCAACCGTCCGAACACAGGATATGGAAATGGCGGCCGGCTTGTTTTGCGGCAAAGCCTACAGCACAACCTCCCCATTCGTCTCAATCACATCCCGATACCAATAAAACGACTCTTTCCTCCTCCTGGAAAAATCCCCTGTCCCGTCATCATACCGTTCCACAAAAATAAACCCATACCTCTTAGCCATCTCCCCCGTAGAGGCGCTCACCAGATCAATGCACCCCCAAGGCGTATACCCCCGCAGATCCACTCCATCCAAAACCGCCTCATGCATCTGACAAATATGGCTCTTCAAATACTCAATCCGATAATCATCCCGAACCTTTCCGTCCTCATCAATCTTATCATAAGCCCCAAGACCATTTTCCACAACAAAGATAGGCTTCTGATACCGATCCCAAATCTCATTCAGCGAATACCTAAGCCCCTCCGGATCAATCTGCCATCCCCAGTCAGAAGCCTTCAAATAGGGATTCGGCACTCCTCCAAGAAGATTCCCCTTCCCTTTCTTCGCCTCCGGATCAGCCGTCTGACATCCGGACATATAATAAGAGCAGGTATAAAAATCCACCGGACCGGCCAGCAAAATCTCTTCATCCCCCGGCTCCATTTGAATCTCAATCCCATTCTCCCTGAAATACCTATGGATATAATTGGGATACTTGCCCCTGCACTGTACATCTGAACAGAACCAGTTCATAATCTGATTCTGCTTCTGATTGGCAAGCTGATCCGCGGGCTTACAGGTAAGTCCATAGCTGGTAGCCATAATCTGCATACACCCTATCTGATATTCCGGATCAATCTCATGTGCCAGCTTTACTGCCAGCGCGCTTGCCAGAAACTGATGATGCAGCCCCTGAAAACGATTCTGAGGAACATCTACCTGCTCCATAAAGTCCATCGGCCGGATCTCATTCAAAATCCCCTGGTTCAAAAGCCCTCCTACGGCGCTGGTGGCGCTGTTCAGCTCATTAAAGGTCAGCCAGTACTTCACCTTTCCCTTATATCGGGTAAAAATAGCACGGCAGAAGTTCAGATAGCAGTCAATCTGCCTCCGATCCGTCCAGGAATTCCATTTCTTCGTCAATCCGAAAGGCACCTCATAATGAGAAATGGTGATCATAGGCTCAATCCGATACTTCCGGCACTCATCAATCAGCTCATCGTAAAACCGAAGCCCTGCCTCGTTCGGCTCGCTTTCATCCCCATTTGGAAAAATCCGCGTCCAGGCAATGGAAAACCGGTACATCTTAAATCCCATTTCCGCAAACAGGGCGATGTCTTCCCGAAAGCGATGGTAATGGTCAATGGCTTCATGGGAAGGATAAAAGGTCCCCTCCTCGATCTCAGGCGTAATGCGTTTGCTCCTGTCCGCCGTACCGCCCGTACAGATGTCGGAGATAGCCACTCCCTTGCCGCCTTCCTGCCAGCCGCCTTCAAGCTGATTTGCCGCCGTAGCCCCTCCCCAGTAAAAATTCTTTGGAAAACTCATGATTTTACCCTCCTGTTCTTTTTATTGAATAAAAAAAGCACCTGCTTCCTTACTTGCCGCACCGGAGCCTATGTTGTGAGATAATAGTCTTCCTGATAAGCCATGCTTTCTGCTCATAAAAGAATGTCTCTTAAATATCTCCATTCAAGTCTCACGTGCATAAAAAAACTTCTTCCGGGCATACCGAAAAAACAAGAAAAATTTCGGGAAAGCCTTCGAAGAAGTTACAAACCTATTATTTCTTTCATTGGTTTAATGATAACTTGGCTGACATGGAATGTCAACCATTTCCGAATCTTTTTGAACTTTTTTAACTTTACGAAAAAATGCGGCCGTTCATTGTCCTTCGGCCGCATTTTCATATACTCCCTTTTTACATGTAAATTCATTCCAAATAGCCGGTATATCCCCATTATCAAATCAAATCTTTTGCTGTTCGGCACAGTGCTGTCCGGAAAACGGACAAGTCAAACAGCAACGTATACCGTGCGGATTATACCGGTATTTATTGTCTCTTGACTCCTACAGCACCGAATTATTAATAGCCGTAAGCAGAGCATCGATGGAAGCACGGATTATATCGGGATCCACGGCTGCGCCCCAATGGAGCTTTTCGTCCGGCGTCTGGATTCCAACATAGGCGATGGCCCGGGAGCTGGAGCTCTGCTCTAAGGCGTGCTCCTGATAGGTAACCAGATTGTACCGGAGGCCGAAGCATTTTTTCAGCGCATTGCTGACCGCATTGAGACGGCCGTTTCCTTCCGCATAGGTTATCTCCTGCTTTCCCTCATGTTCCGTATGCACCTCGGCGGTAATGCCGTTTACCTGCTTGAAATGCACCTCTGTAATATTGTAGGGATGAGTAAGGCTCTCGAATCTCCGCTTGAACAGCTCGAAGATCTCCTCCGGCAAAAGCTCCTTGTTCTTGTGATCCGATTCCTCCTTGGCCGCATAGCCCATGGCCTCCCGCATCTTCGGCGGCAGGTTCAGGCCGAAATTCTGTTCCAGAATATAGCCGACGCCGCCCTTGCCGGACTGGCTGTTGATCCGTATCACGTCCGCATCGTAATTGCGTGTAATATCCCTGGGATCAATCGGCAGGTAAGGTACGGTCCACTGTTCGCAGCTGTTATCCTCACGGTAATGCATACCCTTGGCAATGGCATCCTGATGCGATCCGGAAAATGCCGCAAATACCAGCGCTCCGGAGTAGGGACTTCTTTCATTGATCTTCATCCCCGTAAACCTCTCATAAGCCTCGCAGACCTCCGGCATATTGCCGAAATCAAGCTCCGGATCCACGCCCTGAGAATACATGTTCATGGCCAGGGTTACGATATCCACATTTCCGGTGCGCTCTCCGTTTCCGAAAAGAGTGCCCTCCACACGGTCGGCTCCTGCCAAAAGCCCCATCTCCGTATCGGCCACGCCGCAGCCCCTGTCATTGTGGGGATGAAGGGAGAGAACCACACTGTCACGGTATTTCATATTTTCACTCATGTATTCAATCTGGCTTGCATACACATGGGGCATGGAATGCTGCACCGTAACGGGAAGATTGATGATAGCCTTCTTGTCGGGGGTGGGCTTCCACACATCCAGTACGGCATTGCAAACCTCCAAAGCATATTCCGGCTCTGTTCCCGTAAAGCTCTCGGGACTGTACTCAAAGAGATAATTTCCTCCTGTCTCATCCGTCAGCTTCTTGAGAAGCTCCGCTCCCTCCACGGCAATTTTCAAAATCTCCTCCTTGGACTTGTGGAACACCTGCTCACGCTGTGCCACGGAGGTGGAATTGTACACATGGACCACGGCCTTTTTTGCTCCCTCAAGGGCCTCAAAGGTCTTGCGGATAATGTGCTCTCTGGCCTGAGTAAGTACCTGGATGGTCACATCGTCCGGAATAAGCTCCTGCTCAATTAAGGTTCTGAGAAATGTGTACTCCGTCTCGGAGGCCGCCGGGAACCCCACCTCGATCTCCTTGAAGCCTACCTTGCACAGAAGCTTGAAGAAGCCTACCTTCTGCTCCAGTGTCATGGGCACTACCAAAGCCTGGTTGCCGTCCCGCAGATCCACGCTGCACCAGACGGGGGCTTTGTCTACATAATCCTTTTCCGCCCATTTCATGCATTTGTAAGGGGGTAAGAAATACTGTCTCCGGTACTTGTTGTGATTCATCATTTTTTCTCTCTCCTTTTTGTTCTATAAAAATGTGATATAAAAAAATTCTGGCTGATCGTTTGTACTAAAAAAGCCTTCCGTCTCTTACACAGCTTCTACGCTGTATCCAGAGACGAAAGGCTGTTAATTCTGCCTTACGCGGTACCACTCCGATTTGTGAATATTCACACGCTTATCAGATACGGATTCATCGGACTTCCCCATGAACCTTATATCCTCCCCGCTGTAACGGTCGGGCTCCGTCTGCATCTACTCTCTCCAACGGCCGGAGATTTGGGACAGCCGCTTAGAGGTCAGTTCCAATTCTCTCTTCCGCTGCTTCACACCGGCCAGCAGCTCTCTGAACGCCAAGGGAATTGTACTACTCCTCATCTTTGCATTTCTCTATATCATGGGATTAAGGATATCAAAAAAGTTTTCCTCTGTCAAGCATAAAATTCATGACCATGATAAACAAACAGCATGGTAAGGCTGTTTCGGAACCACTGAAGGCTGTCCGGGTTGGCATAGGCCGGCGCCACAAAATACAGTGCTCCCTGTGAAGGGTCTTCACCGCAAAGTGCCCGTTCTACTGCCTCGACGGTTGTCTCGGATACCCGTACCCGCTCGATTTTTCCGGTAGCTACGGGAGAAAATTGGGCTTTTCCGCCCTTGGTCTGATAGACAACCCCTTCTATGGTATTTGGAAATGCTCCGCTCTTCACACGATTTAGGACTACATTGGCTACCAGCATCCGCCCTGTTACATCTTCGCCGGAGGCTTCTGCTTCCACTATTTTCAGGAGAGCCGTATAATCTGCCTCGGTTATCTCATAGATCCATCCGCTGTTTCCGAAGGGCTGTATTTCTTCCGAAAGTGCATTTTCTGCCTCTTCGCTTATAGGATCTGTTACAGGTGCCTGTTTTTCTGCGGCTGCCATCTCCGTTGCCTTTTGCTCTTCCTCTCTTGCTGCTTCCTCTGCAGCTCTTTGCTCCTCCTCTGCGGCTGCTCTTTCCTCTGCCTCCTTTTGCTCTTTTTCGGCTTGCTCGGCTGCCTGCCTTGCCAGCTCTTCTTCTATCTCCTGCTCCTCACGGATTCTTGTAAGCTCGCTTTCTGCCGCTTCTAACCATGGATCGCCTGCTACCTGAAAGCTGATGCAGGCGACTGCTTCGCTTTTGTAAGAGATGTTATTCATTGCTTCCACTTCTTTTGTATCGGCAGTTACCATCAGTACCGCTCCTGCCAATCCTAATACAATTGCACAATCTCTTAACTTATTCATAATACAATATTATAAAAATCTTCCTCTTGTCCGTCAACAGGACATCCCAAACTTCGTTACTCTTTTTGTAAATTTATTCCATTTTCATCCAATTGTGCATTTATTACGGTGATTATTTACAAATTTTCTTGAAAATAGGGAGAATTATTAGAACCTTTTCCGGTTCTATTCTGCATACAATAGTTTCAGATATGTTACATTGACTCTCTCTTTTTTAATAATTTTGAAATATATAAGGAGATTACTATGAGAATCAGAGAAGGCACGAACCTGCTTTTGGGAATTCTTTTTGCGATTGCTGCGGGAATTCTTTTGCATTTTGCTTATGAATGGAGTATGGAAAATCCGTTTGTGGCGCTTTTTGCTCCGGTGAATGAATCTGTGTGGGAGCATTTGAAAATGCTGTTTTTTCCGGTTTTTCTTTATACGCTGTTTGAGGTGATCGTGCTGTTTAAGACTTCGGGGCGGTTCCTGACTTCGCGGATTGCAGGGGTGCTTCTGGGGATGTTCTTTATTGTGGCTGCTTTTTTTACTTATACCGGGGTCAGTGGGAAGGATTATTTGGTGGTGGATATTTTGATTTTTGTGTTTGGTGTATTGATCACTTTTTTGGCTTCGCGGTATTTTGAAGTGCAGTGTCCGGGGATGCATCTGCCGCTTTTGGCGAATTATGCGCTTTTGCTGCTGCTTGTGATTTGCTTTTTTTCTTTTACTTTTAGTCCGCCGGGGTTGCCTATGTTTTATACCGTCTGAAAAGGGACGCAAAATAAGCCGGCAGACTTTTCCATATCCCGTGTTCGGACGATTCGCATACACCGGTCTGCTCTTGTCGGACAAACGGTTTGATGTCTTTGTGGGCTTCGCCCCTTGAGACTTGGAACGTTTGTCCGCCAATATCAGACAGGCGTGCGCGAACAGCCGGACACTGGGATACCGGAAAAGTCTGCCGGCTTATTTTGCTGTTGGTTGGCGGTGGAACTTGTGTTTGGACTGCTTGGAAAACGGAATTATTGCTTTTCCGTTTGGGAGTGGGTAGGCGGTTTGCTGTTATTGGTTTGCTTTTGGGCGGTGCTGGGATAGGTGCTTTATTGTTGTCGGCAGGATAGTGATTAGTAGGATGGAGCTGCAGATTACGAGGATGGGCAGCTCGTAATGGGTCAGGTTTTTGTAGTCTTTGTAGGCTAGGCGGCTTAGGAATGGCAGGGCTAGTACTGGGATTAGATACCAGAGGGACGGGAGGATGCGGCTTTTTATTGATGGCTCCTTTTTTGTTTTTTGGGTTATGCGGTCTCCCAGATGGTATAGTGCCAGGAGGGATAGGAAATATACCAGGGTTCCGATAGAGGTGTGGAGCTGGGCAGGGGTTAGAAGGGAGGCGCCTTTTTTTGTGGTTTGGAGGATCTGGGGCAGGGCTATGGATAGGGTGATGCGGATTCCGTTTATGAATATGGTGGCTGCTAAGGCGGCCGGGAAGCATAGCAGGGTCCAGGTTAGTTTTCTTTTAGGGCCTTCTATTCGGTGGAGGAAGGACCAGCTTAGCATGAGGGAGGTTATCATCCAGAATTTAAGGCCGGCGCAGGTGGGGGCGATGATGAAGCGCAGGGAGTGGTTTATGTAACCTACTCCCTGTTCATATATGAAGGGGTGTCCGCTTAGGATGCTTGTCCAACAGGCGGTGGGGCGCAGTATCCATTGGAGCGCTTCGGTGTCGGCTTGCTTTGTGTATAGTTTTAGGACCAGGATGATTGATAAGCTGAGCAAATAGATGCCTGGGGTTTTCTTGTCTTTCATGTTTGTTCACCGTTTTTGTGATTGCTGAAAGTTGTTAGCGGTTTGGTTTCTTTGTTGCTTATGGTTGATGCTTTGATTTGTGTAGGTAGGATCTATTTCTCTTTTTCTGAGTATGTCTTAACAGGACTACCATGCCAAGAAGTAGAATGAAAAGGATTCCGTTTGGCTCTGCGCCTATCATGTAGCCGCCGCCTACGGACAGGCCCGATACGCCGAAGGGGAGGGGATTGGGCTGATCTACGTCTTTGCTGTTTCCTTCCGGGCTGCGTACTTCTTCTATTACGGCTACGAAGGAGGTGTAGGGGGTGACCATGCTGTATTTCAGGCCGATGGAGGTGACTTCTTTTTTCACCTGGCTTCCGGTTTTGGAGCTGTAGTCGGTGAGCATTTCTACGCGCTTTCTGGCCCAGAGGTATTGGATAGCCTCGTTTTCCCGGGAAATGCTTTCGGCTGTGACGGGGATTTCTTCTATGTAGTCCTCGCTGCCGCGCTTTCCGGTGATGCGGATGGTTCCTGTTGGCTCGCCGCGCCATTTTCCGTAAAGTACGATGGGGCGGCTGGCGTAGAGGGTGGGTACGCCGGAAGGTTCGGTGTCGTAGGTTTCGAAGCCGTCAAATTCTACCTGGATGTTGGTTAAGAGAGGTGACTGTACGTAGGTGCGGAAGCGCTCCGCTGTTGCTTTGGCCTGTGCTTCTTCTGTGACTACGAAGTCTTCTCCCATTCCCGCAGCGGCGATTCCCTCGATGAGATAACGGTTTACGGAGCTTCCGATCCCGAAGGCAAAGTAGCTGGTGTCTCCCAGATTTTCGCGGATGTGATCGAAGATTTCTTTTTCGTCGGATATGTAGCCGTCCGTTATCATAACTACGGTTCTGGCCGTATTCTCATCCTTGGGAATGTGGTAGGCGGTCAAAAGCGCTGAGAGAAGCTCGGTTCCTCCTCCGCCCTTTTGCTCTTCTATCAGCTGCAGGGCGCTGTCGATGTTGGGTTTTACGGCTTCCAGGGAATTGGGGGCCAGGGTCCATACCGTATCGGAGAAGAGTATTACGTTGAAGCGGTCGGTTTCTTTTAAGCCGGATACCAGGTCGCTGATAAGTGTTTTGGCTGTGTCCAGGGCATAGCCGTCCATAGAGCCGGATACGTCCAGGGCAAAGATGTATTCTCTTGGGGGAATGTCGTCGGGGTTGTAGCGCTCGGGGGGCTGCAGGGTTAATTGGAAGAAATTGGTATTTTCTCCCTCGTAGAGTGTCAGACCCGAATGCATGGAATCTCCAGTTAGTTCATAGCTGAGAATAAAATCGCGGTCGCCGGCAAAGGTGCTTTTGTCGGCCAGGGTTACTTTGGCTGCGGTGTCCTGATCTTTTGAAATATTTATTTTGTGGGTGGTGCTTTTGAGGTTCTCTATGGGTACGCCGGTGGAGAGATTGACGGTGATATCGTAAGTGCTGTCTATGGGTGCGTTTTCTGTCAGATAGGGACTGGCCACCCAGTCGTCCGCCTCTGCTTCTTCGTCTGTCATCCGGCCGGCATAGCGCGGTCCTGTGACGGTAGGAAATACGAATTGGTAGATGCCCTCCTCCGGCTCTATCAGCTCGGTGTAAGTAAGCTCGATGGCTATTTCGTCTCCCGGCATAATATTTGCCACATCCATTGTAAAGACATTGGCTCTCTGCTCTTCCATCAGGGAGGCATTTTTGCCTTCGCTTTTGGCTTCCTCATATACTTGCTTGGCTTCTTCTTTTTCCTTAATCTGCGCCCGAACCATGTGATTGCCTACGGTCATGGTCATGCCGTGGACTGCGGCACGGGTGGAAGCGGGAAATACGTACTTGGCATTGATGGGATTCTCTCCCTCGTTGGCATAGCGCTGGGTTACGTGGATTTCGGCAATGGTTCCATTGACATTTGCCGTGACCTCGGTTCCCTTCAGGGGGAAGAGATCAGTGGAGGAGTCTTTGCCTTCTATGAGAAAGTAGGGGGCGAGGGTTACATCCCTCTCCTGCTCCGCGTCTTCTCTGCCTGCATAAACCGTCACCGGACAGGACGTCAGCAGCAGGAAGCCTGCTAAAATTCCACATAGCCATCTGTTTCTCCTTTTCATACGGATACACCTCTTCTGTTCTTTGATAGGTTTGCCTCAGGCGGCGCTCTGTCCGCTTTGGGGATTGTCTGTTGATAAGATTAAATTACAATAGTAAAGCGTCAGAAGAGCGTCACGAAAACATCATAGTTGCATCATTTTTTTGTGAGCTTTGCGGCAAAATTATTGTGTTATTGAATATCTGTTTTGCGGCTTTTTTCCGAGGACAGCGAGTCAAATGTATATGGCCAGGGCCGCCCTCCCGTCTAAAGGATGCAGGGAGGCTTCATAGCATAAGGGAGTATGCAGGGGACTATAAATAAGAAAATCATTTACGCATAATAAACTTGCGGCATAGGCAAAAAACCTGTTATTATTTTTATAATTTTAGTAATGGTCTTCTCAAAAACGGTCAACGGATATATAATATATTTGTATTAACCGTTACGGTCAACAAGGAGACCGTATATGAATGACAAGTTTTTCAAACTTCCATTGGAAAAACAGCGGCGTATTATAAACGCTGCTTACAAAGTGTTTTCCGAAAACAGCTACAAAAAAGCCCCGATGTCAGAAATTGCAGACAGGAGCGGTATTTCAAAAGCGCTACTCTTTCACTACTTTACAAACAAAAAAGAATTATATATGTACTTGTGGACAAATGCTATTGACAGGACAAGGAAAGCGGTTGTAGAATACAAAACCTTGGAAACAGATGATTTTTTTGAAATGCTGAAAAGGAGCTTATTATCAAAGTGTTCGCTTATGCGTGATTATCCGCATATATATGCTTTTTCGCTGAGAGCATATTATGAAACGGCTCCGGAAATAAAAAATTCCATTCAGGAAAATTATAAGGATGTCAGCAAGGCGAGTGAAATGACAGTGTTTGAGAAAATAGATTTATCAAAATTCCGGAAAGATATTGATATAAAAACAATGTATGCCGAAATCTTCTACGCTATCGATGGATATATGCTGAAAAAATATCGTTCAAATTGTATTATACCGGACGAAATCGAGGAAGAGCTTACCGTTTTAATTGATTTTTGGAAAAAGGTTTATACCCGGGAGGTGTGAACAAAATGAGGCATAAAACAATTTTGGCACAAGGCGGAACCGTTCATTATTGGATTATTAGAAATGAAAATGTATCAGACTGTATTGTTTTTACACATGGAGCAACCGCAGATCATACCATGTTTGAAAAGCAGATACCCTATTTTTCCGGTAATTACACAATTATTTTATGGGATGTTCCCATGCATGGATTGTCAAGGCCATATTAGCAATTCTCTTATCGAGATACGGCGGAAATATTACATAGCATATTGCAGAAAGAAAATATTGAAAAAACATTTATCGTGGGAATGTCTATGGGCGGATATCCAAGTCAGCATTTTGCGGCTATGTATTCTGATATGGTAAAAGGATTGATTTTTCATTCCCCGTTTTAATATTGGCAGGCGATAAAGACAGAACAGGCAAAGCATTTTGCAAATGGAGATAATCCGTATCAAGTAAATAAGGAAATAGAAAACTTTATTACCGAAACGGTACGCCGGGAAAGGAAAAATTATGCTGCATTATGATGAATATGGAAGCAGGGAAAATCCCACTGTACTGTTGCTGCATGGGGCGGGTGCGCTTGATACATTTTGCAGTCAGTATTGCTTTTCTGATAAATATCATCTTGTTGTGCCTCACTTAGCAGGTGCGGGAAAGGCGGCCGCTGAGATTTATGAGCCGGAAAAAACCGCAGCGGAACTCTTTATGCTCATCAAAACCCTGCATAAAAAGCGAATCGGCGTAATCGGTCATTCGCTTGGAGGCCAGATTGCAATAATGCTTGTCAGCAGGCAGCCTGAATTATTTAACTTTGCCGTATTTTTAAGCGCATGGGTAAATCCCAAGCCGAAAACAATTCGGATGTACTGTTCTCTTGCGGGATTGACTGCAAAAATGCTGCATTGGAGATGGTTGGCGCTGCTTCAGGGAACGTACTGGCATTACACCAAAGAACAGGCAGATACTATGGCAGAATATTCAAAACAGATTACTCCGCAGGTGTACCGTTCTTTTTTTGCCAATACATTGGATTTATCAAAGCTGTCGGAATATCAATCCATAACAATACCTATGCTTGCTATTTGCGGGAGTAAGGAAGTGAAAGACCTGAAAGTTTCTCTTAAACAGCTTGCTCAAAATCCAAACTGCCGAACAATAACATTACAAGGAGTAAACCACGACTTTCCAATGCGAAATGCCAGGCAGCTTAATCCAATACTTGAACAATTTATAACGGAGTACTTATGAAAGGAGTAATCGTATGGATACATCGTCCTGTTTGCAGCATAAAAAACTGCTGTTTTGGTATGTTTCAATTGATTGATAAGTCCTGACTATACCAGCCAACGACAAAATCCTTTAAATCCATCAAAATATCCGTTGCTTTAACATCACACTGATTTTTTATTTTTTCCAAATTTTTCACCATTCTGTCTTTATCCATTCCATGATTTTTAAAACATATCAGGAATTTTTGAAAACCAAGTAAATCGTTAGGGTCTTTTTCTATTTCGATTTGTAATAACTGCAAAAATTTCATATCGGATTCATACATAAGACTATTCCAATCAATACGAACACACCATTTTACATGCTGCCATCCCGGATAACTCTTTAAATCATATTTTATGGCAGTACCTTCAAAAATCAAATTATCTGTTTCTCCGCTGTTGGACGCATCATCGGAATATAGGCTAACAGGCAGTCCTTCATAAAATGTAATTATGCTGCCCATACTATCAGCCTTGGTATCATCTTTTGACAGCAATGCAATATCATCCGTAACCATTTCGTTTAAATCTACATAAACTCGTGCTTTATCCATTTTCAGAAACTCCTTTTAGCCTAAAGCATGCCGCGATTGAGATTTGCTTTACCTATGCAGGAAAAAAACGTCAGGTGTGTAAGCCGCCCTATTATCTATGCTCCGCATCATCCCAATCTAAGCTCTGGTTTTTCGGGAGTGTCTTTGTAAGAATTAAGGTGTAAGCAGTCGCTATAAGCATCATAACCAAGCCATGAAGCATTTGCTTTTCCACCGTAAATCCCGCTTTATTGGCAAAAGCACTGAGTGTATTCACAGCAGAATGAGTAATCACACAGGGGAGCAGACTTCCGCCGCGGTAAAATATCGTTACAAACAGGAAGCCTACTGCAACCGCAAAGCAAATCTGACACAAAGCATACAGACAATATGGCAAACCATATCCAATAAGGAATAACTGACAGCAACGCCGTTCCAAAGATTTCCTGTGGCTATCATGATCAACGGCACGTAGTAAAGAAATCTGCGGGCAGGTACGAAAATTTTACAGAAGCCATACTGTTCCAGCAAATCATTTTTCCAAATAAGGGATAAAAGGATAATTGTCTGCAAGATACCAAAAACAGCATTTGCAGAGTATTCTATTCCGATTTTTTCATTCAGCGGATTTGCCAAGGATTGCAGAACGCAGTAAATCACAATCCATACAATCGCAAAAGTCAGCTCATTTTTCCCATAGAACTTCCTCCCATGCAAATTGCCGCGCAATGTAACGAAAGGGTAAAGTCGCGGAATACTTATGTTTCAGGCATTTTTTAGTTTCTGCCTCTGCATACACTCTTCCACGAACTGCCTCACCAGACGTTCATAGCGCTTGGTATCCACCATATAGCTCAGTCCGTGGCCGGCGCCGGGGAAGGTTTTCAGAGTTCTGTGACCCCCGCAGGCAGACCAGATCTCCTGGCTCATGCGGCAGGGCACAAAGCGGTCGTCCTCTCCGTGTATCAGCAAAATGGGGATTCTGGTCCGGCGGACAGCATCTGTCACAGTTGTCTCATCCAGATCAAAATGGCCGAACCACTTAGCCCCCAGGCGGATAATGGGCAGCATCACGGCGGGCGGATATCCCCGGTCACGGCAGACCTTTTCAATAATAGCTGCCGGGGACGAATAGGAGCTGTCCGCTATAATGCCAAGTACATTTTTCGGCAGTTCGAGATTGGAGGCCATCAGAACTGCGGCTGCTCCCATAGACACGCCGGAAAGGAAAATGGGTGTGTCGCTGCCAAAGGTTTCGCAGACGTAGTTGACCCAGCTTAAGCAGTCTTTGCGCTCCTTGATGCCGAAGGTAATGGTCCGGCTGGTGCTTCTTCCGTGTGCCCGCTGATCTACCACAATAGTATTGTGTCCCATCTCCCTGGCCAGCTTGTTTCCTCCGCAGAAGTCCCGAAGCGCCGTACCACGATAGCCGTGAAACTGAATCTGAAACGGCGCTCCCTCCTCCCCGTGATAATATCGTCCTACCAGGCGTGTCCCGTCCCATGCCTGGATAAAGAGCAGTTCATAGGGAAGCCGCTCCATGCTCCCGATCAGGGTGTGCATCCGATCCTCGATTTTCTTATACTGCTCTCCGCCCGGTATTGCGTGTGCATCCTCGTCCGCCTTGGGAACGGCGTAAAACACCTCCCGATAAGCAATATAAACCACCAATATGCACAGAGCCGCAAGCAATACGCCTGCTCCTATCAGTATTATCATTTGAAACAGCCTCCATACCTGCGGGGATGCCCTTTTTCCAGGCATTTGTGCCTGACCTTTCGGCATCCCCGTTCTTTCTTTTCTAAAATATTCTTCCCTTTGGGAAACTTTAATTCCGTAATTATGTATACCGGTATTCGCCCAGTTCATCCGTCCCGTAGAAGTCTCCGTAGCTGAGATCAAAGACAGATTTCTCCTTAAGCTTCCCGGAAATATCAATCTGATTTTTAATCAGATACTGCCAGAAACCCGTATGGGAAATATCGCCCTGGAACTGAACGCCCTTTACCACGCCGTCCCTTACAATCACCTTCTGATAAGCATTCCTGCACTCTCTGGTATATACCTGGCTTCCCTCCTCCTTCGGCTCCACCTCTCCCACGGAAAGCATGGTAAGACCGAAGAAATTAATGGTATTCTTAATACAGAAGGTATCCGTATACTTCTGCTGCTGACCGCACATATTGGCGACGGCAATCCGCCCCTGATCCATCGCGTTGGGCCAGATGCCGGAAAGCGCCGTTACATCGCCCGCCGCATAGATATCCGGGTCGGAGGTGCGCATACATTCATCCACCACAATGCCCCGCTCCACCGCAAGGCCGCTGCCCTCCAGGAAGGAAAGATTCGGCCGGACGCCTGCCGCGCAGACTACGAAGTCACAGGGAATCTCTTCTCCGTTTGACAGCTTCACCGCCGTGATTTGGTTCTTTTCATTTACCACGGAATCACCGGCGCCGATGCCAAGCTTAAACACGGCTCCCGCTTTCTCAAAAAGCTCCTGATAAGCCCTGGCGGAAACTGCGTCCGTCTGTAGGGGCAGCACCCGATCCGCCATCTCAGCTATGGTTACCTGTATCCCCCGCTCTATCAGGGCGTAGGCTACATCCAGGCCCACCAGTCCGCTTCCCACGATAAATACGTGCTTTGCGTTCAGCTCTTCAATGGCTTTGTTCATTTTCTGTGCGTCGCTCAAATCCCGGAAGCCGAATACGTTGGCGGCTGTGCGGAAATTGGGAATGGGAGGGATTCCGAACACGGAGCCGGTGGCAATCAAAAGCTTTTCATAGGGCTGATAGCCATTCTCCATAATCACCCGTTTTTCCTTAGGGTCAATGGCCTTTGCCGCCTGCCCCCTTCCCCACATGATGTTTTTCTTTTCAAAAAAGTCCTCATCCACAAAGGAAAGTCCTTTCTCGTCCCGCTCGCCGCCCAGATATTTGTGGAGCATGCAGCGTGAGTGGGAATATTCGTCGACGGACATCATCTGTATGGGCGCTTCGGGCTTTAACAGGCGAAGCCGTTCTGCAGCTGCTATTCCGGCCGCCCCGGTTCCTATGATCACATAAGGTTTTACCATACTCACACCTCCTCCACGTAAATGGCTTTCTTGGGACAGGCTGCCACACATGCAGGGCCTTCCTCCCGATCATTGCAGAAATCGCATTTCACAATCTTTTTCCTGGTTACATCAGGCTTGGGAATCCCGTAGGGACAGTTCATCACGCACATAAAGCAGGCGCCGCAGCGCTCTTCCCGATAAAGCACGTGTCCCGTTTTCTCATCCCGATAGAGGGCGCCGCTCATACAGCTTTCCATACATTTCGGGGAACTGCAGTGGCGGCAGAACATGGGGAGATATCCCCCGCTGCCGTCATTTACAATTTCATTACGGGATTCATTGGAGGGGTCGCCAAAATCAAGGGTCTCCACGCCTGTCTTCCCGTCTGTTCTGTGGCTGTCCATACAGGCCAGGGCACAGCTTTTGCATCCGTCGCATTTGGAAGGATCGATCATGATTCGTTTCATGTTTATTCCTCCCCTCTTAAATCTGAAGCCCTTTGCGCTTCTCCTCGATGATCTGCTCCAGCTTGTCGGCGGCTTTCACCGGATCAAGCTCTACAATAACCTGCCCGCCGGTGATATCTTTCAAATCCTCGGTGAGCACCTTTACGGTCAAATCGCTGCCTGCGATAAAGGGCTGCTGTCCCAGATGGAGGGGAAGTCCCAAGGCCGCGCCGAACATGCCGTCCGCAAGGGCCTGCTCCTCCAGCCACTGGGGCGCGGATAATACCAGGGGCAGCTGCGGCAGGTCGATGTTCAGCTCCTTTGCCAGAGCGGTTGCCACCATTTCCAGACGGCCGATGGCCAGGCAGGGTCCGAAGTTCAGTACGGGCGGAATCCCAAGGCTCTTGCAGACCTCCTTTAAGCCGTCTCCCGCAAGCTCGGCCGCTTCCGGTGTCATAAGGCCGCAGTTCTCGATTCCTCCTGAGGAACAGCCTGCGGAAAGAACGATGATATCGCGCTTAATCAGCTCTTTTGTCAGCTCTACGGTGCAGACGTCATGGCCCAGGGCTGTGAGATTGGAGCAGCCTACCACGCCTGCAACGCCCTTGATCTTGCCGGATACAATGAGATCCAGAAGGGGCTTCCAGGATTTGCCCAAGAAATCATAGAGGGAGCCTTCGCTGACGCCGGTGAGGGTATTCTTGTTTCCGTGCTCCGGTAAAAGCCGGAGGGTTACCTGGCCTCTGCGCTCCTTGTAGGCGGCGAGAACGGCATCCATAACCTGATTGCTGATTTCCTCCCGTTTGTCGAAGGAGAACTGCATCAGATCGGCGTTAGCCTTCTTTGCTACGTCGTCCAGGCAGATTTGTTTGATCTTTAATTCGTCACAGATAGGCTCGATGCCGGGCAGGGTGCAGTTGAACTCAGAGAGCACCGCGTCGATGGCTCCTGTCGCCAGTACTGCCTCACTGGTGTAGTTGTTGCCTGCATGACCGTCGAAAATGTCGGTGTAGTGGACGCCGCGAAGCTGCAGATCCTGGCCTACGCAGGTACAGCCTACCAGCTTGAAGCCCTTGGCTCCTGCGGCCTTTGCCTTTTCCACCGCTTCGGGGGAAACCAGGCGTTCCTGGAGGTCTACGAAGATGGAATGCTGATGGCCGGTGATCATGATGTTGATATAGTCGGGATCGATGACATTAAGTCCTACGGGGGCCATGCGGATCTGCGGCTCTCCTAACATCACATCGTTTAACAGGTTGGTCAGGGTCAGTCCGTAAAGTCCTGTGGAAATACCGAGACGCAGGCAGGTCATCAGCATGTTGACGGGATCGGAGTTCAGATTGGTGGAGCATTTTACTACACCGGCAAAGACTTCGGATTTTGCTCCGCCAGGGAGGATGCCAAGCTCTTTCCACTTTTTATAGCGAGGAGCGTAGGCGAGCTTTTCGATCAGCTCCATTTCTTCATAATCGGGCTTGTAGAGATCGGACAGTACCTCGTCAGCGACTGCTTCGGCCATTTTATGTAAATCGTCGGACTCTTCCAGGCCAAATTCGTGAACCAGAAGCCGGAGGGCATTTTCTCCCTTGATGGTTCCCTTGGTGCGGGCGGTGTCCTTTAGGTTCCGGGCGGTATTTTCCACAACGTGGATGTAGCATCCGCTTCCGCTTGCAACTGCCCGGAGAAGGTTTCTGGTTACAATGACATCTGCCGTGGCGCCGCAGATTCCTCTGGGGGCCGTAGGGGTGATGCGGCAGGGGCCGTTGGAGCACAGGCGGCAGCAGACGCCTTTTAAGCCGAAACCGCATTTTGTTTTTTGACTGTCTACCCGGTGATGGGAGGTCTCCATCGGCAGACCGGCGATAAACTCTTCTAAGGGCTTATCTGCGCTTTTACAGGTGTTGCATCCGTAACATTCGTTCATTTGGGTTCTCCTTTATCTTGGTTATTATTATTGTGATTGTAGCATTTTGTTGGAAAAACCGCAAGATTTATCCGCTTCCTGTTCCTGCATCAAGACAAAAATATCCTCCGAAAGCTCCTGTATCTGTTCTTTTAAATGGCTTTTGAATACCTTCTCTTTTGCCTCGGACATACTGTCCATCAGAATCATGTACACCATAACCAAAACGATTCCCGTAAACCATATGGAATAGTTTCTTTCTTTTTTCTTCGGCTCCTTCTTTTGTCTCATAGAATATTGTTAAATCCCCCTGTTTTTCAGTCGGTTATAGATTTCATCTGTGTTATAATCCGGGGCGCATAACATGGCCTCCTGGCAAATAAAAGCGACGTCCTTCCCTTTATCCCCCAGAAAGGACATGATTTCTTCCAATGCCTTTCCGTTTTTTAACATACTGCTTATAAGTTCAATCTTCCATCTTCATATGTTTTCTTTCCTTTCTATTATAATGAATTTTCTGATTCTTTGCAATAAAAGAAGTATTTTTCTAATCTTCTCACGGATATTTGGCCGAATTGACCTTGATTTAGAAAATAAAATTTAAAATAAGAAAGTTATTTTGTAATCAGAAGCTTCCGGGCGTTCTATCATCCTCTCAAACATAAAGATCTGCTAAATTCCATTAGAGAACATATCAGAGAAACGCCCCCATATCTAAAGAT
>OFFY01001283.1_pt1 | contig 21840 bp, 29 predicted proteins | sample 1521481 | NCBI WGS metagenome assembly OFFY01 (sample SAMEA3504117, study PRJEB24116) | mouse gut metagenome | biome: mouse gut; feature: mouse-associated habitat; material: faeces | place: Denmark | collected 2011
TGTGTCAAACTCTCAGTCGGTTTGCCATATAAATCAGGATCATCCGCAATCGCATCGTAGTATGCTGACCGGGCTATCCCCTCATCATTAGGTCCTCCATCTGGGCATATAAACGCTGCAATCTTTACAAAGAAATCAGATGCTGAAAGACCTTCTATATTTCCAAGCGAAAGCCGTTGTGCAATTTCTTTTGCACCGCCGCCTGACAGATTATTCAGAATCCCATATAATCTTGCGGCGCTCCCTCTTGCCGTTCCCAGTCGAGTGGTAGCTTTTAAACTTCCACCTAACGATCGATTAACATAACTCGATATGGTTCTTTTCATGGAACCACTATCGCGACCCCCTTCAGATATGTAATGAGTGAAAGATGTCCTTGGCCCTCTGAATCGATTTTCATCACCATTTGGTGGAATCGTTGTTAGGTTCTGCGTAACTGACTGAGCCGGCACAAACGGAGTATCCTCTTCAAGCCACGAAGGCACTAATGGTGTATGCCCAGATTGGCCTTTATTTCTCGTTGATGTACCCATTGGCTATTATACCTGCGCTTTCTTAGCTGCTGCTTTTATCATATCATCTGTGCTATTAATTTCAATTTCTTTAAAGAATTGATTAAGTTTACTTCTCGCTACTGAGCTTTTCGGTATACAAGCATCCCATCCTCCAACAGCCCAGATACCAAGTTTCTCAAACGGAAGTGTAAGGAGGAACCCTGCAAGATCTTCCTGAAGTTCTACTCGGAATTCAACCAACTTCCTAACGCCTTCCACAACCTTTGGTGTTTTGTTTTCTGAAACATTTCTAATAAATATATCTTGAGAGACAATTTTAAAAAGACGTTTGGCATCCCCATTTTCTAATTTAAGGATTTCCTCTTTTTTGTTGGCAACATTAAATTTTCCACCTCTCACAATAGATATCAATTCCCGCAGTCTTTCCTCTGGGCTGCTAAAGAAGAAATCATTCTTCTCTGCACAGGCAAAAAAATATGGCCTAAGATCCCTGCCAGCTAAAGAGGGTTCTGTTTCCATCCATGCCTTCACATCTTCTTGCTCAAGGAATTTTCTGAAACTTTCATGTCTAACCACTGGCTTATGAGACTTTTCAACTTTTCCTCCCCCTGACCTTTTCTTTGGTTGAGGCAACTTAGTAGGATCTCCTTCTGTTTCTATGGCATGTTCTTCATCTTCAGCTATCTTTTCTGGAGTATCCTTTTCGGCACAAACTTCAAATGCTAAGCAGACACCATCCTCATTAAGTTCTGCAGCCAAAGCTTTATAAAATTCGCCATTATACTGCTCTGCGAGCATCATTTTTGCCAGTACAGCCATCTCCAGATCCTCTTTTGCAAATCCACGGTTATATGAAACCTCTGTCCTCAGCAGAAGCATATTTACAAACCTTTTTATATTTCTCGGATTTCCATTTGTATTCTCCGCTAAAATTTTATCAATACTTTTTGCAATCGCAATATTTCCGACCACACGGCTGTAGCTATCACCCAGTGCTTCCTTTATTTCTTTTGTAGATAGTTGTTCCAACGCCCAAGGTTTATGTAATTTGTTGATTACGATATTGACTAAAGACTTTAATCCATCTGATTCACTCAACTCAGACTCAATAAGCAAAAGCATTATATATAACTGTGCCTCTGCAATACCAATCCGTGGTATATGAAGTGGAATTTGAATAAGTTTCTCTAAATACTTATCAGCAAATCGATTATAATCAATTTTTGTTCCTATATCCTGGTTTTCAGTATCTTGTTCAATAATTCGAGGGAAATATTCTATTACAGAATATCGAATCATCAAATCATCTGCTGCAATAATAAAAGCAGCATTGTCTAATGACAAAAACATCCTTACTGCTTCCAATGTCTCTATCGCTACTCGCGGCAGACATCTGTCAAGATCATCAATAAGCACCACTAACTTCTCTGCATGTGCTTCTCTGAAAAGATCATTGAAATTCTTTCTGAATTCTTCCATCTCCTTATAACCAGATGTCTCTGTTTCAGTATCTTTTATTAACCCACCTATAACGCCAATTAGTTCCTCGACTTTTTCCTTATCGGTTACTGTTTCTTTAATATGATTAGCCATACTATTGATTATTGCCAACGGTGCTGTTCCAGTCGCAATTGATACCGCAGTTTTACCAATACTCTTTGCAATACTAAGTTTATCAAGATTGGTCCATACTTTTCCGCCAATCTCTTTAAGTTTTCTCAGCCCTCCTTTAATTTTATGTTTTTTATAATAATGTTTTGACTTTTTCTCTACTTGAGAAACGATTGCGCTCATCAACGCAATTTTTGCATCCTCAAACCCTTGATACTGCCAACTGTTGAATCGTACAATTACGACATCTGTGGAGTCTATTTTTGTTTCCTCGTCATTTTCCCATTCTTCTTCCTCTGTTTCATCCCAATCATCAATATCACTATTTCCATCCAAAACAGAATTTGAATTTAGCTCGGCCTCTACCATGGCAAGAACACTGGATTTACCTGCTCCCCAGTCACCATGAACACCAATAGAAACAGAATCCTTGCTATCTTTTATTATAGAAACTATCGTTTTGGCTATGGCCATATTGTTCAATCGATCTATACTCGTTTCATTATCAGAAAGAATCATTCGTTTATCCCCTCTCCTCATCCGTGCCAAGCAGCTTTTTCAAATCGTCAATATCAGGAAGAGCTTTTTTAAGCTCATCTGACATATCCTTTGAGGTCTTATAAGTTGCCACCCCCATCGGCTTGCTGTAATCCCTGATAACAAAATCCACAAAAGCTTTATTCATATCCTTGCATAGAATAATACCAATGGCAGGATTTTCATGTGGCTTCTTCTCAAATTTATCAAGTACACTTAAATACCCTGACAATTGTCCCAAATATGATGTCTTAAATTTTCCTGTCTTCAATTCGACTGCTACGAGACAATTTAATTCTCGATTAAAAAATAAAAGATCGATATATTGGTCCTCGCCAAAAGCATCAAGGTGGTATTGATTTCTCACGAATGTAAAGTCCTTGCCAAACGTGAGAATGAACATTTTCACATTGTGGATTATTGCATTTTCTACTACCTTCTCATCTATATCCTCTCTATCTCTAATGCCCAATTCCTCCACATTGATATAATCAAGCAAATATTCATCTTTAAAGGTATTAACTGCCCGGAATGCCTGATCCGCTGCTGGAAGTGTTTCATAAAAATTGTTTGGCAGTCTGCCCTGATGGTGATAATCGTCCGATGCAATACTTCTACCCAAAGCCTCATAACTAAACCGCTCTGTCGCACACCTTTTAATATAAAAAATTCTTTCATCTTCATCTTTTGTCTTTGAAAGAATAAGTCGATGATGTGAAAATCCAATACTCAAAAACTCTTCCATGGGGAATTCCTGCGTTTTTGGCACAAGCGTGTTCCAAATTTCATCATTACATTCATTAAGCAATTTGGCACATGTATGTGCCAAATTTGAACCCACATTATTCTCATAGTTTACAGGAGAATTATCCAATTTTTTCCATTCTTCATAAAATGTACGCATATATCGAAGATTACGCGCCGAAAAACCCCGAAGACCTGGAAGTTCTTTGTCCAGCCGCTCACTGATCGCATCTATTGCTCCTTTTCCCCAAAAACCATTCCGGGAGTTTAAAGAAATGTACTTTCCAATACCAAAATACAGCATCAGCTGTTTTTCATTCACAATTTTGGAAGCATTATATTGGCTTTGCAAAATAGCAGTCTTTATTGTTTGGACAGCCTCATCGTAATTCTGAATTTCACTCATGGTCATTCTCTCCTAAAAAGAGTCTTATTTTTACAATACTTTTACATCTGTTTCCTCTACAATTTCCCGCACACAGTCTATCTCTTATTATATTCTCTGTGATGCAGTTTTGCAAATATTTTATGCATGATCCCGGATGCCACAATGCTTTTATATCCAACGAAGCGCTCCCCGTAGCAAAGTAAACTACGGGAAGCAACCCATACCTCATTACGTTCGGCCTTGATTTGTTACGCTGCGAGCAGCGAGGGGGTGTACCCTCCTGTGATTTTTCTACAGCACACCCAGCTTCTTCAGCAGCGCCACACAATCCTTCGCTCCCTGCACATACAGATACAGGCAGTCGTGATCCGCCGCCAGCAGTGTCGCCTCCACATAATCCGTGATGGCCTTCTTCACATCTTCCGGCAGGTCTTTTATCTTCTCCTGCATCTCTTTGCTCAGCCCGGCCACCTTTTCCTGCAGCTCCTGGTCCTCCGGCGAATGCTCATTGCGCTCACGCACTGCTGTTTCTGTCATCTCCCGGATCACCATCTCGTAGATTTCTTCTCTGTCCATTTTCATTTCACTCCTTTTTTGATCAACATAAACGGAACTGTCCCCACAGTCCATATACAAAACTAATAAACTTTTCCTTTTAGTTTTCACGTTTCTGATACTTGTATGCGTCATTCAGCTCCACTGCACCATTGAGACGTTTCACTTCCTCCACACACTTTGCATGGAGCTTCCGGAATGCACTTTCATCGATCCGGCTTTCCGAATGGTAGGCGATCATATGCGCTAGCATGGACAGCTCCACTGCGATCTTAAAATCCATCCGGGCCAGGCGGTTCTCCGTATCCTGTACCGTGCTGGTCAAGACAGAGGACAAGGACTGCAGCAGGTAGTCTTCGGCCTTCCCGGAATTCAGATAGCCGCAGTAGAACTTTAACGCCTCCGTGACAAACTCATTCCGGGAGCGCACATTGGCGGCTGGCAGGAGGCTGTCTGCCATCTCCAGCACTTCCTTCTCGATGTAGAAACCGGCCCGCACCTTTTCCTTTCCCCTGGCCATCCATGCCACCTCCCCTCTGACCGGCACATTTCTGCCCGGTATTCATTTTTTGTTTGTAGGAATCCCCCAAATTGCCTCTTTTTCCCGGAACCAGGTATAAAAAACCTCTGGCCCTCCCGAAAAAGTATGCACTTTTGTCCTTCCGCACGGCTTTGCCGGGCGGTGTTTTCCGGGTTTAGGCTGCGAAAGCAGCATAAACCCTTTAACCTGCACACATTTCGACCCGGATATCATGCCACACCATGCTCCATTTTCAAGCCTGCCCAAATCGCCCCAACAAGCCAGATTTCCCTCTCATGGGTAAACTAGCCACCCCTGCCAGAAAACCGGCACACAGGGCCACACGGCGGCTCACAGGGGAGGATGCTGAGGTCACATTCTCTGGGCCAGCTGTGCGGAAGGTACTTCCTGCCCGCATCCTTCCTCAATGGCATGGGAAAACTCCCTAACCTTTTCCCCGAAAACGCACGCTCGTTCCTCCAATCGAAGTCCCGGATCCCGATATGCCTCCTTAGCTGCCTCCACAAGGACATCCAGACTCTGTTCAGAAGCATGCCCCATCACACTGGCCTTCATCCGGTTTTCGTCCAGATCGATCTCATATACAGCCAGGACCTCTCGTCCCCGCATCCGGCACCATTCCTCAAATTTTTCCCGCGTGAGAGGAAAGGAATTCCGGAAAGCTGTCTTCGCTAGTTCCTCACAGTCCATCCCTTCCGCGCCCGGCTGGCAGCTCTCACAGGCATGTACTGTCTCCAATGGGGTACGGTAGTCCTGTGTGAGCAGATGGCACGCTCTCCCGTCCTTCACTACTTTGATCAGGACAAAACGCCGCCTGCTCCACATTTCAGCGTCTGCTTCCCGTTCTTCCCGCCTGACAGTATCCTCTACCTTCCGCCTCTCCTCCGCGGGAACCGTCTGTTCATAGAGCCTCTCCAGCATCCGGGCCAGCTCCTGCTCAATGCTGGTCCCTTCCGGCAGACATTCGGACAAAGCACAGTAGACATGCTCATCCATCCACACGGTCACATCCCGTTTTGCCATCCGCTCCTTCTCCTTTCACTACACAGAAAACTCTCTACTCTGCCGCCTGGGAAGCCCCATTTCTCTGCCGGTTCGGGCGGGAGGATCTGGCATTTTCCTCCCTCGCGATCCGGTCGTCCAGGTATTCCCTGGTCGCCTGGGGTACATATTTCTCATAGAGCTTCTGGAGATAGTCCTTCAGTTCCTCCTGCAGGTCCGCCTCCTTCTTCCCCATATGGTAGGTCAGGGCATCCAGCCGTTCCGTATTGAAGCTCATGGTCAACGTGGTATTTTTCATCTTCTTCTCCGCCTCCGATCATAAATTTTTCTTTTCTCTGTCTGCTCACAACTGCTCCCTGTTATCCTTCCTCCATCACCGGAACTGCCTGCCCCTCCTCTGGCTCATTCACCCAGTTCTCATAATCCTCCACGCTGCAGTACCCTGCCAGCATGGCAGAAAACGCATCCAGCCGGCTGGCCTTCACGCCGGACAGCTCCATCTGCAGGCCGGAATATCCTTGGAATACCCGCACCACTTTTGCGTCCAGCACATCCGCCCAGGCTTTCTTTCCTGCCTCCGTCAGTGTTCCCCCATCCAGTTCCACAATGGTATGGGGCAGCCCGTAGTCGATCTCGTCATGCACCAGATGCAAGTTCTCCCATCGGGCGCACAGCAGATCTTTCAGGCAGGTTCCCATGGCCTGTCCTCCATTTTCCTGTATCATGTTATCTCCCGAATCTTTTTCCTGGGAAACAAGTCCCGCCAGGCTCTGTCTTCGCCCCTCCTGCAAGTTTTTACAGAAATCCGGATAAAAACGCAGCTCCAGGCAGTCTCTGTGGATACTTGCCAGACTCACCTCCGGCCTCTCCACAAGCATATCCGCCAGAAGCTCTGTCAGTGCCGGATTTTCAGAAAGAGAAAAATCACACCCTTCCTGTACCTGATCCAGATAAAAGATCCAGTTCCCGTCTCTCGTTCCATCGGTCCCAGTCTGGATCATTTGGTCCGCCAGCCGGGACAACCCTGCCCCGAACTCCGACAAGGAATCATATTCCAGGGCGGCGGCATCCGGCACATAGGAGGCGTAACGGGCATAACCATATCCCTCAGATTCTACCAGGACACCTTCACTCCTTCCCTCTCCCGTCACAAGGAGACAGTGATAGATCCCGTCTCGGTCCTCCTGCATCAGATCGATATTTTCCTCAATGCAGGGCAGCCCCTCCAGAGGATTTCTCAGAAACTCTTCAAACTCACCGGCTGACAGGCACACCTTTTTTTCAATCTCCGCCTTCTGGAACTTAAAATCCGGCTTGTATAAAAACAGCATATCTACTGGGTTGATCGCACATCCCTCCTTCAGGTAAAATCCACTTCGTAAAGGGTTTTCACCACCCTCTTATATTCCGCGTGCCGCAGCGCCTCCTTTGTTCCATGGCGCACCTTTTTGTTCAGCTGCTTCCTCCGCAGGGAGATCCCCCGCTTCAGTTCTCCCCGCATGCTGTCCGGGCCTCTTCCCCGTACCCAGTCGGCTCTCCTTCTCCTGGCTGTGCCGGGCATTGGTTTCTGTAATGCCATCGCTTCCTCCTGTTCTGCCGTTTTATCAACCAGCTACTGTTTTCTTTCAGCAACACACCATACCGGAACCTTCCCGAAAAGTCGATACCCAAAACCCACAAAGATCCCTTTTCTTCTCTGCAGATTTTGGCTTCTTCCTCTCCTTTACGGGATCCCCGGCAGACGGCCCGTGGCGTAGTAATGGCTGCGCCAGAAATTGGAGTTCAGGTCACCGTAGCCAATGGGATTTCCTGCATGCAGCATCTTTCCATCCCCCACATACATCCCCACATGACTCACCGGGCCGGGGGATGCATAGGTCCCGGTAAAAAAGATCAGGTCACCAGGCCTTGCCTCCTCACGGGGCACGATGGCGCACTGATTATAGATTCCTTCCGCTGTTGTCCTTGGCAGGTTGTAGACGCCGGACTGTGTGTAGATCCAGCAGATATACCCGCTGCAGTCAAAGGACGTAGCCGGGGAAGAGCCGCCCCACACATAGGGGTAGCCGATATATTTCGTGGCTTCCGCAAGTAGCGCCCCGAAGCTCCCATCCCCCATGGCCTCCCCTGCCTCGAAGCTGCCAGGCCCCACCCGGCCATAGACTGCCGTGGTATAGATCCGCTGGGCGTTGGCCCGGTCCTCCATGGTCAGGGTCCTTCCCAGAAGGCTTTCCAGATTGCGGCAGATCTCCTCCTGGTCGGTGAGGAAAATGGCCACCGTATAAGTTTCCTCCGTGATGCTCCCATCCTCTTCCTCTACCTCCCTGGTCCGTTCCTCGTAGCACAGGAAGCATTCCAGAAAGTCCTTCTGCACACGGCGGGAGGGCTGCCCCTCGCCAAAGTACAGGGCATAGAACCAGGCTTTAACCCGGCTGGCATCGATCTCCCCGCCCTCCAGGTTATCCATGCCGGCGATCAGGCTGTCCAGATTCTGGAAACTCTTTCGGATATCCTCGATGTATTCCCGATACTCCTTCGGCACCTTTTCTGACAGCGTCCCGCCATGGAAGGACAGATCCACAGCAGAGAAATTGTGCGTACTGGTACCGTCCAGTGCGCCCAGGATCATGAAGGTCATCAGGATGAACGGCATGAACACCGCAACGATCACGGAAGCGATCGCTGTCCTGGCCCGCTTGTCCGTGACTGCCACAGCGGCTGCCTTTACTGCCAGGGTAATGGCTGCGGATGCGGCCATCTCCATCATCTCCTTTCTGAATTATACTCTATATCGGTCTTTTTTCAACCGATTAAGATACTGTTTATTTGCTAAATTGTTGGTTAAACTACCTCTATAGCGAAAAACAGAGGTGAACCCATGGAAGGAACAGACGCAAAGGTGATCGGCAGCCGTATCCTGGAATGCCGTAAAAAACTGAAACACAGCCGGGAGAAACTGGCGGAGGCCGCAGACGTATCCAATTCTTTCCTGGCGGAAGTCGAACATGGCACCAAGAACTTTTCCGTCCCGGTACTGGCAAGGCTCTGCAAGGCCCTCGGAGTATCTGCTGATTATCTCCTGTTCGGCAGGGAAAATGCGCCCGACACATCCGGCATCCTCCAGATGCTCTCCGGCATCGACCCTCAGTACCTGCCATGTCTGGAGGAACTTCTGGCCGCCTATATCAAGACCATAACGATTGCGGAAACCCGTTAGCTGTGCCGAAAAGCACAGCTTTTTATATCTGCAATACCTGATGCTTCCAGCAGCCATCTGCCATTTCCCTGTTGCCCGCACCATCAGACACATATCTTTTGCCCGTGGTTACCTGCAGGTCTGTTCCTGCACATACCTTCTTACATATTCATGCCGTCAAACATGCTGTACTGCTGAGGCGACTCCCCGATCCGGTTGCTCCTTTCCTGCTCCATCACTTCTTTTGTTCTCTCCAGCGCCGCCTTCAGCACATCCTCATCCATACCGGCTGTCTGGTATCCTTCCGCAATCACATCATAATAATAACCGGACGGCATGGCTGCCTGCCTCCCGTCATTCATCACATAGACCATGGCAGACACGTTTTTCCCTTCAATCTCCACCTCCAGGTTCTCCTTCCGGTAGAGGTGCGGCCACCCTTCATAGCGGTCCAGTGCCTTTTCATTCCGGGGAGAGATCTTCCATAAAAGCACAGGCACACTGGCGTTTTCCCGTGGCTCTATGGTGGCCACTCCCCGGAACAGAAGCTCATAGCCTTTGACCTCACCGGTCCCCACGACTGTTGCGCCGGGACACCGCTTCTCCATCTGGGAGAGGTTTAAGTTGCTCCCATATGCGATATATAACCGTTCCTCTTCTCTCTTCATTCCCATTCCTCCTGCTTTCCTGTCCTCTACATGGACATGGTAAAAGCCGGGGACTCCTCCCCGGCTTCCTGCCCCTCTGTATGCTGTTCTTCTGTCTGCCCTTCTGCTGCGGCCTGCCTTTCCGCAGCCTCCGCCATCTCCTTCTCTTTTTTCTGTCTCATCCGTTCCTTCTGTGCCAGGGCCTGGGCCGGATCCTTCCAGGCAATGCAGCCGTCCAGATGCTCCAGCAGGTGCCCCCTGGCGGTCTTGAACTCATCCCCGATGAGCCCCAGCCGCAGCAGCCAGGTTCGGAAGGTGTACTTTTCATTTGTGCTGGTGGTCCTGCTGTGGGAGGCGCTTTTCTGTACCAGCGCCTGATGGCTGATAGCGAGGCAAAGCTGGATATAGGATTTGACTTCTCCAGCGTGGAGGGTGGAATTGAAGAGCCGAAACTCGATCGTCCCCTTGGAAAAAACACTGTGCAGATTGAGGGCATGATATCGGCTTTGGTCATAATGGCGATCCCTCCCGCCCCTTCCGTTGTACCAGAGACATTCTATCTCATCCATAGAGCGCGGGCGGTGCTGATCCATCCGCTCCAGAAAGGTGATATCCGTTTTTTTGCAAAACCTTTCCCGTTCAACATTGATCTGGAGAGCCTTGTAAAGCAATTCCTCCTTTGCGGCCATGATATTGACGATATTTCTTAGGGTCTTTGGGGTGTGGGGAGAGGCGTCCACATGGATATGGATCCCGCAGCTGCTGTTGACCATCCCGCCGTTTTTTCTGAGTCTCCGGACGATCTCCTGGATGGTCTCGATGTCCTCGTACCGGCAGATAGGGGAGACCACCTCTACCGAATAGTAACCGGATGCTCTGCCGTGCTTGGATTCACAACGGATGGAAGAGTCACGCATCACCTTCCAGGAGCGTCCCTGGCTGTCCTTTGCCAGGTAGGTGTCATAGCTGCCGCCAACATAGGACGCATTCCTCACAAAAAGACCGGCGATCACATTGGCCGCTTGGTGCCGGGTGATGCCGGTCATCTCGATCTCGATACCAAATCGTTGTGTCCTCAATCGTTGCCACCTCTTTCAACCGGAAGGGCCTCCTTCCTCACCCGCCTGGGCCGCTCCCTGACAGGAGTGGACTTGCGCTCCAGATACTCCTGCACCGCCTCCGGCACCGACTTTTCGTAGAGCGCCGCCAACTCCATCTTGACGGGGATGGTCGCGATGGGGACGACATCATAGTTGCCGTTGTCACCCATTAACTCCAGCAGTTCTTTTTGAGTCTCCTTGTTAAGGTTGCCCCAGTAGATCTCGTACGCCATACATTTTTCCTTTCTGTCATAAATACTGCCTTGGGTTTTGCGGGACCCCGTCCTGTATCACCTCCAGGTGCAGATGGGGCCCGGTGCTTCTGCCGGTGCTGCCACTCTTGGCGATGACCTCTCCGGCGGCCACGGTCTGCCCTTCAGTCACCAGAATTTCAGAACAGTGAGCGTACATGGTCACCAGCCCGCCGCCGTGGTCGATGGCCACATGATACCCGTAGCCGGTCTGCTTATAGCGGACAAACAGCACCCGCCCATCCTTCACGGCTCGAACTTCGGTCCCCAGGGGGACCGCCATATCCAGCCCGGTATGGCCCTCGCTGCCCGCGCCGGTGGGGTTCTGGCGATAGCCGAATTCGCTGGTGACCTTGTCCCGCCAGCCACCGGCCAGCGGACTGACGAAGCTGCCAGGAGAGGGGACCACATCGGAATCCTTGGTCAACTCTTTGATGAGGTCGTGGGTCCCGTTGCCTCCTTCTAACGACATATCCACGCCCACATCGAAGCTGTCATACCGCACCCGAAGATAGATTTCGGTGATGTTGGCGCTGTCATCGAATGTAACTGCTCTGCCAACATGGCCTCCTACATTAGCGTAGATGGCGGACAGGTCATGGATGGGGACCGCTACGGTGTAGGTCTCTGTCTCCTCATAAGGTTCGCCGTTTTCGTCATACTCGGTGACGGTCCGGGTGCGGGTCTCGTAGGTGACGAAGCAGTCCACAAAGGACCGGGCAGCGGCAGCCCGCAGCCGCAGGTGGTCCTGGCCGAAGTACAGAACATAGAAAACAGCCTTGACCCGCACCGAGTCAAGGCTGTCACTGCCCTCCATCTCCGTCTCCACCGCAGAGATGGCATTGTCCAGTTTTGAGAAACAGGAGCGCATCTCCTGGATGTAGGTTTTGTATTCGCCGGGCATTGTCACCGGGATGTTTCCGCCCTGGAAGGTGAGCCGCACCGCTGCGTTATTGTGGTTGGCGGTCCCCTGGAGCATAGAGCAGATCACCGCCACCAGCAGAAGGAAGGGGGTGAGGATGGCGGCGACAGCAACAGCTACTCCTTTCCAGGCTCGTTTATCGGCAGCTAACAAAGCTGCTTTTATCAGTATCGGGTTGGGCAAAGCATCTCCTCCTTTTGAGACACAGGAAAACAGCCGCCCCTTTCGGTACGGCTGTCTCGCTGCTCTTTCTGTTATAAAAACTCCATGAAGCCTTTTCTCTCCTGTCTCTGCCCTTGGTCCATTTCCAGCGCCCGCTGCCAGGTCTGCACCGTCTCCTGCTGAAAGAACGTCACCAGCGGCTCCAGGACTTCCTCCTCATCGTACTGCTGGAGGGCCTTGTAATAATCCTGTTTGTCCTCGTCATAGACGATAAGGGGCGGGTGGTCGTTGAGCATCAGCCAGTAGTTGAGCAGCGTTCGGCCCACCCTGCCGTTCCCGTCGGCAAAGGGGTGGATGTAGTCGAACCGGGCGTGAAGATAGGCTCCGGCTTTCAGCGGCGAAACACCGCCGTTCTGCGTGACCTCCTCCAGCAGCTCCTCCAGGTCCTCCTCCACCTGTTCGGGGGAGGAGCCCACCTCGTTGACGCCGGTCACATAGTCGTGTTTTTTGAATTCGCCAGGGCGTTCCCCGTTTTCCAGATACCGCCGCTCATCGTAGGTGCCGCTGGCGAGGAGCCGGTGCATCTCCCGGACCAGTTCCACCGAAAGAGGCTCCTTTTTCACCAGCCGCTCCTTGATGGCTTCATAGCACAGCTTCTGGTTTTGCTGCTCGAAGATGGTCCGGGGGCTGCCGGTGTAGCTGACCACCCTGCCGTTCTCGAAGATCTCCCTGGTATCGTGGTAGGTGACCTCCGGGTTTTCGATCCTGCCGGAGTGATAGGCAAACAACACCCGGAAGCTGTCCAGCCGCAGGTCGATGTCAGCGGCAGAGCGCACCTGCCAGCTTCTCCAAAGGGCAACGGCCTTTTCATAGGGCCCCATCCGATCCCCTCCTTTTCTTCTGGGCTCAATTATAGCACATCTGTGGGCGAAAATGGGGAGAACAGGGAAATAAATCTCACCTCCCCCCTCCCGCCCCGTACAGGGCCAGCTTATGCTCCGGGGTTTTGACTACCAGATTATATCGCTCCGCCCCGCACTTGTAGAGACAGCACCCGGTCTGGCAGTCCAGGATCAGCTTGTACTCGGTCTCCTCCAGCTGGAGGGCGTCCATGTAGGCCCGCTTGTCGATGGTCCCCGGATGGAACAAAAAGTGGTGGGTAGGGATGGAGAACAGCGGCTTTGTCATCTCCGCCACGCCGGGCAGCAGGAAGTCCTCAATGTTCTGGCTGCTGAGGACGATCATACTGCCACGTTTTCTTACCCGTTTCATGGCGTTGCGAATGTAACTAACCGCCACCGGGTTGGAGAGGAAAACATGGAGTTCCTCAAACACCCCCGCCGTGTTCCCGCCGGAGATCAGGGCGTGGCTGATATAGGATAGGACATTGAAGAGCATGGCGTCTTTGATGTTTTTGCCGGATTCCATGAGGTCCTTCACCCCGAAGGTAACGAAGCAGCTGGCGTCAACGCTGGTGTGGCCGTTAAAAAACTTGGAATCCGCCCCCTTGCACAGGGAGTGGAGACCCAAGAGAGCAGACCGTAGCAACTCCGGGGTGTACAACTCCTCCTTTGTTCCTTCTGCCTTGATCCGCTGGTACTTGGCGTCCATAAGGTCATACAGGTCGGAGAGGGTGGGAAAATCGGTGGGGCCCAGCAAAGAAAAATCGGTGTTGTCTTTGAGCCCCCATTTGGAATACAACCGCCCCAGCATGATCTCAATGGTGTCGATCTGGCCGTCGTCGAAGGGCTTGTAGCTGCGGAAGAAATCCCGCAGGAAGGAGATGTGCTGGGACAGAAGGGTGCCGCCACGGAAGGCGGCGGGGACGTCGCCCTCCGCCTGGTCATCCCAATGGCTCCACATCCGAGGCTCCAGCACATTGATGAGGTTTTTGCCGCTGGTCAGGTCCAGATAAGCCCCGCCCAACCAACGGGTGATCTCCTCATATTCGTTTTCGGGGTCTAAGCAGATCACCTTTTTCCCGCTCTCTAGAATGTTGCAGAGAAGGAGTTTCAAGAAGTAGCTTTTGCCTTTGCCGGAACTGCCCAAAATAAGGGTATTGGCGTTGGATTTGTCCGCCGCCCTCCGCTCCAGGTCCACGATGATGGACGAACCATATTTATCGTATCCGACGTAAAACCCGTTGGGGTCAGTTTTGCCGGTGTAGGCGAAGGGGAAGAGATTAGCGACGCTGGAGGCCGGGAGCATCCGCTCAAACTCCTCCCCGAAGGCGTTATGCCCGCTGGGCATCACCGAAAGGAACCCGTCCTGCTGGCAGAGGTGCAGCCGGTCCACGCTGATCTTCCCCCGGCCTAACTCTGCTTCTACGCTGTCCCGCAACTCGGAAAACTCCTGCTCTGTTCTGGCGATAAGTTCAATATATACCGCTGTGTGGAAGAACGGCTCCCGGTTTCGGTGGGCAGTGCGGATCATAGAGGAGACGTCCTCCAGGTTGCTCTGCGCCTCCACCATCTCCCGAATGTCGGTACTGCTCCCCTTGAAGCGGTTGGCCTTGTCCGCCGCCTGCAATATTTTTCGCTCCTCCGCCGGGGAGACCAGCCGGGTGTAGATATGCAGGGTCACCCCGGCCCGCTCCCCCAGCCGCTGAAGGAGGGCCTGCTCCTCGGTGGAGGTGGGGTATCCCCGCACTGCCCAAACACAGCGGAAGGTATTGCCCACCATATAGCGGTCCACCTCGAACCGGATGGCGGCGGGGGCGATGAGGTCCAGAAAGGTCTGGAGGACCTCGGCCTCCTCCATGACACTGGCGGCCTTGTAGTCGCTCTGGTTTCCTTTGAGGAGCCATCTCTGTCCATCGAAATCATCGTATCCCTCGGAGATAACATCCTGGGAAAAGTAGACCGCCAAAATGCGCTTGATGTCCTCGTATCCGGCCCTGCGGACGGTAAAACCCTGCTCCCGGATCATCTTCTCCAGCCGGGAAAGGTAGGGGTACATCTCCCGCTCCCTGATGTTCCGGGGGCGAATGATAAGCATGAACTCCCTGGCGGTGGCGGTGCGGCTCTGTATCTCGTCCAGATGCCGCAGGTCCTGCTCCAGCAGGGTACGGATGGGGACGCTCTCCTCTTGCTCCATCCTGCCGGTGAGATACCGCTTGTTATGCTCGAAGCTTTCACGGGAGTTGAGGCAGAGCAATTCCACCTCCACGAAGCCCTTGAGGACGTGCATGAGGGCGTTGACTCTTGCCCGCAGGCTCTCTCTGGACAGCACCGACACATTGGTGGGCTGGAGGAGAAACAGCACGATCTCCTCTCCCTGCGGCGTGATGATGCTATGCTCGGTGATCCGCTCCACCTGCATCAGGGAGCGGGTGCTTTTTCTCCTTCTTCTCTCTGTGATCTTCGTTTTCGGTCACCTCCATATAAAACGGGGAGGCCCAGCGATACAGCCGGGACCTCCCGATAAAGTAGACGCCCGCCTTTCGGATGAAATCCAAAATGCAGGCGTCCTCGATGCGAACGGTGAGGAACAGGTACAGGGCGGCGATGGCGGCAAACAGCGGCGTGCCAAATTGCGTTAAAGTCACGACGCCGAACACCGCCAGCAGCCACAGGGTGGGGGCGGCTTTCAGGTCGTCCGGGTAGATGTACATTTTTTCTTCCCTCCTTCATGGTCCAGGGCCCTGTGGTTTTCCCACGGGGCCCTGGACCTCTTGTTTTCTCCTTACTCTTCCACTTCTCCTGCTTCTTCCGTTTCCTGCTCTGCCACCCTCTCCGAGGCGTTCTGTCCCTGCTCCCACCGGGTCAGAGCATCCTCCACCAGCCCGATAATGAACTCCTTTTGGGTCAGACCGGGGTGGGCGGTCAGGTACGCCTTGATCCGCTGGAAAAACTCCTCCGGCACCTGGAACGCCATAGTCCTGCCTTTTTCGCTCATCCTATTCTTGCTCCTTCCCTCAAAATGCTCTTTCAGCACCTGCTCCACATACTCGCTCAGGGTCTGCCCCAGCCGCTCCTGCTCCTCCCGGACTTTGGCGTGGAGTTCTATGGAGATAGGGGCGCAGAGGTTCTTTTTCTCTGCCATTCTTTCGGCCTCCTTCCTGCCTGTGGCAAAGCAAGTATATCGAAATCGTCAGGGTAAAGCTATCACCAGAAGCAACAAGGTTTTGGGTCAGAACGAAGCATATTCAACATGATCCTCTGTAACTACTAAGCTGATTGGGTCAATACAGATGATCCCTTTTCCTTGCTCTCTGGCATATCTGATCGTTGCCGCTGTCCCGCCGGATGGCTGCCCGTCATAGACCGCCAACAGGAGCGAAGATAACTCGACCAGCTTCTGGTCCCGTTTCAGCATACAGCCATTGAAGTAAAACTGGCTGACATACTGGATAGAGTCCGCCTGTGCCAAGATAGTTTGGTAGGTCTCCTTTGCGGCAGCGTTCCACTTTGCGTCCTGGTTTTTGCATGGCAAGACACAGTGCAGCTTTATGGACGGGTATTTTCCCCGCAATTCAAGAACAGCCTCGGCGGCCCATGTATCAACACCCAGTGCCATTCCAGAGTAAAAGTCGGTCGTTCCTGATCTGGTCAAGAGGAGGACCTGCTCTTTCAGGGCCGCTTTTAACGCAGCACAAGCGGGGGCCGTTTCATGGAACCGCCAGGGGAATCGCTGGGGACGGTGACCGGTAAAGCCACAGGAACGAGCCATAAAAATACACCTCTTTATAGTGATTTATCACTACTATACCATAAATTTTTGAGTTAGTGAATAATCACTAATAAGTGGTTTCTGGATTGTCTATCATAGTGACAAATCACTTTGAGGAGTTAGCTATGAACACCCGTGAAGCTGTTGCCGAGCGCATCCGTCAACTATGCAGGGAGCATGGGCTCACGCCCAATGGCCTGAGCAATACCGCCGCCGTTCCCCAGGCGACCATAAAAAGCATCCTGAACGGAGAGAGCCAAAATCCCGGCGTTGTCACCATCAAAAAGTTGTGCGATGGTTTGGAGATCACCCTTGGTGAGTTTTTCTCCACGCCGGAATTTGACGCTTTGGAGCAGGAGATTGTCTGAACGAAAAACGCCTGTACGGTTTATCTGTACAGGCGCTATTTGTTTTCTTCCTTTTTCAAAAAATAAGCCACCCCCCCGAAAAAGATACTCCACGCAGAGGATGGCTCGATCCCGCTGGCCCACAGAGTGGTGATGCCGTTGCGCCGGGCGGCAAGTGGAAATCCGCCGATGCCATCAAAGAGACTTCCCATGGTCATCATGGCGGGCACCTCCTACTTCACCGCCGCAGCAAGGTTTCGGCTCAACCCTACCACCGTCTGCGTAGCGTACACCGCCGACATGACGTTGGCCCTGGTGCTGGTGTCCATCCCGAACTGCTGGGCCACCCTCGGTATTTCGGTGGCGGAGAGCATGAGCCCGCATCCCAGCAGCATATTGCTGTTCCAGACCATCAGCCCTGCGATAAGGATGGTGGTCTGCAAAAATGCGGTAAGGCAAAGCCCGGCGATCTGTCGGCACCAGGAATAGAACCCGTCTGTGTATCCCCTGGGGACGCTGAACAGGTACAAAGACCCCACTGCGATCTGGATGAGAAGGATGCCGCCTCTTTTTAGATTTGCGAAAAACACCTTCACCACACTGTACCCCATAAGGACCAGCAGGAAGATGGAAACGAACACCCCGTACCCGTTGAGCCCGGCCATCGCCGCTCTTGCCAGGCTGCTGACGCCATCGGTATGGGCAGCCCCGGCGATGCCGTTGGATAAGGTGCCCTGGAGGTCGATGCACAGCTTGTACAACTCCACCGGAACGGTAGAGAACAGGCTGGCGGCCAGAAAGCCCTTCACTATGCCCAAAGCAGTGTCCCGGACCGCGGTGCTGCGCCCCGCCTGGTACTCCATGGCCATCTCAAACACCGCCACCACGATGCCCACCCCGTAGAGCGCCCAGCCGAAGCATCGGAAAAACTCCACCACCCCCTGGACCCAGACGAGGTCGAACAGCTCTGTCCCCAGGCCGTTCATCATGGTGAGGAATTCTCCCAGAAATTCTACCAGCTTACCGTAGACCCAGTCCAAAATTTCGCCCAGGACCTTGTCTGCAAGAAAATCCCAAATAAACACGAAAGGATCACCTTCTTTCCAAAACAAAAGCGCCATGATAAAGATCACGGCGCTGCTCCTTTTTCTCTTTTCTGCACTTTCTATAGGCTCATCGGGGCTATGCCAGGCGCTTCCTCCTGGCCTTGTTCATCCTGTGCCATGACCTGCTCCACCAAAAGGAATACTTTCTCACAATCAGAAAGGGCTTTCCGCATATCCGTTTCTTCCAGTTCTTCATCGGCAGGATAGCGGACGTTTACTCCATATGGTGTCAGGCAGAAACAAGGCTCCGCCAACTGCTCAAAATGATGGTCCACTTTTTCACACATTTTGCAGAGCAGCACCAGGTCGTGGGTCTTGGGCGGCTCGATCTCACAGAGTGCCAGAAACCCCTTCAGTATTTTCTCAGCGGCCTGTTCACAATGGTAGCAGATCGGGCCGATGGGGACCGGGTGCATCCTCTGGATAAAAACGGCGATGTCATGATCCTCTTTGGCTTTCTCAAACCACTTGCCGGGCAACTTTTCGGCGTTCATACAGAAGCACCCCCTCTCGTTCGATCTTTCGCTCCATACCGGCCTCACCCATCCGCTGGCGGAACCGGTTTTCCCGGTAGACCAGAATGTCCAGCGGTGTTTCCTGTATCGGATAGAGCGCCCGTCTGATCTCTACCATAGCATCGACGGGCCGAAGTGTATCATCCGGGATAATAACACAAAGGTCATAGTCACTGTCCTGGCGAGGCGTCCCATAGGCGTGGGAGCCAAAGAGGTATATCTTCTCTACCTCCACCGTTTCGGTGATGATCCGGCAGATCTGCCGCAGTTCAGCGGACACCTTCTCGGTCATGGGACCACCTCCTTTGCTTTCATTATACCCATTGTGGTGCCAGAGTTCAACTGCGTTTTTTTCATCCTTCTCCCCTCGGAAATAAATATTCCCGATCCCTTCCAACCCTCTTGACAAATCCGCTGTTCAGAGTTTACATAACAACGGGTTTTCCACTGTGAGAAAACCGTGAGCAGACAGAGGAAAGGCAGGGATAGAATGAACATTTTTCAGAACGCAGAGACTTTCTATGGCGGGGAGAGCAAGGAGGTGGCAGAGGTCCCTTTGCTCTCCATCTTCCGCCTGGCAAAACAGATACGCTTGCAGCTTGGCCCGAAGGGATACCTGCTGGACAGCTACCTGGATATCGTGTTCCAGGGGCTGATGAGCGGGAGCGTGTCCGATGTGCTGGAGGATGGCCTCAATGCCGCCTTTGACCTCCAGCCCTCGCTGCTGCAACATATCGTGGAGGGCGCAAAGCAGGATATGCCACACCCCCTGTACCACTGGGCACAGGAGGTCTACGAACAAAATCCCAGTGTCAAATCTTTTCAGGAACACCGGACCAGGATGTACCTGCTCATGGCTCTACTGGGGGATAAACCGCTGGTGTCCGCCCTGTCTGAATTTGCGGCAGAACAACATAGCTGCCTGCTAAGCACGATCGATATCGTGGTCCTGCGGGAGTTATACAGGGACATTTGCCGTTACGTCAATGAGTCCCTGATGGAGGAATTGAACCGCAAACTGCGACGGTTCCAGGTGGTTTCCCTCCGAGATGCGTTTTTGCAGGGCTACACCAATGATCTGCTCTACCAACTGACCTGGCGGGACCCGGAGAGCAGCAAGCAGATATTCCAGCTGCTTCTGGATATCCTTCCTGGGGAAGCATGACAAAGGTGTTTCAAGGAGCGGTACCTGTTCCGGGGTACCGCTCCTTTTGGCTGTGTCAAATACCCAGGATGGTCCAGATATAGGTGGGGGCGGTGATGGAGAAGATGAGCCCCGCAAAGAGGATAGCCGCGGGGGTCCACTCCATCTGGCCGTGCTTGCGGTAGTCCAGGTAGGCGCTGGCGATCTTGACGAACAGCAGGATCACCAGGATCATATCCAGGGCCGGGAACAGCACCGAGTTGACCACCGTCTTGATCTGCTGGGCGGCGCTTTTCCAGGTCTGCTCGATGACTCCTGCCACATTTCCGTTCCCGGCGGCGAAGGCGGTGACCGCCATCGTGATCAGCAGAGTTGCCGCTAAAACGAACGCAAAAATCTTCTTTTTCATTCTCTGTCCTCCTTCTGTTCAGCCCATTCCCATTACCGGCCCAGCCGCTTGGACCGGGCCTTCCGCTTGCCCCTGCTCGGTGAGCCGCTTCGCCTGCTCCCGGTGATGCTCCAGCGCCTGCCGGTAGGCGGCCACTGCCCCGTCGGTCATCTGCTGGCGCAGTTCGGCGGTGGTGGGGAAGCAGATGTCCACATAGCCACTCCGGCCCTTGTAGCTGGGGAAATTGAGGAACAGCCCGTTTTTCCCCTCCATGAGCCGCAGCCCCCGAACCGCAAAGCAGTCATCCAGGGTAGCGGAGAGCCGGGCCAGGCACTTCCCCTCCTGTTCCGTCAAGTGTACCTTCATGTCGATCTTCATGGCGGCCTCCTTTACATCATAACAGGCACAAAGCCTTCTTCATCTAAAAACCAGAATTCCGAGCCGCTGTCATCGTACAGTTCCACCACATCCGAGACGGACAGCCGGTAACCGGTGTAGCCTTGGGGGAGGACCGGGGCGTTGAACACCTCATACAGCCGGTTCAGGTCATCGGTGTCCAACTGGTCATCGAATACCACCTGGTAGTCCTCCGGGGAGATGCCACCAAACCGTTGGTACAGCAGGGCGTAGCAGATGAATTTCTTCTCCGGCACAGCTTGGGGCTTCACCTGATGGACCCGGACCTTCCGGGGGAGGGGCTTCTTTTCCTCCTCCGTTTTCAATTTCTTCGCCACCCCCGGCTCGAAGCGCATTTTATCGCCCCTGCGAGCGAGGCTGCGGGCGGTCTCTCCGGCCCAAAAATCGGCATCCATCACGGCGGTGCCGCCCTCAAAGTAGCCGATGGGGATGCCGCCCTGGTGGATCAGCTGGCGCTCGGTCATGACCGGTTCCTCCTTTATATTCGTAGTTTCCGGTGGCGGGGTCGAAGGTCAGGCCGTAGTCAGCGGCCCGGCCTCCCAAGATGTCCAAGGATTTTTCCACCGCCGCTCTGGTCCCCGGTGTGGGGATATACTCGATGATGGTCTCCCCGTCCCGGTACTGCGCCGCTCCCATATGGGAGCCCACATCCTCGCTGGCCCAAAGGTAGTCCAAGTGGATATCCTTAAAGATGAGGGACAGCTTTCTCACCAGTTCCCGCACCTCCCGATCCTCGGTATCGAAATGGATGGCGGTGCCGCCATCGTATTCCTTGGCGGACCTTTCGGGGTGAAGGGCGTTTTGCGGTGTCCCCCAGTTTTCCAGGCACCAGCCACGAGCACAGTTTCCCTCGCCGTACTTTTCCAGCAGGGCCAAGTTGGTGGGCTGGCGGTAGACCCAGGGCGGCATGGGGGTGATACGATTAAAATCGATGCTGCCCCGGCCATACCGCTGGTCCGAGATGAAGTCCAAGAGGGCGGCGGCTTGGGCTTTGCTCCCCTGAATGTTCAGAATATTCCTGATAGTAGGCATTCAAAACTCCTTTCCGGGCAGAGCCGAGGGCGGGATCGCTCCCGCCCTC
>OFFY01001285.1_pt1 | contig 21813 bp, 17 predicted proteins | sample 1521481 | NCBI WGS metagenome assembly OFFY01 (sample SAMEA3504117, study PRJEB24116) | mouse gut metagenome | biome: mouse gut; feature: mouse-associated habitat; material: faeces | place: Denmark | collected 2011
CGCAGCCGCCCGCCGAAGTCGGGGCGCAGCGACTTCACCTGGTCAAAGTTCACGATGGCTGACTTGCTCACCCGGATGAAATCCTGGGGAGCCAGCTGCTCCTCCAGCTCATACAGCCGCAGATGGCTCTCGTACACGCCGTCGGCGGTGTAGAGAAAGGTGCCCCGGTCCACCGTATCGATATACAGCACGTCGTCCTCGTCCAAAATGCAGGTCTGGCCGTCCCGCTCCCCCACCAGCCGGGCGTCGGACAGCCGCAGCAGCTCTACCAGCCGGGACACCTGGGCGTCCATCCGCCGGCAGCGGACCACCACCTCCGTCTGCTCCAATTCCGGCCGCTCCTCTACCGTTACCCTCATTGGCTTCCCTCCTTCATCCATACAGACCGCGCACCCTCTGCTGCGCTGTGCCTTCTCCCCCGCAAAGTCTGAAAGCCGGCTTTGCGGGGCCCCTGTTTGCAGCTGCACACTCAGCATACACGACCGACCCAGCCTTGGCAATGGGCCGGTGCGCGTCCTGCACGACAGGCGGGGTAAGCTGCAAAAAACCGGGCGCGGAATTTCTCCGCACCCGGTTTTGTTTCACGTGAAACATCCGTTTTACAGCAAATCCTTCTTCTTCAGGATGATGCCCACCACCACGATGATGGCGATGGACAGCAGCAGCGGCGGCCAGAAGCTGCCGGCAAAGGGCAGCCCCCCCGAGATGTTCATACCATAGAAGCTGAACACAATGTTGGGCACTGTCATGAGGATGGTGACGGAGGCCAGCAGCTTCATAATCACGTTCAGGTTGTTGGAGATGACGGAGGCGAAGGCGTCCATCATCCCTGAGATGATGTCGGAGTAAATCTGAGCCATCTCAATGGCCTGACGCACCTCGATCAGCACATCCTCCAGCAGATCGTGGTCCTCCTCATAGAGAGTGACGATGCGCCCCCGGAGAATTTTCTCCAGCGTCACCTCGTTGGCCTTCAGGGAGGTGTTGAAGTAGACCAGAGACTTCTCCAGGTCCAGCAGCTGGATCAGCTCCTTGTTCCGCTGGGACTTGTACAGCTGCCGCTCCATATGGTTGTAGGTCTTGTCGATCTGCTTCAGGTAATTCAAGTACCGCTTGGCCACCAGCAGCAGAATGTTCAGGATGAACCGGGTGCGCTGCTCGGTGCGCACATCCCGCACCATACCGTTTTGCAGGTCCCGCACCACCGAGGTCTCCTTCAGGCAAACCGTAATGATATGCCTGCCGGTGACGATGATGCCCATGGGCAGGGTGGAGTATACCACCCCAGTCTCGTCCCGCTCCATGGCGGGGGTGTCCACAATGATGAGGGTGGAGCCGTCCTCCTTGTCAATGCGGGAGGTCTCCTCCTCGTCCAGCGCCGCCCGGAGGAAGGACGGCTCCACCGCCAGGGTGGCGGCCACGGTTCTCAGCTCGTCCTCGCTGGGATTGATCAGATTGACCCAGCACCCGTCTGTCACGGAATCCAGCCGGGTCATTTTCCCCTCCACCGTCTTGTGGATGGTCAGCATACGCGCTCACACCTTTCCCGGAACCGGGAGAGGACCGCACCCTGAAAAGGGCAGAAAAATCCCCCGCCGCTCCGCTTGTAAATTTTCCCATTGGCAAACGCCAACAGGCAGCGGGCGCACGGGGAGACAGGGAGAGCTGACTCAGCGGGTGCGCCGTGTTTGTAAGGTCCAACTTCGACTGAACGGATCGCCTGACACGACGCATCTCACTTCCTTTATGCTTTGATTGCCGCGGATAACAGCTCTTATATTATATGCCCTTTGGGGCCTGATTGCAAGGAGAAAAATCATCCGCACCCCAACAGTAGGGGTTGCAACTGCTCCCCCCGCATCGCGGCCTCCACCGTATCGGGAATTTGGGTGAAGTCCGCCACCAGGGAGGCAGGCTTTTCCACATGGTCATCCTGACCAAAGGGGACAAGGTACACGTGCTTCCGCCCCAGCATAGTCCCCAGGTTGGGAGCGGAGCCCGCCAGGCCGTCGTTGGTGGCGATGGCCAGCACCAGGGGCCGCCCGTTGCGCAAATGGGCCTTGGCCGCCATCGTGACGGCAGTGTCGGTGACACCGTGGGCCAGCTTGGCCAGGGTATTGCCTGTGCAGGGGCAGATCACCAGCACATCCAGCAGTCCCTTGGGCCCGATGGGCTCCGCCTGGACCACGGTGGCAATCACCCGCCGGGAGCAGATACGCTCCATCTCCCGCATAAATTCGTGGGCCGTGCCGAAGCGGGTGTCGGTGGCCGCCACCGTCTCGGACACAATGGGCGTCACCGGCCCAAACCGGGCCGCCGTCTGTTCCAGCGCGTCCAGCGCTTTGGACATGGTGCAAAAGGACCCGCAGAACGCAAAGCCCACCTTCAACTCTTTCCAGTTCACAGCTCTGATTCCTCCATAATATGATAAATGGTGTCCTTGATGTACCGCCCCGAGGTGACGGGAGCCACCTTCCCCGGCAGGGACAGCGCCCAGATCACCCGCACATTCAGCGCCGCTGCCGCCTCCATGTCCACCCCGCCGGGGCGGGAGGCCAGGTCAATGACCAGCGCCCCCTCCTTCAAGGCGGCCAGCTCCTCCACCCCTAACACCAGGGCGGGCACTGTATTGATTACCAGGTCATAGCTGCACAGCCAGTCGCTCAGGCGCTCCAGCCGTTCGCTTCCCAACCCCATGCTCTCGGCGGCGGCGCGCTGCTCATGCCGCCGGGCGCACACCCACACCTGCGCCCCCAGCGCGCGCAGCCGGGGCGCCAGCGCCCGGCCCAGCCGCCCGAAACCCACCACCATCACCCGGGCGTTGTGCAGCGTGATGGGCAGCTCCTCCATGGCGATCTGGATGGCACCCTCGGCGGTGGCCACCGCGTTCATCACCGCCAGCTCCTCCCGAGCAAAGTAATCCCGCAGCACCAGCCCCCGCGCCGCCGCCATATCCTCCAGCGCCCGGTCTGTCATGCCCGCGCACACCAGCTGGCCTGGGCGCAGCGCGTCCAACACCTGCGCCATCTCATGCTCCTGCGCCGCCAGCGGCGCGTTCAGCCTCCCTTCCGGCCCCGACGCCGGAAGGGGCAGCACCACGCAGTCCGCCCGGTCCGCTCCGTCCATCGACGGTTCACATTCCATCCCGCCGCCCCGCTCCAGGGCGTACGTATGTACGCTGTGGCCGTCGTCCGCCAGCAGCGCTGCCAGCGCCGCCTGCCGGGGGTCGCCGCCCACCACCCAGATGTTTTCTGCCCGCAGCATCATAAGCTCCTCCTGTTCTGATGTTTGTCATCAGTCCAGTGTATTCCCCGCCCGGCAGGCGGGTGACAGCGGAAGGCGCCGCCCACTCGCTCTGACCCCCCACCGCCCACGTCAAATTGGAATGGGCAGTTACCCAGGATGGATAACTGCCCATTGCGCTTATATGCTGTGCGGTATGTAATTTGCCCTGACTACTACGCGGGATTCTTTGCTGATCACCCATTCGTGAATCCCCGTGTCACCTGTCTGGAAGCCAAATTTCGAATCCACCGGAAGCCTGAAAAATGCGCGATACAGCTGGTTTATCATACCGCCGTGGGTGAGGACAGCTATGGTGCTGTCCTCCTCATGTTCCGAGGTCAGCTTTGAGAGCATATATTCCGCCCTGTATCGAAAATCCAGCGCGCTCTCCTGCTCATACACCGCCGAATGTAGCGGCGTTTCCACCCGGGGGTATTTCTTCTCCGCCACGCTGTACTCCAGCCCCGCAAGCAGGCCATTGTTAAACTCCATCAAATGCCCGTCCAAAATCAGGGGCAAGCCCACCTTCGCTCCCAGGTGTTCCGCGGTCTGAACCGCCCTTTTCAGGGTGCTGCAATAGATCTTATCAATTTGGTAGTTTTGGCCCACATAGCTGCCCATGGCCTCCGCCTGCCGGTGCCCGCGCTCCGTCAGCCCAAAATCAGCTCGCCCCTCGCACACACGCAGAATATCCGCTTCACTCTCCCCGTGGCGAATGACCAAAAGCCTCATAGAAGACACCCCCTCCACACAAGCTATATTGAATTTATTTTACCATTGCCGGCTTTGAACGTCAACATCAAAGCCCGGCGGCCCGCAAACAGTGCGCAAGTTTTTCCCAAAGCCGGGCATACTACCCCTACCAAATACATTGGAGGGGACAATATGCAAAACGAATACCAAAACTACCACAAGGGAAACGTGGACTTCATGCACAGCAAGACCCGGGAAAACCTGATGCGCGCCTTCGCCGGGGAGAGCCAGGCTCGAAACCGCTACACCTTCGCCGCCTCCGCCGCCCGCAAGGAGCAGTTAGAGGTGGTGGCCCGGGTGTTCGAGTACACTGCCGACCAGGAAAAGGCCCACGCCAAGGTGTTCTACGATCTGCTGCTGCCCTCAGCGGGTCAGAACATCGCCATCGACGGCAACTATCCCATCGACCTGTCGGACAAGACCCTGGACTTGCTGAAGGCCGCCCGCCACAATGAGTATGAGGAATACGAGCACGACTACGCCGCCTTTGCCGAAATCGCCCATAGGGAGGGTTTCGATCTCATCGGCGGCCAGTTTGAGCTCATCGCCCAGATTGAGAAAACCCACGGCGACCGCTTCGGCCTGTTTGCCGACCTGCTGGAGCAGGAGAAGCTGTTCAACAGCGACGGGGAGACTCTGTGGGTCTGCCTGAACTGCGGCGAGGTCATCAAGGCCTCCTTAGCGCCTCAGACCTGCCCGGTGTGCCGCCACAACCGCGGCTATTACGTCCGGCTGGACCTCGCCCCCTATACCGCCAGCAGATAACATGACAAGGGCCGCCAAGAGGCGGCCCTTGCTGCGATTTGGGGATTGAAATTGTTGTCAAGACAGCTTATAATGGTGGACACTGAAAATAAGGAGGGATCTCCAATGAAGCACGATGTCAATTACACCATGCTCACTGATTTCTACGAGCTGACCATGGGCAACGGCTATTTCCAGACCGGCATGGGCGAGCGCATCTGCTATTTCGATGTGTTTTTCCGTAGCGTCCCCGATGGGGGCGGCTTCGCCATCGCCGCCGGGCTGGAGCAGGTGGTCCACTATATCCAAAACCTCCACTTTGACGAGGAGGACATCCAGTACCTGCGGGGGAAAAACTGCTTTGCCCCGGAGTTTTTGGACTATCTGCGCGGCTTCCACTTCACCGGCGACATCTGGGCCGTGCCGGAGGGTACTCCCATCTTCCCCCGGGAGCCCATTCTCACCGTCCGCGCCCCAGCCATCCAGGCCCAGTTTATTGAGACCTATCTGCTGCTGGTACTCAACCACCAGTCCCTCATCGCCACCAAGTCCAACCGAATCGTCCGGGCCGCCCAGGGCCGGCCGGTGTCCGAATTCGGCTCCCGCCGGGCCCAGGGCTCGGACGGCGCCATTCTGGGCGCCCGGTCCAGCTACATCGCCGGAGCCGGCGGTACCGCCTGCGCCATGGCCGACCTGATGTTCGGCACCCCCGCCACCGGCACCATGGCCCACTCCTGGGTGCAGATGTTCCCCGACGAGTACACCGCCTTTAAAACCTACTGCCAGGTCTACCCCCAGGCCGCCACCCTGCTGGTGGATACCTATAACGTGCTGCGCTCCGGCGTGCCCAACGCCATCCGCGTGTTCCGGGAGCTGGGCATCACCAGCGGCGGCATCCGCATCGACTCGGGCGATTTGACCTACCTGTCCAAAAAGGCCCGAAAAATGCTGGACAACGCCGGACTTCCCGGCATCAAAATCGTGGCCTCCAACTCCCTGGACGAATACATCATCCGGGACCTGCTCACCCAAGGGGCAAAAATCGACGCCTTTGGCGTGGGCGAGCGGCTCATCACCTCCAAGAGCGAGCCGGTCTTCGGCGGGGTATACAAGCTGGCCGCCATTGAGGAGGAGGACGGCGCCGTCACCCCCAAAATCAAAATCAGTGAAAACGCCGCCAAAGTCACCCTGCCGCACTTTAAAAAGGTATACCGCCTGTTTGAAAACGCCAACGGCAAGGCCATTGCCGACTATATCTGCGTACACGACGAGCAGCCCGACTTTACTCAGCCCCTGGAGCTGTTCGACCCGGAGGCCACCTGGAAGCGCAAAACCGTCACCGACTACACCGCCCGCCCCCTGCTGGTGCCCATCTTCCAGAACGGCAAGCTGGTCTATCAACTGCCCACCATTCAGCAGGCCCGGCAGCACTGCCTGCGGGAAGTGGACAGCCTGTGGGACGAGGTAAAGCGGTTCGAGTTCCCCCACAACTACTATGTGGACCTCTCTCAGAAGCTGTGGGACGTGCGCGCCGCCCTGCTGGCAGGGAGGCGCTGAGATGCGGGCCCTTCTGCTGGCCATGAACAAGGAGGCCGCCCCGCCCTTTGACAAAGGCGAACCTGTATCAAACGGCGCAGGACTCACCCTGCGCCGTCTGGGGTCAGAATTGATTGTATGCGTGTGCGGCGTCGGCAAGGTAAACGCCGCTCTGGCCGCGCAGTACCTTATCGACCGCTTCGCGCCCGGCCAGCTGTGGAACGCCGGCGTCACCGGCTGCTTCCATGACCTGCCCGCCGGAACCATCGTGGCCGCCACCGCCTGCGTCCAGCACGATATGGAAATCTTTGGCGATCCTCCGGGCCTGGTGCCTGTGCTGGACCGGGTGGAGCTGCCCTGCGCCGATGCGGAGGACACCCTGGCCCGGCTGACCGCCGCCGGATTCGAGCCCGTCTCCGGCATCGTGGCCAGCGGGGACTGGTTTGGCCGGGACCTGGAGCGGGCCGCCCACATCCGGGACCATTTTCACGCCCTGGTGTGCGACATGGAGGCCGCAGCAGCAGCTCAGGTGTGTCTGCGAAACGCCGTTCCCTTCCGCTGCGTCAAGGCGGTGTCCGACCACCTATTTCACCCCTCTCAGTACGAGGAGTACCAGGCCAACCTCCCCGGCGCCGTGGAGCGGCTTGCCCAGGCGCTGTGCGCCCTGGGGCTGGCTTAATCGCTCACCCCACCCGAACGCCGCCCTCCAGGGAAATGCGGTCGGCAATCATGGCGATGAACTCGCTGTTGGTGGGCTTGCCCTTCGCGTTGGAGACGGTGTACCCAAAGTACTTTTGCAGCGTCTCCAGGTCGCCCCGGTCCCAGGCCACCTCGATGGCGTGGCGAATGGCCCGCTCCACCCGGCTGGCGGTGGTGCCGTATTTCTTGGCCACCGCTGGATAGAGTACCTTCGTCACCGCATTGATTACCTCCATATCCGCCACCGCCAGGCCGATGGCCTCCCGCAAATACTGGTAGCCCTTGATATGGGCGGGCACGCCGATGTCATGGATGATGGCGGTAACTTGGCGCTCCAAATCCCGGCCGCCTGTCTCCTCCTCCGCCGTCTCCAAGCTAGACGCGGTAGTGAGCCGCCGGGTGCGCTCAATCACCGTCTGCGCTCGGCAGGGCTTGAGCATACAGTAGTCGCCGCCGCACTGGGAAATCTGCTCGGCCAGCATGGGGCCGCTGAAGGCAGACAGCACCAGCACCTTGGGGCGGCTCGCGCCCAGCCTTTCCAGCACTTCCAGCCCGTCTATCCCAGACAGCATCAAATCCATAACCAGCACGTCCGGCTTGTGCTGGGCGACCAGCTCCAGCAGCTGCTCGCCGCTGCCTGTCTGTCCAACCACGCACAGGTCATTCTCCTGTTCCATCATATCTGCCAGCATCCGGCGGAATTCCTCCGAAGCGTCCGCCAGCACAATCTTCTTCTTATCGCTCATGTTACTGATCCTTTCCGGTCTATGACCTTTGGTGTTGAATTACCAGTTTTTGCCTTATCAATAAAATACCACAGAATACTCCACATGGCAAGAAAGTTTTTCCATTTCCTCCAAAGTTTTCTTCGACACGGTTTTCCATTTATTTCCTTTTCCGATAGTTACAGACACACGCTTCTCTACATTATACTACAAACTGAGTTGTATTTTGGTAGAAACATTGTATAATTATAATTAAGTAGAAGTCCGAGGTGCCGCCTCTTTGCACGGCTCAATTCTATGCACAAGGGTGAAACAATTTGGCTTCAAATAGACGACATTACAGACGTTTTGACGGAAAATACTGCTACAATGGCAAGGACTTGGGCGCCTCCTACTCCGCCCGGCGCACTGTCTTCAAGCTGTGGAGCCCCGAGGCCGACCGGGTGAACCTATCCCTCTACCGGGACGATGCCTCCCCCGCCTACGCCGTTCACTCCCTGGTCTGCGGGGACCGGGGTGTTTGGTCTCTGGCCCTGGAAGGGGATCTCCATGGGATATATTACGATTATGAGGTGGAGGCCGCCGGCCTCGTCCGCCGTACCGGCGACCCCTACGCTACGGCCTGCGGCCGCAACGGAGTGCGCAGCATGGTCGTTGACCTGTCCCGCACCAACCCAGCGGGCTTTGAGCTGGATGTACCGCCCCCTCTCCAGTCTGAGCAGGTGATCTATGAGCTCCACGTCAAGGACTTCTCCTGGGACCCGGACAGCGGCGTCCCGGCCCAGTACCGCGGAACATTCAAGGCATTCTCGTGGACCGGCCCGGACGGAAAGCTTCCCCTCTGCATGGCCCACATCAAGGAGCTGGGCGTCACCCATGTGCAGCTGCTGCCCATCTTCGACTTCGGCTCGGTGGATGAGGGCGGCGACAGCGGGCAGTTCAACTGGGGCTATGACCCGGTCAACTACAACGTACCCGAGGGCAGCTACGCCACGGATCCCTCCGACGGCGCGCTCCGCATTCGGGAGTGCAAGGAGATGGTGCAGGCCCTCCACAAGAACGGCCTCCGGGTGGTGATGGACGTGGTATACAACCACACCTACGCCGCCGATTCCTGGCTGGAGCGCTCTGCGCCGGACTACTACTACCGCCAGCGGCGGGATGGCTCGCTGTCCAACGGCTCAGGCTGCGGCAACGACGTGGCCGCAGGCCGCGCCATGGTGGACAATTATATCGCCAATTCCGTGATGTACTGGGCCCGTGAGTACCACATCGACGGCTTCCGCTTCGACCTGATGGGACTTTTGACGGTGGAGCTGATGAATCGCATCCAGCGGGAACTGGACCAGGTATTCGGCCCAGGGGAAAAGCTGCTCTACGGCGAGCCCTGGCGGGCGGACGACTCTCCCATGGAGCCGGACACCCACCCCGCCCTGAAATCCAACGTGGCTCTGCTGGATTCCGCCATCGGCGTGTTCTGCGACAGCACCCGCGACGCCATCAAGGGCAGCTGCTTTCTGCGCTGCGCCCCCGGCTTTGTCAACGGCGGAACTGGATTGGAAGAGGACATCCTCCAATCCGTCACCGGCTGGCCCCGGGGTGCGTGGGAGTTTGAGCCTCACGGCTGCTCCCAGATTATTAACTATGTGTCCTGCCACGACAACCTCACCCTCTGGGACAAACTGGTGTTGTGCGCCGGGCAGAACGATTACCCGGACTCCGCCTGTTTCGCCCAGCCCCAGGATGAGCTGCTCCGTCAAAACAAGCTGGCCGCTTTCATCTATTTCACCTGCCTGGGCCGACCTTTCCTCCAGGCCGGGGAGGAGTTTGGCCGCACCAAGCTGGGCGACGGCAACAGCTACCGCTCTCCCCCGGAGATCAATATGCTCCGCTGGGAGCAGGCCGCCCGGTTCGCCCCTCTGACGGACTACTACCGGCAGCTCATCCGGCTGCGCAAGGCGCTGCCCGGCCTGTGCCGCAAATCGCCGGATGCTGCGGACTATGTGACGAACCAAACGGTACTGGCCCCCCAGGTGGTGTCCTTCCGCATCAGCCAGGGGGGACGCACCGGGGAACCGCTGTGGGTGATTTACAACGCCTCCCCCTGGGAATACGTCATCCATCTGCCCGACGAGGGCTGGGTCATCCGGGCAGACGGCCAGTGCGCCTGGCAGTCCACTCCGGTGGAGGGCTGGTCCCTGTCTGTCCCCGCTCAGAGCGGGATGCTGCTGGCCCAAACCCCGCCCACCTAAACGCCGCAAAAACAGGAGCGCCGCGCAAACCGCGGCGCTCCTTCTGCTTGTATTCAGCCTCTGCCCCATCGGGCGTCGTACTCTCTCAGAAACGCTTTCACGTAGTCCACATCCGACGGTGTGTCGATATACGCCAGCCCCCGCTTCTGCCGGGTCTCCGCCCCCTTGCCGGTGATAAGCAGCACCGACGGCTCCCGGCAGCTGAGCACCGCCTGCCGGATGGCCTCACCTCGATTGGGCTCAATGCGGCACTCGCAGGCCACGTGGGCGGCGATTTCCCCGCAGATGGACAGAGTGTCCTCCTCGCCGGAGTCCTCCTCGGTGAGAATCACCAGGTCGGAGTATTCCCCGGACACCTGGCCCAAGTCCCGGCGGCGGTCAAATGCCTTTTTCCCCGGACAACCGAACACGGTGACAAGCCGCCGGCCGGGGTACTCCTCCGCCACCGAGCGGAACAGCGTCTCAAAGCTCAGGCGGTTGTGGGCGTAATCCACGATAGCGGTCACGTCCCCGTTTTCGCTGGAGTACACCTCCATCCGCCCCGGAACCCGGGCCTTTTCCAGCCCCGCCCGGACGGCCTCCCGGGGGATGTTCAGCCCCTGGCACACCGCAATGGCGGCCAGGGCGTTGTCCACGTTGAACAGCCCCGGCATGGTCAGGCGGTAGTCTCCCCCCAGCCGGGCCGCGTCCACCTGAAACAGAATGTCGCCCCCCACCTTGCGCACATCGTGCCCATACACACTGGCGGCGGGATTGCGCCGGGAACAGGTGAATACCGCCGCGCCAGGAACACTTTGGGCAGCCTCCAGCGACTCCTGGGCGTGGTCGCAGTCCAGGTTGACACAGGAGAAGTCCGCCTGGGCGAAGATCTTCAGCTTGGAGCGGAAATAATCCTCAAAATCCGGGTGCTCGATGGGGGAGATGTGGTCCATACCGATATTTAAAAACGCGGCGGCGGTGAAGCCCACTCCCAAGGTGCGGTGGTACTTCAGCGCCTGGCTGGACACCTCCATCACCAGATACTCCATCCCGGACATCCGTGCGTTGTAAAAGTGCTTTTGCAGCTCCAGGGGCTCCGGAGTGGTGAGATGAGACTCAAACCGCTCCACCCCGTCCCAGGTCTCGATGGAGGAGATCACCCCGCAGGACTTGCCCATAGGGACCAGATATTCGTCTAAAATATACTTCAGATAGTAAGCGGTGGACGATTTCCCTTTGGTGCCGGTGATGCCGATGACATTGAGATGCCGGCAGGGGTAATTGTAGTACATTGCGGCCATGTCGGCCATGACTGGACGGATATCCCCCACCAGGATACCGGGCAGGTCCACCCCCGGATAGGGTGTCTCACTGACGTAGGCGAACGCCCCCCGCCGGGCGGCATCCGCCAGATACTCGGGTTTAAAATGAGCGCCCTTGCAGATAAAGAGGGTGCCGGGGACCACCTCCTGGGAGTTACAGGACACCAGCTCCACCGGCCGGTTTTTCACCTCATCGGGCATGGAGCCGGCAAGGCCGTACTCCCCCGGCAGGTAGTCTCTCAACAGGTGCAGCGTCAGACTCATGGGTAAAACCTCCCCAATCTCAAATGGTGCGCAGGGGATAGCCGCACCGCTCCACCGCCCGCTCGGCCATGACCATCATGGCGTCCAGATAAAAATGGGGCAGCGGGTGGTAGGTGGAAAATACGGACAGCTCGGTGCAAGCCAGAATGGCGCAGTCGCATCCGGAGCGGCGGATGGCCCGGTCAATATGGGCGAACTTCTCCCGGCTGCCCTTCTCCCCCTGCTTGATCTCATCGTAGATGATGGACATCACCAGCCGCTGGGTGTCCGGGTCGGGGACCACGGCCTCCAGGCCAAAGGCGGCGCACTCCTTCTGATACAGCCCCGTTTGGATGGTGCCGTCGGTGCCCAGAATGCCGGGGCGCTTTTTCCCCTGGGCGGCCAGCACGGCGGCAGTCTCCCGCAGCATATGGATGATGGGCACGCCTATCTCCCCCTGGAGCCGGTCGGCAAAGTAGTGGGAGGTGTTACAGGGGATGGCCAGCGCTGTGCAGCCGCAGCTCTCCAGCATTTTTGCGTCCCTCAGCAGCCGCTGGTACAGCTCCTCGGTGTCCCCGGAGAGGATGGCGGCGGTGCGGTCGGGTATGCCCGTGTCCGACAGGATGACTGCGGGGAGATGCTCCTGGTCCCGGGCCGCGTCGGTGCGGTCCAGCACAAACTGGTAGAACACCTGGGTAGCCTGGGGGCCCATGCCGCCCAATACCCCTAATTTTGATTCTTGTTTCATGGATATATCCTCTATTGCGTTTTGCTCCGGCGGAAGGGGCAAGCCCCTCCCCTACAGAGATCAGGTTTCCGGTTTTTTGCAGTACTTGTTGAAGCGCACCCAGCAGCCAATGTGATTTTTCCAGATGCGCCAGGTGCGTTTCAGGGTGTAATCCGGGCGGTACTCCATGGAGTGGTGGTCCGCCCCGGCGCGGAATAACGCTCTCATCTCCCCGTGGTAGTTCTTAGGAATAAAACGATAGGCCAGCCGCCGGGGAATCATCCGCCAGATAGAGCGGTTTTTCACCACTGTGAGGGGCAGGTCCCTCCCCTCCACCAAGTCGCCCACCAGGTATTGGGCGATGTTGTGGCCCGACCCAGTGACGTAGTAATTGCTGCGCCCCTGGCGAGTGTTGATCTCAAACGCCTTATATTTGCCGTCCCGCCGGTCATACTTGATGTCGAAATTGGAGAAGCCCACGTAGCCGATGTCCTCCAGCATCCCCCGAATCCTGTCGCACAGCTCCTGGTCGTGCTCGGTGATGATGACGGCGTGATTGCCGATGCCGTGGGGGGAGTGCTCCTCCAGCAGCACGTGGCCCAGACACATCAGCTTCACCTTGCCGTGGGTGTCGGAGTAGTTGGTGAGCACCCGCATATAGGTGTCGTCCCCCGGAATAAACTCCTGTAAAATCATTTTACCCGGATAACCTGCGGCGTACACCTCGTCTAAGGCGGCCAGCAGCTCGTCCCAGCTCTGGCAGATATACACCTTTTTCAGCTCCCGGTGGCCGGTGGCCCAGTAGGCCACGCCGTCCGCCGGCTTGGCCACGTAGGGCGCGCCCCAGGGCAGCTGGAACTCATGCCCCATGGCCCCATCGTACACAAAGGTGGCCGGATGGTCGATGTCATATTGATCGCACAGGGCGTAAAACTGTTCTTTGTCAGTGAGCTTGTCCAGCAGCTCCCCGCTGATATAATTGCACGTTACATTGGGCGGAAACCGGTCCTTCAGATGGGCGGCCATTTTCACATAGCTGTCCCCGCAGCCGATGACCAGCACCGTTTTGTCCCCGCACTCGGCGGCCACATTCTTCACGTTTTGAAGGAACACAGCCTCGTCCTCATTTTCCAGGCAGGGCCGGTAGTCGATGATGGCGCTGTAGGAGCAGGGGAAGGACACGAACTTGCCAAAGGCGATGCTTTTGACTCCATAGGCCTCGTGAAAGGCGCGGGCCACGCTGTACACGTTGATGTCCCCGCCAAACAGCAAAGGCTGAAAATTGTACTCTGACACTTGAAATCAGGCTCCTTTGATTTAGTAACCGGGAGAACCGCCCTCTGCGCGCTGGCAGGAGCTTCATCCCCCGGCCCGCCGGACCAGGAACACCCCTGAAACCTGAGAGAGCTTGTTCACCACGGCGGACAGCTCCGTCTTGTCCTTGACGGACAGCTCCAGGTTCACCATGGCGTAGCCGTCGGGCTGGCTCCGGGCGGAGATGTTGTTCAGCCGCACCTTCTGGGCGGACAGGGCCATGGCCACGTCCAGGGCCAGGCCGTCCCGGTCCTTGGCGGAAATCTCCAGAGACGTGCGAAAGGTGGCCTCCCCGGACTCCGCCCAGTCTACCTTTACCCACCGCCCCGCCTCCTCCGGCTTACGCCTCGCCGGGTCGGCGTTGGGGCAGTCCTGCCGGTGGATGGACACGCCATATCCCCGGGTGATGAAGCCCACCACCGGATCTCCCGGCACGGGGGTGCAGCATTTGGAGAACTTCACCATGCAGTTGTCCAGCCCCTCCACGATGATGCCGTTTTCCGAGTGGCGGGACTTGGCCTGCGCTCCCGCCTTGCCCGCGGGGAAAATCGTCTCTCCTGAGGACACCGCCGTGCGCAGTGCCTCAGCCTCAGCCCGCTGACGCTCCAGCCGGCCCAGACGGGTCATCTCCTCCTTCATCCGGCCCACTGCCTTCTGAGCGGACATCCCGCCATAGCCAATGGCGGCATACAGCTCGTCCAGGGCCCCAAAGCGCACCCGGCGCAGCAACGTATCCAGCAGGTCGGGCGTTGCAGTGATGGCGGCGATGGACAGCCCCGCGTGCTTCAGCTCCGTTTCAAAGGAAGCGCGTCCGGTGGCGATGTTCTCCTCCCGGCGCTCCTTTTTGAACCACTGGCGGATTTTATTGCGGGCCTCGTTGGACTTGCAGATTTTCATCCAGTCCCGGCTGGGCCCCTTGGCGGACTTGGAGATGATGATCTCCACAATGTCGCCGTTTTTCAGCGGCGTCTCAAAGGTGACGATGCGCCCGTTCACCCGCGCCCCCGTCATGGAATTGCCCACGGCGGAGTGGATGGAGTAGGCAAAGTCGATGGGCGTGGCCCCGGCGGGCAAGCTTTTCACGTCTCCGTTGGGGGTGAAGACGAATACCTCGTCGGCGAACATATCCACCCGCAGCGTGCGCACAAACTCATCCGGATCGGTGTCCTGCTGGCTCTCCAGCAGCTTGCGCACCCACTCAAACTCCCGCTCGGTGCCCAGGTTGCTGTTGGCCATCCCTTGCTTGTATTTCCAGTGGGCCGCCACACCGTATTCCGCCGTCTGATGCATCTGCCAAGTGCGAATCTGCACCTCAAAGGGGATGCCGTCCCGGCCCACCACGGTGGTGTGCAGCGACTGGTAGCCGTTGGGCTTGGGCGTTCCGATATAGTCCTTGAAGCGACCCAGCACCGGCTTGAACATATCGTGGATGCAGCCCAGCACGTTGTAGCAGCTGGGGATGTCGTCCACCATCACGCGGAAGGCGTATATGTCGAAAATCTCCCGGATGGTCTTGTTCTGGGCGTACATCTTTCGGTAGATAGAGTACAGATGCTTCAGCCGCCCGTACACCGTGCAGTGCAGCCCATCCTCATTCAGCCGCTCCTCAATCTGCTTTTGCATCCGCTCCAGAAATTCGGAGTTCTCCCGGGTCAGCTCGTTCAGGGCCTCCTCCACATCGTGAAAGCCCACCGGGTCCAGGTAGCACAGGGCCAGGTCCTCCAGCTCCCACTTCAGCTTCTGCATTCCCAGCCGGTGGGCAATAGGGGCATAGACCTCCATCGTCTCCAGGGACTTCTCCTTCTGCTTCACGTCGGACTGATATTGAAGCGTGCGCATATTGTGCAGCCGGTCGCACAGCTTGATGAGAATCACCCGCACGTCCTTGGCCATGGCCATGAACATCTTGCGCAGGTTTTCCATCTGCTCGTCCTCCCGGGAGGTGTACTGCATCCGGGTGAGCTTGGTCACCCCCTCCACCAGATCGGCCACCTGGGGGGAGAACAGCCGGGCGATGTCGTCGTGGGTGGAGTCGGTGTCCTCAATGCAGTCGTGGAGCAGCGCGGCGATGATGGAGTCCTGGTCCAGCTCCAGCTCGGTAATGATCTCCGCCACCGCGATGGGGTGGATGATATAGGGCTCTCCGCTTTTGCGCAGCTGAGACCCGTGGTGTTTATCAGCATACTCAAAGGCCGCCCGGATGCGGGCCAGGTCGGCGGCGGGATTGCTCTCCCGAATATGCTGCTCCAATGCTTCATAGCGTTCATGAGCCAGATCCATCATGTGATACCTCCATGGGGCCGCGCCCCGTCATTCCTCGTTCATCCATCTTCGCAGCTGGCGCATCAGCTCCGCCTGCTCCAAATCCACCTTGTGCTCCGGGCGGCACAGCAGCACGCGCTCCTGCTCCAGCTGAATCAGCCCCCGGTCGCCCATCACATACAGGCATACCAGCGTCCGCCCGTAAGCGCAGCGTCCGTCGGACTGGCGGGCGGCCTGCTTGAGCAGCTGGGGGCTCGCGTCCACGCCGCCGCAGGCACACGCCCCCTCTAAAAACCGCCACAGCCGGGTGAAATCCTGCCGGGAGGGCAGCAGCAGCCCCGCCTCCCATCGGGAGAGCAGCTCCCCCTCCCGCAGCCGCCGGAACAGCTCCTGCTCCAGCTGGGCCCGGGTGGGAGCGGGGCGCAGATCGCTCACCTGGAGCTGCACCGTGCGGCTGCCCCGGAACTCATTGATCTGAGGGGTGAATAACAGGTCCAGCCGGTCCCCTGTTGACACGCCGCACTCTGTCGAGTTGGCGGAAAAGAAAATGGCGTCCAGCACCACCCCATCCCGCCGCACCTTCATCTTGAGGTGGCGGCCGTTTCCCACGTCGCAGCAGGACAGCACCGCCGCTGAGCGCAGCAAAAACACCGGCTTTGGGTTCCCCGTGCCAAAGGGCTCCAGGGCGGACAGCGCCTCCACCTGAGGGCAGGTGAGCTGCGCGCAGCTGTCAATCTCCGCATCCACGTCAATGGCGGTCTCCATGGGCCGCCCCCCGGTGTAGGCGGACACCAACGCCTTCAGCCGTGCCGCCAACAGGGGAATGTTTTCCTCTAAAATGGTAAAGCCCGCCGCCATTTCATGGCCGCCGTAGCCCTCCAGCAAATCGGCGCACTGATCCAGCGCCCCAAACAGGTTAAATCCGCCAAAGGACCGGCAGGACCCCTTTCCCTTCCCGTTCTCCAGGCAGATGATAAAGGCGGGGCAGGAATACCGCTCCGTCAGGCGGGAGGCCACAATGCCCACCACTCCCTGATGCCAGCCTTCTCCGGCCAGCACAATGCAGCCGGGCTCCTCCACCCCCTCCAGCATGGCGGCGCACTGCTCCAGGATGTCCATTTCGATGGCCTGCCGCTCCCGGTTCAGCCTGCACAGGGTGTGAGCCAGCACCTCTCCCCGGTCCTCCTCCCGGGTGAGCAGCAGCTCCAGCGCCACCATGGCCTGTTCAATGCGCCCGGCGGCGTTAATGCGCGGAGCCAGGCCGTAGCCGATGGTCACAGCAGTGGGAACAGCCCCCGGCTCCAGCCCTGCCTCCCGTATCAGGGCGCGCAGGCCGGGCCGGTTTGTCCGCCCCAACAGCTCCAGGCCTTGACGCACCAGGGCCCGGTTTTCTCCCGTCAGGTGCATCACATCCGCCACCGTTCCCACGGCGGCCAGCTCTCCAAAACGAAGAAACACCCGCTCCCGCTCCTCCGCGGGGGCCAGCGCCTGGGCCAGCTTCAGCGCCACCCCCACCCCCGCTAACTCCGGGAAGGGGTAGCCGCAATCGGGCCGCCGGGGGTCCACCACTGCGCAGGCGGCGGGCAACTTCTCCTTGCACTGGTGGTGGTCGGTGATCACCACTTCCACCCCCAGCGACCGGGCAAACTCCACCTCAGCAACGGCGGTGATCCCGCAGTCCACCGTGATAATCAGGCTCACGCCCCCCTCCGCCAGCCGGGCCACGGCGCTCTTGTTCAACCCGTAGCCCTCCTCCGTGCGCTCGGGAATATAGCTGACCACCTTCGCCCCCATCCCGGCCAGGGCCTCGGTGAGCAGGCAGGTAGAGGTGATACCGTCCACATCATAGTCGCCGTATACCGCGACGGTCTCGCCCTGTTCCACCGCCCGGCGGATTCGCTCCACCGCCTTGTCCATGTCCCGCAGCAGAAAGGGATCGTGAATATGCTCCCAGCCGCTGGCCAAGAAGCGTTCCGCTTCCTCCGGGCCGTCCAGCCCTCGCGCCGCCAGCACCGCCGCGCACAGCGGCGCCAGCCCCGCCGCCTCCATCCGCCGCCGCGCCGCCGCGCCGCCCGGACGAAGATTCCATTGTTGATATCTCATCTCGTGTCCCTCAACTCTCAAGCTCCCCCTGGACCGGGCGCCCGCTTCTGTCTCTGTCGTAGTCATAATGTTTTAATTATACCAAATTCTCACGGCTATTTCAACTGACAAACCACACAGCCCCCTTTTCCCGGGCATAGAAAAAAAACTTGCATTCCGCTGGAATGTGTGGTATCATAACTAATACTTATGCAGGGCCATTGTGCCCACTGAGCCGAACAATCAACCGAAAGGATATGAGTCACATGACTACTCCCCAGCTCATTCTGTCCATCATCTACTTCATCGTGGCCGTGGCCTTGGTCGCCATCGTCATGCTCCAATCCGGCAAGAGCGCGGGTCTGTCCGGCGCCATCGCCGGCGGTGCCGACACGTTCCTGTCCAAGAACAAGGCCAAGTCCGCCGACGCACGGCTGGCCCGCATGACCAAATGGGTGGCGGTGGTCTTTATGCTCCTTACCCTGATCCTCTGCCTGCTGTAACAACCGCGAAAAATGCCGCCCGGAGGGAACCTCCGGGCGGTGTTTTTTGGTGCTTACGCGTCCAGCTTATCCATCATTTCCACGGCAATCTTCAACGCCTGCTCCACGCTGGCGTTCCCCCTGGGGTCGAAGCGGTTGCCGCCCATCCCGTTGATGATCCCCTTGGAGCTCATGAAGGCCACGGCGTCCATGGCCCAGGAGCCGATCTCGCCGCTGTCGTCGAAGGTGGTGGAGGCCCCAGCGGGGATCTTCCCGCCCACTGCCTCATACACCCGGGAGAGCATCAGCGCCGCGTCCTGGCGGCTCACCAGCTGGTTGGGCCCAAAGGTCTTGGCTGTGGTGGAATTGCCCTTCACAATGCCCAGATCCCGGGCGCACATGATGTACTCATACATCGCCGTACCTGTCTCAACGTCCGTGAAGGGATCCTTCTCGGTGTAGAGGGCCTCCTTGCCGCTCATGGCCTCATAGAGGTTCACAGCAATGATGGCGAACTCCCCGCGGGTAATGCTCCCGGTCAGGTCATAATTGTGGCTCTCCTCCACCAGCTCCGAGAACACGTTCTTCTCAATGGAGGCGTGCACCGGCTCTACGGCCCAGCCGCTGACCACATCGCCAAAGGCAGAGAAGAACACGCCCTGAGACTCCAGCGACTTGACCACCCCTGCCGGGGCCGCCTTGCCGGTGAGAAAGAACGCGAAATAGTTTTTCTGCTCCTCATCCCAGAACAGTACCAAAGTGTTCGCGCCAAACTCCTCTACCAGATAGTCGGTGGTGAGGGTGCGGTAGGCCGGAATAATGTTCAAGTACGGCGCGAGGAAGTTCGCCCCAGTCCCCCAGTCAAAGGCGTTGAAGTGAACCTCGGTATCGGTATCGGTCAGCGGCCCTGCTGTGGACACAGGAACAACCTCGGTGCTGACATACCCGCCCTCTTCGTCATAGGTGTTTTTCCCCAGACGCTCGTCAAAAATCCCGTCGCCATCCGGGTCCGAGTACACCCAGATTTTCTCCAGGAAGTGATTGCCGGGGCCTGCGGCCAGAGGGACGCCCAGGGGCAGCTCGACGACATTTTTGATAGAGAACGTCTCATCGGCCTCGCCCTTAACGATTGTGTCGTTGTCCTCGTACCACTCCCGCACCTTAAAGGTGTGGGGCTTTGTCAAGGCCCCCTTGTTGGTCACGCCCACCCAGATGCTGTCATCCTTATTGATGTCAGCCAGGGTATCCGCCTTCCCCGCCGCGAACGCCGGGGTGCACAGCAGGCCAAACACCATGGCGGCGGCCAGCAGCGCGCTGAACAGTTTCTTCCTCATCATACTTTGTGCTCCTCTCGTGCGATTGTGCTCCCGCTATCCGCGCCATGCCTGTTCCAGAGCCTGTCAGCAGTTTCATTAGAAACTGCTGAGCCCCATGGGGCTCATGAGCACGTCCCGCGGTGCTAAAACAGATTGTAGCACAGCGGAGGGTGCCGCGCAAGATGTTTTTGTGCATTCCGCCTCAGAAGCTGTACCAATAGCCTCAGCACCCAGCTTAACGGCCAGAATTGCCGCTGGCCGCGTTGAAAAATCTTGAAATACACAAAGTATTCCCGCGATTTTTCGCCTTGCCACCGGCAATTCTGACTCGCGAATCTGAATACTTCGGCTATTGGTACAGCTTCTTAGTATTTACAAAAAAGGCGAGGCCCCGCCGTCGTAAAACGGCAGAGTCTCGCCTTTTCATTACCGGCCGGGCCCCTGGGGGCCGTATTGACGTTCCGGCAAACGCGGGCGGGAACCCGCGCAGGCTACTCCCTCTGTGTACGCGCTTCCTTTATATCCTAAGTACGCCCCGCTGTCAATTCACGTTTTCCACAAATCCGCGTCAGCCGCACAGCTTCTGGTACAGCTCGTCGATCTTCTGCTTGATGTCCGCAGGCTTCAGGTACTTCAGCAGGTAGCCCGCCGGCTTCAACGCCAGCAGGGCCCGCACCACGTCCGGGTCACTGCGGCCCGTGAGGAAGATCACCGGAATGTCCGCAAAGGCCTTCTCCGAGCGGAGCATCTCCAGGGTCTGCCGCCCGTCGCACACCGGCATCTCGTAGTCCAGCAGCACCAGCTCCGGCCTGTCCAGGGAGATGGCCCGGATGGCCGCCACGCCGGACTCCGCCACCGAAACCTCGTAGTCCTTCTCCAGCAGGCTCCTCATGGCCACCCGCACCGTGGAGGAATCGTCCACCACCAGCCCCTTGGGCCTGCCCGCGTCCCGCTCCCGGCGGGCCAGGTAGTCCGCGATCTCCTCCAGGGCGTTGTCCGCCTGGATGGGGGTCACCGTCCCCTTCTCCAGCAGGTGGGGGGCGATGACGCAGTAGGCGAAGTACCCCGAGCCGCTGGTGTTGAACAGCAGGCTCACCTGGGGCTTCGCCCGCTCGAACGTCCCCTGGAACTGCTCATAGGAGATCAGGTTCTCCTCCTTCAGCGCGTAGGGCCGGGGGGAGGGGAAGTGCTCCAGCACCCGCTCCACGAACTGCCGGGCGGTGTACCGGGCGGCGTTCACCAGCATGACGTCCAGCTTGCCCGTCTCCAGGCCCATGATCCGGCCCACGGTGTTGATCAGCAGCTTCTCCTCAAACACCATGATGATCTCCTGCCGCAGATCGTCCCCGGCGTCGTACACCAGGCGGTAGTATACCCCCTGGCCGAACTTCTCCCCGCCGTAGGCGGTGGTGATGGCCTCCGACTCCAGCCGGAACATATCGAACACCTGCTGGACGATGACCTTTTTCAGCTCGTCAAGCTCCTCCTCCGGAAGGAGGCTGCCCCATTTGCTCACCTTGCCGCCCACAATGGCCTGATCCTCGGTGAGGGTGTGGCCGATGAGCCATCCGGCGCACACGCCCAGAAAGTGCTTCACGGAGTCCGGGCTGTAGCCCGTTTCCTCCAGCTCCCGCTCCAGGGCGGGGAGGGTGCTGTCCCGGAAGATGCGGTGGATCTGCCGGTGGGTCTCCAGCCCCTCGTAGCCGATGGAGGCCATGTAGTCCTCCTCCTCGGTGAAATGCTTCATGGCGTGGGTTTTAAAGTATTTGATCCCCTCCTGGCAGGCCCACTGGCTCTTGTCGTCGTCGTAGGCCAGCAGCCGGTTGATGATCTTGAACAGGCGTTGGTGCTCCTGGTCGATGACCTCCACGCCGATGTTATACTCATCCTGCCACACCATCTGGTTTTCCATGGAACCTCGTCTCCTTTGGCTGTTGAAAATCTGTCCCCCTCAGGGCCAACGTTACCGCTATTATAGCACAACCCTCTGCCCTCGTCCACCGGAAAAACGCCGTCCCCGGCGGAATTTCGCGGGCCGCCGGACGCGGAGAACCCGGCGGGAAATCCCGCCGGGTTCCGTTCATGTGTTTGC
>OFFY01001306.1_pt1 | contig 21521 bp, 19 predicted proteins | sample 1521481 | NCBI WGS metagenome assembly OFFY01 (sample SAMEA3504117, study PRJEB24116) | mouse gut metagenome | biome: mouse gut; feature: mouse-associated habitat; material: faeces | place: Denmark | collected 2011
CCGCCGCCACAATCAGCCCGGCGGGGCAGGCCACTTTAAAGTTGGATTTCAGCGACTCCCAGAAGCGCACATAGCCTCCTGGCTGCTTTTTGCGCAGGCATCGGGCCATGGCGTCATACAGGGCGGTAGTCCCCGGCCCCAGCCCCACCACCGTCACCGCGCACAGCAGCCACAGGATGCTGAACGCAAACACGTCGGTCAGAATGCCGATAAACTTAAAAAAGCCGTTCTCCGGATTAAAAATTTTATTCAGCATGATCCTCCTCCATTCCTCGCCGGCGCAGCCGACGCCCCCCGTTTACCGGACCCCATTCAGGCAGGGGCAGGCGCTGCATGGCGCCGAATACATAATCCTTCAGCTTGGGGTAGTCCTTCGAGAGCTTGGCCACCAGCTCCTTCATCTCCTGCCGCCGGGTGTTGCCGTCGGCGGGACAGGGGTTGTGCACCACCGGCAGCCCGTACCGCCGGGCCGCCCCCCGCACCATCCCCTCTCCGCAGTAGAGCAGGGGGCGGATTTGGGTGATGTCCGTGCGGTCCAGATAGGTCACAGGCTGAAAGCAGGACAGGCGGCCCTCGTAGAACAGGGAGAGGAAGAAGGTCTCCACCGCGTCGTCCCGGTGGTGACCCAGGGCCACCTTATGAATACCCAGCTCCTGCAATGCGCTGTGCATCGCGCCCCGTCGCATTTTTGCGCACATGGAGCAGGGATTCTTCTCCTGGCGCAGATCAAAGATGATATGGAAAATTTCCGTCTCAATCAGGTGATAGGGCACGTTCAGCTCCCGGCACAGCGCCGCCACCGGCCCGAAATCCATCCCCGGCGCGCCGGGATGAACGGTGACGGCGTGGAGCTCAAAGGGCTCCGGGTAGAACTCCCGCAGCTTGGCCATGGCGTACAGCAGCACCAGCGAGTCCTTCCCGCCGGACACCCCCACCGCGATGCGCTCCCCGGCGTGAATCATGTCGTAATCCTCCACACACCGGCGCAGGTAGGATAAAATCATCTGCACGGCCTTTCCTCCTCTTTAAAAGAAAAATATCAAAACGAGCATATGGGCGATTTTGCTATTATGCAGGAGTTTACGAGAGCATTTTCAAATTATTTCGGAAACTTCCCGTTTTTTGGTTGACAGCGCCGCTTTTCCGCATTATAATACATCATGCTCCCTATTGTAAAGGGAGCGTTCCCATGTTTCAAACAAATTTGAGATAAATGGAGGAAACCATAATGTCTACCTTTATGGCAAACAAGGGTAACATCGTGCGCAAGTGGTATGTGCTCGATGCCGCCGGCAAGCCTCTGGGCAAGACTGCCGCCGCCGCCGCTGTGCTGCTGCGCGGCAAGCACAAGCCCGAGTATACCCCCCACGCCGACTGCGGCGACTTTGTCATCGTCATCAACGCCGACAAGGCCGTACTCACCGGCAAGAAGCTGGAGCAGAAGTACTACCGCACCCACTCCGGCTGGGTGGGCGGCCTGAAAGAGACCAAGTACCGCCTGCTGATGCAGGACAAGCCCAAGCTGGCCATGCGTTTGGCGGTGCGCGGCATGATGCCCCGCAATATCGTCACCAAGGACTCTCTCACCCGGCTGAAGATCTACCGCGGCGACAGCCATCCCCACGCCGCCCAGAAACCCGAGACCTGGACCGTGGAATAAGGAGGTAACGGAATATGTACAAGAGCAAGAAGCCTTATCATTATGGCACCGGTCGCCGGAAGTCCTCCGTGGCCCGCGTCCATCTGTTTCCCAGCGGCACCGGCTCCATCACCATCAACGGCCGCGATATCGACGAGTACTTCGGTCTGGAGACCCTGAAGATGGTGGTCCGCCAGCCCCTGAACACCACCGGCACCGTAGGCCGCGTGGACATCACCGCCACTGTCACCGGCGGCGGCGTGTCCGGCCAGGCCGGCGCCCTGCGCCACGGCATCTCCCGCGCCCTGCTGGAGATGGACCCTGAATTCCGCCCCGCGCTGAAGGCCGCCGGCTTCCTCACCCGCGACCCTCGCATGAAGGAGCGCAAGAAGTACGGCCTCAAGGCCGCCCGCCGCGCGCCGCAGTTCAGCAAGCGCTGATTTTATTCTCAAAACGATTAAAATCCCCGGAAAATTGCGATTTTCCGGGGATTTTCCTTTTGAAAACCTTTGGTCGTGTTTGCCCTGATTTGGCCTGATTTGCCACAATTTGACCCCGTTTTTTTGGGTTAAATATGGGCTAACCGGCCCTTTTGGGTTAAAAAATGGGCTAACTGACAGAGCGAAAAAAGTCAATTTTAGCGTGGTCTTAGGGTAGGCCGTTATGGGCAGTTTTTGCCCTTTCCAGAGGTTTTCCAATCTCCATAAACCGGCTTAAACTTTTCACTTGATTTGTCCTAACCTCGCACAACTGGATACTGTTTATATTCCTGCCTTACATAGAGCGCCGACTCATTTTTCAAATGATGCGGCGCTCTTTTTTTGCTTGCCGCCCCAATCAAAGCTGCTTGCCCTGCCCAAAAGCCTACATAGCCGCCCCCCAATGCTGGGCAGCTATGACATTTTTTCAAGGAGGACAACCCATGAAGTTGAGAAGAAACAAGCGGAATGACGAGGTGGAGCGCATCGACAAGCTGTGTGATGAAGTCCGCAGCGCCGCCTACCAGAGCGTGGAGTGCCTTTGGAGCGCCTTTCTGGAGGTCGGGGAGCTGGATATGGTGCGGGCCACCGAGAAGGCCCTGCGCCTTATGACGAGCCACGGCGACTACACCGGGGCGATGCAGGTGTTGGAGGGCATCTACGCCCTTGCCGAGATTGCACCGTCCCAGGAGTTCACCGACTGCCAGCAGCACCCCTCCCTGGCGCAGATGTTCATGGATGAGTTCTTGTCGGAGAGCGAGGACTACATCTTTGACGTGGGCATGGACGATGTGCTGGCGCTTCTGACAGACGGGGGCCAGTGACCGCCCCAGGTGGGCCGCTGGCCCACTTACATAGCCATCGCGTCGCCGCAAGCTCCGCAGCATTCGCTTCCGTGCAAGCACGAAAGCTCATTTACTCCGCTGCGGCTCCTTTTCCCACAAAGTCATTCGACTTTGCGGGAACCCTGCGGCGCAGACGGCTAAATTTATGGAAAAGGAGGGAACCCCAAAATGGTGAAACCCAAGGTGATAAGTGTAGCGAACCAAAAAGGGGGTGTAGGTAAAAGCACAACCGTCTATAACCTGGGGGCCGGTCTTGCCATGGACGGAAAGAAAGTCCTGCTGCTGGACGTAGACCCCCAGGGCGACCTTACCAAGATGCTGGGCCAGCGCAAGCCCCACGACCTGCCCCTGACCCTTGCCAACGTCATGAGCGATGTGGTAGCCGGGACGATGGCCTGCGACCACCCGGAGATCATGCGCCACCATGAGGGCTTTGACTTTGTGCCGGGGAACCGCAGCCTGTCCGCCGTGGAAACCAGTCTGGTGAACGTAATGAGTCGGGAAACGGTGCTGCGTCAGTATGTGGACAGCATGAAGCGGGACTATGACTATGTTCTGCTGGATTGCCGCCCCTCGCTGGGTATGCTGGTCATCAACGCCCTGTCCGCGTCGGATCATGTGCTTGTCCCCGTTCAAGCGGACTATCTGGCGGCGGAGGACATGACGGAGCTGGTGGGGACGGTGCGGAGCATCCAGCGTCAGATCAACCCCCGGCTGAAGATCGGCGGCGTGTTCCTGACGATGGCGAATGAAACCACGTTCCGCAAGGACATCGTGAACAGCGTCAAATCCAACTTTGGGCGTCACCTGCCCGTGCTGGACACGGTGATCCCGGCGACGGTGCGGCTGGCGGAGGTCAGCACAGCGGACAAAAGTATCTTCCAGCACGAACCCAGGGGACGGGCGGCGGACGCCTACCGCAGACTGACAAAGGAGGTGCTGGACATTGGCAGCAAAGAGCGCAGCCGGACTTCTGACCTCAGTAGATAGTATGTTCACCACCCAGGAGGAACGGGACAACGCCCAGCGCAGCTATGTGATCGACCTGCCCGCCGCCGAAATCAGCGACTTCCCCGACCACCCGTTCAAGGTGCGGATGGACGAGGAAATGGAGCAGATGGTGGAGAGCGTCAGGGAGCGGGGCGTCCTCTCTCCCGTCCTGGTACGGCCCATGCCGGACGGCAGTTATCAGATGGTGTCCGGCCACCGGCGCAAGTTTGCGTCGGAGCTGGCGGAACTGCCCACGGTGCCCTGCATCGTCCGGGAGCTGACCGACGATGAAGCCATCATTATCATGGTGGACAGCAACCTCCAGCGTGAGCGCGTCCTGCCTTCGGAAAAAGCATTTGCCTACAAGATGAAGCTGGACGCCATGAAACGGCAGGGACAACGGAGGGATTTAACTTCGTCCCCAGTGGGGACGAAGTTGGGAACGCGGTCAAATCAGGAACTTGCAGAACAATCTCCTGATAGCAAGACCCAAATCCATCGTTATATCTGCCTGACGAACCTTGTGCCTGAACTGCTGGACATGGTGGACAATTCTGTGCTGAAAGAAAAGGGCACGTTACAAATGGCCCTGCGCCCCGCCGTAGAGCTGTCCTATCTGCCGGAGAATGAGCAGAACGCCTTGTTGGAGGTCATGGAGAGCGAGGACTGCACCCCCTCCCACGCCCAGGCCATCAAGATCAGGGACTTTTCCGAAAAAGGCAAGCTGAACCCCGACGTGATCCTGTCCATCATGCAGGAGGAAAAGCCCAATCAGGTGGAACAATTCAAAATGCCCCGGAACCGTATCGACAAGTTTTTCCCTGCGGGGACGCCCGCACAGAAGATCGAGGACACCATCGTGAAAGCGTTGGAGTTGTACCGCAGGCGGGAAAGGGCGATGGAGCGATGAACGTCACACCTGGGGGGCAGTCTGCCCTTTTGCAGCCCTGGCACTTTCCACGCCCTCCCCCTCTCACACTCTCCCCCTCCAAACCTGCTGTACCTGCTGAAAAGAAAGACCTGCCCATCCTTTTTTCAGCCGGTAAAAACCTTTGGAGAGAAGTGCGCCAGCGCACGAACCATCAAACACCGGGCAGCGTTTGACCCCGTGGAGTGCCACGGGCTTTTTTTGCACCCAAAATCAAAATATGGAGGTATTTTTTCTATGAAGCGGAAAACCATCACCCACGCGGCTCGGCTGCTGTGCGTCCTGGCCCTTGCCATGAGCCTGACCACCGCCGCCTTTGCCGCCGACCCGCCTGAACCCGCCCAGCCGTCCCCCTGTTACCCCACCGCCGTCACCCGGAGCGAGGACGGCGGCGAGATCAGGAAGATGTACGACCTGGGGCCGGAGGACGACCCCGCTGGCATCCCCCGTTCCGACTTCGAGCAGGAGGGCTACCACTACACCCTCACCGACCTGCTGAAACAGGAGCTTCCCGCCAACGAGAGCCGCCAGCACACGGAAACCGTGTCCGTGCCCAGCCAGAGCAAGGACATGGGCGCGGTGCTGGCCCTCCTGCCGCAGACAAAAGAGTTTGTCACCGAGGACGGCCTTGCCGGGACGCTGGCCCTGAAGCTGGACACGGTGAAGGTGGAGGTGGCCGGGTATGGCAGCTCCACCAAGAGCGTCACCGCCACCCGCACCTACCCCGGCCTTGCCGACCAGGACACGCAGTATATCCCCAAGTCCATCACCGACAACGGCCACTCCCTGACCCTCCAGACCGTGAACTGGCAGACCGAGGGGGACGGCCACTTTACCGCCGTGGCGTCCTACTCCGGCTCCGCCACCAGCAGCTATGTGAAGGGCTACACTGTCACCGCCGACTACGCTGGCACCGTGAGCCGCATCAACCTGAATAAAATCCGCTATGTGGCGATTTTTGAAGGTACGGCCCTGGAACCCGCCCCCACAGAGGAACCCGGCGACACCCCCACCACCGACCCGACTGACCCCGTTGACCCCACCGCTCCCGCCGAGCCGACCGACCCCACCGGGCAGGACACCCCCACCGGCGAGAAAAACAATGTGCTGCCCGTGGTGGCCGTTGTCGTGGTGGTGCTGCTGGGCGGCGGCGCGTTCTACTTCATCAAACGCAGGAGGTAATGGAACATGAAGAAGCTGACCACTCTTTTTTCCCTGCTGTGCCTTACGCTGGCCCTGACCGTCCCCGCCAGTGCATTGGATTACAACATCGACGGCCCCGGCGACCCGGAGTATGGCAAGTCCACCTCCATCGAGCCGGTGGTCACGGCTGACCAGGGCGAGATGCCCAACGTGGATGTGAGCAAGAACGCGGCCCTGATCCCGCCCACGTTTGGAAGTCCCAGCGCCTACACCCTGAACACCGGCACCCCCCTGACGCCCAATCTGGCCCCCGGCTATATGATGGGCGAGGGTGCCATCATCAACGGCAGCGCCGGGATCACCGTTGCCCCGCCCGACTTTGGCAACCTCACCTTTGGCGGCACGTCCACCGGGGGCACCACGACCACTCCCGGAACCACCACCCCCTCCACCGGCTTTACGGAGGTTACGTCTGACCTCTATTACAAAGGCGGCTACCTTGCCACCCTGAAAATCCCCAGCTTGAAGGTGAACGTGAAGGTCTACGAGGGCACGGGCAGTTCCATCCTGGCAAAAGGGGCGGGCCACTTTGAGGACACCAGCATTTGGGACGGCAACTGCGCCATCGCCGGTCACAACCGTGGGGCCAACTGCTACTTTGGCGACATCCACAACCTGAACGTGGGCGACACCATCACCCTGACCACCCGGCTGGGCACCCGCACCTACTCCGTCACCAGCGTGAACAAGATCAGCGAAACGGACAACTCCCTGCTGGCCCCCACCGCCGAGAACTGCGTCACGCTGTTTACCTGCGTCCGCAATCAGAGCGCCTACCGCTGGGCGGTACGGGCCGTGGAGGTCTGACGCAGAGGTTTTGACCTGCTGAAAAAAGATTTGCACCTTGGACTGTTTTCCCCCTTTGTGGTACTGTTGGAACAGCAAAGCCCCCAACATATCACATAGGAGGTCATTCATAATGAAAAACAGTCTGAACCGCTTTTTTGCCGGAATTGCCTGCGCCGCCCTGATCGCCGGTCTGACCGTCCCGGCCCACGCGGCGGAGGCTCCGTCTATCCGGGTAAACAGCTACAAGGGCAGTACGTTGGAGGTTGGAGAGCGCAGCGGCCTGATGATCGGCCCCAGCGGTGCGGAGTACACCGTCACCTCCAGCGACCCGGACACGGTAGCGGTGGAGCAGGTGCTTACCTTTTGGGTGGCGGTTGCCAAGGCGGAGGGGAGCGCGGAGATCACCGTCTCCAACAGAGCCGGTGAGGTGGGAACGCTGACGCTCACCGTTGGCTCCGGCACCCTCGCCGCTCCAACCCCCTCCACCGGCACCAGCCGTACAGAGGAATCGGACGTGCGGCAAGAGCTGGTGCGGCTTATCAACCAGACCCGCAAGGCCAATGGCGTTTCGGAGCTGCCAGTCAGCGAGACCCTGATGGACGCCGCGCAGACCCTCTCCGACCTGCGGTATTCCTGGCACCACACCAAGGAGGAATGTGAAGCTGTGATCGCCTGCGGCTACCCCTACGGCTTCGGCGTGAATCTGACCGTATTCACCGGCGTAGCCGCGGAGGACGCCGCCCAACACGCCCACGACAACTGGCTCAACTCACCGGGGCATTTCCAGACCATGATTACCCCGGACTGTGACGGCATCGGCGTGGGCGTGACCGAATGTGACGGCGTGACTTACTGCTATATGTTCGTTGGCCGTCCCAACACCCATAACCCCTACGAATAATCGAATATGGACAAGAGAGGTCTTTCAGCCCCAGGCTGGAGGGCCTTTTCTTATGCCCCAAAACGGAAAGGAGCCTTTAATTTATGAAGAAAATCCGTTTCTCCCTCACCCGCATGACGGCCCTGCTGCTTGTGCTGGTGTGTATGCTGGGCCTGCTGCCCGCCACGGCGCTGGCGGCAAACCCCAGCTCCATCAAGATGGAGGACTGTACCCACAACGGCGTGTCCTATGTTTCGCCCAGCCTGGGGACGTGCTACCTCCACCAGATGACATTTGACTACAACAACAAAAATACGATTGGTTTCTGCGCTGAAAAGGGCAAGGGCATGGGCTGGTCGCTGGAGGGCCAGACCTGGGGCCACCCCAAGCCCATCTCTGACCCCACCGTATCAACCATGATGGCCTACTATTACGCCCACTCCACCGGCGTGTTCACCGATCAGGCCCACGCCCTGGGTGTGGACGATGTGTGGGACAGCGGCTACGCCTGGACCATGAACGCCTGGGTGCAGGCCATTGTCTGGCGCTACAAGGCCGGTCTGCTGGCGGACCCCGTGACCGCCTGCGCCGAGGAACTGATGTGCGTCTACAACAATCTGGAGCATAAGAACTACACCAGCATTGACGATACGATGGACGGCAGATCGTTTCGTGACCGCGCCCAATATATTCTGGATTTGGGCAGTCAGGGCGTGTGGGGCGAGTGCAAGGTCTATGAGTACGACTACACCGGCGTAAGCACCAGCTACCATCAGACCAACGATGTGCAGGCTATTATGATCGGTGATTTGAATGTCACCCGTGAAAAGTACGATCTCACCGTTAAAAAGGTGGACTCCACCAATCCCAACAAGGGCCTCGCCGGGGCGCGCTTCATGGTGCGCTCGGAGAACAGCACCTACTCAAAAGAGATCGTGACGGGGCAGGACGGGACGTACACCCTGTCCGCTCTGGATGCGGGCACCTATTCGGTGACGGAACTGGAAGCGCCTGACGGCTACCAGATCGACAATGCGGGGCCGCAGTATGTTGTTCTGCCCAATGGCAGCAACAAGACTGTGACCGTCACCTTTACCGACACACCTGAAATCACCGGCGAGGGCAGCATCCGCAAGGTGGACGCGGACGACCCCACCAAGGGCCTTGCCGGGGCAGTCATTGAGATCGTCGGCGTGGACAACGACTTTACCGGCACCTATGTCACCGGCGAGGGCGGCTATCTGACGGATGTACCCTGGAAGGATATGCCCATCGGCAGCTACACCGCCACCGAAGTGACGCCCCCGGAGGGCTACACCAAAAGCCCGGAAACCAGCAAGGTCAAGCAATCCTTCCGCTGGGACGGCAAGACCGACGTTGCCCTGGTGTTTGAGAATGATGCCAAGGTAAAAGTGAAACTTATCAAGCTGGATGACAGCGACAATCCCCTCCCCGGCGCTGTGTTCAATATCATCAAGGATGGACAGGTTATCGGTACGGAGGCCACCAAGGCGGACGGCTCCATCACTGTCACCGACGTGACCGAGGGAATGTACGCCTTTGTGGAGGTGAGCGCCCCGGCCCCCTATGCCACACTTACCGAGCCGGTCATCGCCCATGTGGATCAGGCCACCATCAACGGCGGCGGGACTGTCACCGTAACAGCCGCCGACAAAAAGCTGCCCTCCCTTACCATTTTGAAGCGGGACGCACAGACCAAGGAGGTCATTCCCGGCACCGTCTTTGAGATCAAGGGTATTCACTACCACTATCACAATGACGTGACCACCGGGGCGGACGGCAGGGCCGTTCTCTCAAACATCCCCGTGGACAGCTATGAAGTGATTGAGAAATCTGTCCCCGACCCCTATGTGGTGGCAGATGAACCCACGCAGACCATTTACCTCGGCCCCGGAGAGGATCGGGAACTGATTTTTGACAACCTCAAGCAGCCCCTTTTGACCATCGCCAAAATTGACGCTGACACGAACGCCATTATTCCTGGCACGGTGTTCACCGTTAAGGGCATTGACAGCGACTATCAAAACGATGTGACTACCGGCGCGGACGGTACGGTTTCCCTGCGGGTTGTCCCCGGCAGCTACCGCATCACAGAGAAGTCCGTCCCCTCGCCCTACTACCTCCCCAGCAAGAACGCCGACCGGGAGCAGACGGTCAGTCTGAACCCTGGCGACGAGAAAACCGTCATGTTCAAAGACCACAAGGCCCCGGAGCTGACCATCTTCAAGGAGGACAGCGTGGCGGGCGCTCCCATTGAGGGGGCCAAGTTCCATGTGACCTATACCAGCAATGGGGAAGCCGCCGACGCCCCCGGCACCATCGACTTCGGCTATATCTTCACGGACTCCAATGGGCAGATCAAGCTCCATGAGCAGGGGAAAAAGATGTACCCCGGTGAGTACACGGTCACAGAGGTGGCCCCCGCTCCCGGCTTCCAGATGAAGGAGCCGACCACGCAGAAGGTCATCATCCACGGCGGCGAGAGCAAAACTGTCACGTTCCAGAATGAGCCGCTTAACGCGATTATAATTGAGAAATACGACAGCGTGACCCATGAGGCCCTGCCCGGATGTACGTTCCAGCTCCGCTACCTGGGCGGCACCAGCGGCACAGGCGGGACAGTGATCGGGCAGAAAGTCACCGGGAAAAACGGCACCGCCATTTGGACGGGGCTGAAAAGCGGCACCTACGTCCTGGAGGAAGTAGACCCCGCTGACGGGTATTCCATCATCAACGCCTCCGAGACGGTATATCTGGCCGACAGCGGAGAGCAGAGTGTTGTCACCGTCCGTTTTGACAATTCCCCGGACGGAATTTTACTGGTCAGAAAGGTATGTTCCGTCAACCCCAGCATTACCCTCCAGGACGCCGAGTTTAAGATCACCTATGCGGACGGCACCCTGATTGGCGACAGCAACGGCATTTACCGCTCCGATGAGAACGGAGAAATCCGCATCCCCGGCCTGAAACCCGGTAAGAGCGTGGTGGTCACGGAAACCCGCGCCCCCGCCGGTTTTATCATCGACACGCAGAGCCAGACTGTGCAGATCAAAGAGGGCCGCACCATGACCCTTACCTTCAAGAATCAGCCGAAAGGTTCACTTATTGTCCAAAAGCGGGACAGTCTCACCGGCCAGCCCCTCCCCGGCGCGGAGTTTCGCGTGGCGACCGCCGCTGGCTGTGAGGTTGGTCTGGATGGCGTGATCGGCACCAGCACCTTGACGCAGAACGGACTTTTTGTAACGGACAGCAACGGAGAAATCCGCATCACCAACCTTGCGCCGGGGGCCTATGTACTAACTGAAACAAAGGCCCCGGCAGGCTATGTGATGGACAGCCCCAGCACCAACGTGGTCATCGGGGCCAACGGCGACACGCAGACGGTCATTGTCACCAATACCCCCAAGGGCGGGCTGATCGTGGAGAAGTACGACAGCGTGACCAAGCTGCCCCTTGCGGGCGCTCAGTTCAAGATCACCAATGCCAACGGTGAACTGACCCCGGATAACGAGGGTATGACCAGCTCCAACGGCCTTTATACCACCGACCGCAGCGGCCAGATCGTCCTCTCCAAGCTGCTCCCCGGCACCTATGTGGTGGCCGAGGTCAAGGCACCGGACAACTATCAGGCCGACCCCACCCCGCAGACGGTTGTGGTCAACGCCGGGGACACACAGACCCTCCGCTTTTATGACGATCCCCTCTGCACCCTGACGCTTCTCAAGCGGGACGCTGTGACCAGGAAGCCGCTGAAAGGCGCGGAGTTCCTGGTGAAAGACAGCGAGGGCAAGGCCATCGGCCCCAACAATGGCCGGTATATCACCGGGACGGACGGTACTGTGACCGTCTCCGGGCTGGCTCCCAACGCCACCATCGTGGTGTCCGAGAGCAAGGCCCCCACCGGCTATATCAAGGATGAAACGCCGAAAAATATCGTAGTTCGCACCGGCGTCGCCAACAGCCTGATTTTTGACAATGAACCGGCGACCACCCTGATTATCCGCAAATTTATTGAGGGCACCGAGAATGAGCCTTTGAGCGGCGTCTGTTTCAAGGTGGTGGATGGCTCCGGGGCGGCGGTCGGCCCGGACGATGGCTGTTACTACACGGACAAGGCGGGCGAGATCGTGCTGGACGGAATTGAACCCGGCACGACGGTGATCGCCAGAGAGATCAAGACCGTGGAGGGCTATGTGCTGGACGGCACCCCGCAGGATATTCTTATCAAGGCCGGGGAAGTTCAGCAGTTGACGTTTTGGAACAAGCGGGCGGGAACGCTGGTGATTCAGAAAAAGGACAGCGTATCCGGGAATCTGATTGCCGGGGCGCAGTTCCAGCTCACCTACGCCAATGGCGGCTTTGTGGACAATTCCAACGGTCATTTGTCCAGCAACGGGCTTTACACGACGGATGATAAAGGAGAAATCCGTATCTCCGGCGTGACGGGCACGATTGTCGCCAAGGAGGTCAAGGCGGCTCCCGGCTATGTGATCGACCAATCCACGCAGACGCAGACCGTTACCGTCAACCCGGAGGACACGCAAACCCTAACGTTCCTGAATGAACCCCTGTGCAGTCTGACCCTGACCAAGCTGGACTCCGTGACCGGCAAGCCCGTCCCCAATACCGAGTTTACCGTGAAGGATGGGAACGGGAATGTGCTGGGCCGCTACACCACCGGCAAAGACGGCACCGTGACGGTCACAGGACTTGTACCGGGCAGCACCGTTGTGGTCAACGAGAGCAAAGTCCCCAACGGCTATGTGCTGGATACAACGCCCAAGACCATCATCGTGAAGAACGGGGCCAACAGCCTGACCAGCGGCAATAACGGCGGCAGTACCAACACGCCCAACACCGGGAACAATGGCGGCGGCAACGACCTGACCTTTGAAAATGACCCCAAGACCAAGTTGGTGATTGAGAAGTATGTCACCGGCACCACGAACCCGCTGAAAGGGGTAACTTTCCTGGTGACGGAATCCAACGGTCAGGTGGTAGGCAGTTCCAATGGCGAGTATGTCACCGATGAGAATGGCCGCATCGTGATTGAGGGCCTGGAACCCGGCGTGACCATCACCGCCAAGGAGATCAAGACGCTGGAGGGCTATGTCCTCGACACCACCCCGAAATCCATCAAGATCAAAGTCGGTGAGGCGCAGACCCTCCGTTTTTACAACGACAAGCAGGGCACCATCGTGGTGAAGAAGCTGGACAAGCAGACCAACGAGCCGCTGGCCGGGGTGGAGTTCCAGATCACCTACTCGGACGGCAGCTACCTGGACGATGACTACGGTCACTTGTCCAGCAAGGGGCTGTATAAGACGGACGCCAACGGCGAAATCCGCATTTCCGGCGTGGTGGGTACACTGGTCATCACCGAAACCAAGCCCCTGCCCGGTTATGTCATGGACGAGGGCACCAAGACGCAGACGGTCAAGGTGAACGCCAGCGACACGCAGACCATCACCGTCTACAACACCAAAATCGCGGGCCTCACCATCATTAAAAAGGACGAGGAAACCGGGGAGCGCATCAAGGGCGTCCAGTTTGAAGTCCGCAAGCTGAACGGGGAGATCATCGGCACCTACACCACCGACGCCAACGGCGTTATCAACCTGCCCGAAGCGGAAAAGGGCTGGTATCAGGTGGTGGAGCTGAAAGCGGCCAAGGGCTACAAGTTGGATGACACGCCCCATCAGATCGAGGTCAAGGACGGCGGCACCGCCACACTGGAGATCACAAACCGGCAGAGCGGCAGCGCCCTCATTCACAAGATCGACAGCGTGACCGGCAAGGGCATCTTTGGCGTGAAATTCCTGCTGTCCGACACCAAGGGCAACCCCGTGGGCACCTATGAGAGTGACAACGAAGGCTATGTGTATATCGACCGGGAGCTGGCCGATGGCCGGTACACCGTCCGAGAGATTGAGTGCGCGGACGGCTATATTCTGGACACCCAGCCCAAGACCATCTATGTGGAGTACGGCGGCTGCACCACCATCACCTGGAAGAACACCGCCGTCACTGGGCAAATCCAAGTGACTAAAACCAGCGCCGACTACAACAGCGTGAACGGCTGGCCCGCTGGCACCCCCATCCCCGGCACCGTGTTTGAAATCTACCACTACCGCACCGGCAACCTTGTCGATACCATCCGCACCGACAAGAATGGTGTGGCCGTGTCCAAGCCCCTGCCCCTGGGCCGCTACAAGGTGGTGGAATCCCAGGCCGCTGACTTCTACGGGCTGGACAAGACCCCCATTGACGTGGAGATTGAACACGCTGGGCAGATCGTAAAGGCCGCTATGACCAACAAGAGCCTTTACACCAACGTGTCCATTGAGAAAACCGGCTATGCCGAGGTCATGCCCGGTCAGAACATCCGTTACACGTTCAGCAACATCGGCAACAACTCCACCACGGCGCTCACGTCGTTCTACTGGCGTGACACCCTGCCCGTGGAAGCGGTACGGCTGGCAAAGATCACCACCGGCACCTACAACGCCGCTGGCAGCTACAAGATCGTTTACAAGACCAATCTCTCCGGGGCCGACTACCGTGTGCTGGCGGACAGCCTGAACACCCAGCAGAACTATGTGCTGGAAGCGTCCCCCGTGGCGTTGCGGTTGGCTTCCAACGAGTATGTGACGGAGGTCATGTTCGTGTTCGGCGTTGTCCCGGCTAATTTCCGGCAGGTGGAAGCCCCCAAGCTCGACTGCACCGTGGTGTCCTGGGCCAAGGGCGGCAGTCAATTCGTCAATCAGGCGGATATAGGTGGAGTCTACAACGGCCAGTGGATCATGGCCACCACCCGCTGGGTGACGAAGGTTTACGCTCCCTCCAAGACCCTGCCCCGGACGGGGTATTAAGCATTTCCCCGTGGCCCGCTCTGCGGGCCACTTACATAGGGCCGTTCGCACATTTGAAACCGCTTCTTTTTTCTTGTACTATGTAGGTGAAAGGAGCTGTTTCAAATGTTCAAACGTGAAAAGAAAGTCTGCCTTGAACTGACTGACGAGGAATACCGGCTTGTCCGCAAATGCCTGATGGACTGGCGGAACAAGCTGACCAAGCAGGGCAAATGCGCCGATCCGGTGAATGAGCTTCTGGCAAAGCTGATGGCCTGATAAAACTAAGTTTCTCCTGATATACCGTACATACACCGCTCTCTGTCCCCCAGGACATAGGGCGGTGTAAATTTTTGGACAAGGAGGAACCGGCATGGAACAGATACCTTTTGCGTATGGCGGGCTGCACTTTATCCCGGAGCAGCGGTTTGAACCGCAGGGCCAGTACCACAGCCGAATACCGCTGTCCCGCATGGGGCAGACAGCGGCAGAGCTATTTCCCGGCGAGTTTGCCTACTCCCACAAGGAGTTTTACGCGGCAACCACAGTGAAAGACTGCGACATCTTCCGCTGTGTGGAAAGCGGGCGGCTGTACGTCCCCTGTGAGGACGGCTTGCGGCTCTATGAGGAACCGCCCAACCGGGAGAGGGGGCGGGAGCATGGGCGGTAATGCGGAGAAGGGCAGCTATCACGCAGTCTCCCTTTCAGGGGGTAAGGATAATGAAAAGAGATATAAAATGAAAAGTCACCTCCAAAAAGATTGAAAAATAGCGGGTTGATGAGCGAAAAACTTTCCATAATCTTTTACAATGATGTAGAACCGCAAAAGCGGAAATACATCAAGGAGGAAGATTATGGAACAAAGGCAAACCATAAGCCAGATTGCAGAATGTGTAATCTCGGAAATGGAGCGGATGCAGTACTCACCAGCAACCATCTCAACGTTTCGTGTGAAAGCGAAACAGCTAAGTCGCTATGTGCAAGAGAAAACTGGTACGGATTACTTCACCGAGGAATTGGGCCGGAGGTATCTGGCCGACACGATTGGATTTCCATTTGCAGAAAACCGGTGGCTGACAAGTCCAGAGGCATCCCATATACGCTGCGTACGCAGGATTGGTGAATATCAACTGTACGGTGCGGTGTTGCGAAATCACGCAAAGAATGCCAAAACCCTTGACGGATGGGAACTGGGTGATGAAAAAATCATTGCGGCGTATGTTGAATCAGTACAGACTGCGGACAACAGCGATGCTACAAAAAAGCTTCGTATCCACCACATCAGGCAGTTCTATGAGTTTCTGGCATCACGGAAAGTATCTGGAATCCATGACATATCCGCACAAATTATTTCTGACTACGCCGCGTCACTCCAAGGGGAATCCCCCGTCTATACGAAGCACCGATTAGCAACTCTGCGCTTTTATTTTCGCTTTCTGAAACAAAAAAGTATATTGGAATGCGATTGGTCATTTGCTGTCCCGAAAGTGATTGCGCCTAAAAATCTGAATGTGCCTGCTTTATGGAGCAGGGAGGAACTGGAACGGCTGCTCAAGAGCATTGACCGGGGCAGTCCGGCTGGGAAGCGTGATTACGCCATTATTTTGCTGGTGGTACAACTCGGCTTGAGGATTGCGGATGTTTCCGCTCTGCGGCTGGACAGTTTAAAATGGGAACGAAACGAACTTGAGTTTATCCAGCATAAGACAGGCAACCGAATAACGCAGCCGCTGCTGGAGGATGTGGGCTGGGCCATTATTGATTACATCAAATATGGACGGCCCAAGGCGGAATCGCCTTTCGTTTTTCTCACGGCGAATGCACCGTATACCCCGATGAAAAGCGGCTCGATTGGGTGTATTCTGGATCGGCACAGAGCGCGGTGCGGTATTGAAAAGAAGAATGGCGCGGTGAGCGGTATGCATTCTCTGCGCCATGCGATGGCGCGGCGCCTGCTGGAGCAAGGAACGGAATTGTCCACCGTTGCCAATATCATGGGCCATACCAGCTATGCCTCGACATCTCCCTATCTGAAGGTGGACATTGAGGGCCTGCGTGAATGTGCGCTTTCTCTTGGGGAGGTGCTGACAGATGCATGATGGCCCAGAAATTAAGACCTATCTGTATAGTGGCCCGCTAAAAGCAGCTTGTGAAGGATTTGTTCAAGAAAAACGTGCTGTTGGCTGCCTTTATAATACTGAGGCGAAAAAATTGAGCGAGTTTTCCCGGTTTACCCTTGCCTTTGATTTTCCAAAGGATACCCTGCCCAAAGAAGTTGTTCAGGCTTGGATCGCTAAAAAGTCTACCGATTCAGATAGAAACCAATATGCCAGATTCTCGCTGATTTCCCAGTTCGCTAAATATATGGAACGGGTGGGCTATCCGGCCTATGTGCCTGGGCGGGATGAGATTGGGAAACTGCACAGAAACTTTGTTCCATACATTTTCTCCCATGAAGAAATCAGGGCGTTTTTTGAAGTTGCTGACACAATGACCTGCCCTCCAAAATCCGGTGCTCCAAGGCGGCGTCTGATTATGCCTGTCCTGTTTCGAATGCTGTATTGCTGTGGACTGCGGGTATCTGAAGCAACCAATTTGTTAGCCAGCGACGTGGACTTAGAGCATGGAATTTTGACAATTCGGAACAGCAAGTTTGGCAAGACCCGTTATGTTCCTATGTCCGCCGAATTAACAGCCGTATGCGCTGTTTATGCAGAAACGAGGCTCGTTGGCCCGCCGGGTGCAGACTGGTTCTTTGCAGCTCCAGATGGCGGACATTACAATACAAGGTCTATCTACAACATTTTCCGTGAACTGCTGTGGAAAGCAGGGATTTCCCACGGCGGAAAGGGAAACGGCCCCAGACTGCACGATTTCAGACACACATTTTGCGTTCATTCCCTGCAAAAGTGGACAATGCGGGGTTCTGATCCCACCACTCTGCTGCCCCGGTTGACAGCTTATCTGGGACACAATGATTTTTCCGCGACCGAGCAGTATCTGCGAATGACCGCCGAAGCGTATCCAGAAGTATCTCGGCTTATGGAGGAAAAATACGGATATATCATCCCCAGTATGGAGGGCAGTACAGATGAAAACCACTGATTTTGCCCAGTGCCTTGCTTCATACCTCACCATGTATCTGCCAGGGCAGCTTGGATTATCTGAAAATACAATCATGGCCTACCGGGATACGTTTAAGCTGGTTCTTCTTTTTGCTGAAACAGAGTGCCGTCTGAGGCCCGAGAAAATCACTCTGGCCGACTTTAACATTGATTTCATAGCGGCTTTCCTCCACTGGCTGGAGCAGGAGCGTAGCTGTGGTGTGGCTACCCGCAACCAGCGTTTGGCCGCGTTGAGGGCCTTTGCCAGATATGCGCGGACGCAGCACCCCGCCTACCTTTTTGAATCTCAGAAAATCATGGATTTGAAAGCAAAGAAAGCTCCTGCGCCAACCATTGCCTATCTTTCTCCTGATGATGTGCAGAGCATTTTCAGCCAAACAGACATCTCTACCAAATATGGGCGGCGGGATATGCTCCTGCTTAGCCTCATGTATGATTCTGGAGCACGTGTCCAGGAGATTTGCGACCTTCGTGTGCGCGATGTCCGCCTGCAAAAGCCGTCTACTGTTACACTGACGGGAAAAGGGCGCAAAACCAGATTCGTTCCAATCATGGCCAGCACCGCCAGTGCTTTGACCACATATTTTTCAGATAACGGCTTGTCCAGTCCCGAAAAGGCCGACCAGCCTCTGTTTACAAACCACCAGCGGGGAAAGCTCACCCGTGCGGGCGTTACATATATTTTGAAAAAGTATTTTGACGCTGCCAGACAGACGAACCCACATTTGCCCACGAAAATCTCGCCCCATATTTTGCGCCACTCCAAAGCGATGCATATGCTGCAAGCGGGGATAAACCTGATTTATATCCGGGACTTCCTCGGCCATGTCCATGTTGAAACCACTGAGATCTACGCAAAGGCAGACACTGAGATGAAACGCCGCGCCATTGAAAGCGCCCATATCCAAATTGATCCTGATTTGCCAGCGTGGACAGATGACAAAGACCTTATGGCGTTGCTGACAAATCTGTGCGGAAAAGATTGATGCACAAAATATTATGGAAAGAGTTTGGAGCTTGCTTCAGGCTCTTTCCGCATTTTTAAGGAGGTTCTTTCCATTTTGATTTTCTATTCATTATCCTTGTTATGGAAAGCTTTCCATAATAAGGACTCGACAGCTATGCTCCTGCTGATGATTGAGCGGGATATGCCCATTGATGTGGTACTGACCGCCGACACGGGCATGGAGTTCCCGGAGATGTATGAGCATTTGCAGAAATTGGACGATTTACTTTACCGGGAGCGCGGCATCCATCTCACCACCCTGCGGCATCCCAAGGGCTTTGAATGGCTCATGTTTGAGGAACCGAAGGTGAAGCAGTCCAGCATTGAGAACCGCCAGCGGCTGGGCGTCCCTCTCTATGGCAACGGCTGGCCCGGTGCCCGTGTGCGGTGGTGTACGGGCCAGCTAAAAACGCACCTGATCCACAAAGAGGTGAACCGGCTGAAAAAGGAGCGGAACGCCCTGCATTATGTGGGGATTGCCGCTGATGAGCCAAAACGCATCAAGGACGACCAATATCCCCTGGTGGATTGGGGCATTACCGAAGCCCAGGCGTTGCAGATCAGCTATGACCGGGGCTTTGATTGGGGCGGGTTGTATCGGATATACAACCGCTGTTCCTGCTGGTGCTGCCCCCTCCAGAGGATTGGGGAGCTGCGAAAGCTGCGAAAGCACCACCCGGAATTGTGGGCACGGCTCCGGGAAATGGACAAGCGGGCCATCACACAGTTTGGGCACAACCCGCTGGGGCAGTTTATGAAAAATTGGACAGTGGAACAGTTAGAGCGGAGATTTGCCAACGAGGACAGGCAAATCTCTGTTTCTTTTAGAGAGGAGCGGTGACAAATGGCTGATAAAGAAAAGGACATGGATAAGGAACTGTCCGAGATGCTGCGGGGCGTTCCGCCCCAAAATATCCTGATTTCCTTTGATGATAAGCCCGCCAAATCGCTGGCGGATTACGCAAAGGAGCATCAGGCGAAACAGAAAAAGCGCAAGCCTAAAAACGACAGGGAGAGGTGACGCAGATGCCGGACGAGAAGCGAATGATCGACAAATTTGAAGTCATCCATGCACTCCAGATTGGGGCGCGTGAGGTGGTGGTAGGCGTCAGCCCGGAGCAGGAGTTCATGTGCTGTTTCTGCACACGGGACAGTATGCGTGAGTATTACACCGAAGCGATGGGCAGCGATGATTATCTGGAGGTTATGGAACTCTACGCGGACAGGCTGAAAGATCAGGTTGCGGCGATGCAGGCCCAGCGCCAGACCCTTCACATTCCTCTGGATATGTTGGGCGGCGAACACTGTTTCCCGCTGCTTGACAGCGATGACATTACTGACAAGGTGGTGGCGGTCAAGCCGGGTGCCCTCCGCTATGAGTACCAACGGGCGGACTGTCAACTTATTCTTGTGACGAATGGTAGCGGGGCGCGGGGATATTCACGGGGAACATCGGTCTATGGCGTCAATGTGTTCACAGGCCGCAGGGATGGCCGGTGGGAGCGCCGGGATATTTTGGGCGAGGTCAAGCCGGAGTGCCTGCCGCAGTGGGCAAAAGACCGCCTGCCGGTTATCCAGCGTGAACAGGCGTTGGAAAAGGGGCGTGATCGGTAGTGAACTGTGAACCGTCATTCTCCCCCTGGGGCGTTGTTCAGACCTGCAAGACCATTTGCCCCGGCGTTTTTGAAGTGACCACGCCCAGCCACGGCGGTATCATGGTAAAGAAACAGGCTGCGTCCCAAATCTTTTCTGAATCTGCTCAGAAAGTTGGCTTTTGGGAGCGCGGCTGTCTTTGCTTTGAGGAAGATTGTGACGCCTGTGTTGCCCTGCGTGAGCTGATGGACAGGGGACTTCATACCGCGCCAGTGAATCAATACTTTGGCCCCGGCGAGTATGCTGCGTGTATTGACAGCAGCGTACAGCATTTTCACCCGGACTATTGGAAAGCGCGTGAGGATGGACTGACGCAAATGCCCAAACAAATCAAGATGAAGGAGTTTGAACGATAATGGAACTGACCATGAGAACCGCCACCCCCGCGGAACGGCTCTACACCTGCGGCCAGAGTACGCAGATTGAAGGCCAGACCGGGTGCGTTGGCCACCTGCGGGCCGACATGGGCGAGGATGGAAAGGGCTTTTTCAAGACCTGGGTAGACCACCGGCAAAGCCTTGGCACCGAGGAATTTCACGCCGAGTTTGAGAGCGTCCTGAACGCCCTGGTGGGCGATGAGCAGTACGGCGGCTTTCTCAAAAGCCGGGACGCCATGCGGGACTTCTGCCAGAAACACCCGGAGAGCGGCTTCAACGACGGCTTTTTGTTCGCTTTCCGGGCGGACACGGCGCAGTATTCCTACCTGCTCCGGCTGAACCCCTACAAGCAGGATGAAAACCTGTTTATCTATTGCTACCGCCGGGACTGGCTTGACCGCCACATGAAACAGGCTGAAAAGGGCATCCGTTTCATCACCCCGAATTATAAGGAGAAATTCAGAATTGAGGACGGCGACATGATACGGATCAGACGGTATGACGGTACTTCTATTGACCGGGTGTGCCGCTATATCGACGAGTGCCATCTGGAGGTGGGCGGCGGCTGGGATAACCTCTATCACATCTGTCAGTTTGCTGAAATGATGGAGCGCAATGGCAATTTTGTTATCCCGCTCAGAAGTTCTCTCCCAAAGGTCTGCTATGGCAAGGTGCCCGAAAAGCGGGCCATCGTGATGTTTGAGCGGGGCTTTGACGGCTACCGCTCCGCGTCCT
>OFFY01001307.1_pt1 | contig 21518 bp, 19 predicted proteins | sample 1521481 | NCBI WGS metagenome assembly OFFY01 (sample SAMEA3504117, study PRJEB24116) | mouse gut metagenome | biome: mouse gut; feature: mouse-associated habitat; material: faeces | place: Denmark | collected 2011
TAAGCATAAGCGAGCTAACCCCGTGTGTCCCACGGTTTTTGTAATATAATATTCTAAGATATTACTAACTTTATACCTTGATTTCTAATATTTATACTTGCATTGTAATCACGATTGATAGTAATACCACAGCAATCACAATGATATATTCTATCATTTAGTGATAAATCTTCCTTAATATGATTGCAATTACTACAAGTTTTTGAACTTGGAAACCATCTATCTATTTTAATCAGTTGTTTTCCTAAATTTTCAAGTTTATATTTTAGAAATGTGGTAAATATACCCCATCCATTGTCAGCAACAGATTTCCCAAAATTTAATGCTTGTGACATAGCTTTCATATCTAAATCTTCAATACATATACAATCATAGGCATTGGCTATCTGCCTCGATAGTTTATGTAAGAAATCTTTTCTTTGATTAGATACTTTTTCATGTAATTTAGCAACTTTTAAGCGTTGTTTGGCTCTGTTCTTGCTACCTATTACACATCTTGAGAGTTTTCTCTGCTCCCTTGCTAACTTTTCTTGAGATTTTCTAAAATACCTTGGATAGTCTGCTGAAGTTTCATCACTTGCAACGTATAATTCTTTCATAGAAAAATCTAAACCTAAAAAGGTTTTAGGTTCTATTGTTTGTATTTGATTATCATACTCACATAGAATACTTGCATAATATTTTTCACTTGGAGTTTGGCTTATTGTCACAGATTTTATTTTATAATCTTTAGCTATTTGTCTATGTTGCTTTACTTTTACTAAATCCACTAATTTTGGTAACTTTAGAAAACCATTTTCTAAAGTGATAGTATTTCTTTGATTATTTGTAGTGTAACTTTTTTTATTTTTATGCTTACACTTAAATTTTGGAAATCCACTTTTAGGATTGATGAAAAAGTTAGTAAAAGCTTTTTGTAAATTCATTTGAGCATTAGCAAGTGCTAAACTATCTACTTCTTTAAGCCATTCAAATTCAATCTTGTATTGAGCAGGAGTATTATTTAATTTTTGTTTCGTTTGTTTGTAGTAATCTATCTTATCGGATAACATCTTATTGTAGATAAATCTTGTACAGCCAAAAGTTTTAGCAAATATTATCTTTTGTTCTTCATTTGGATAGATTCTAAATTTATATGTTTTATTTTGTTTCATGTTTTTCCCCCTGCCTTTCTATATATTTTCTTATGGTTTCAATATTAGCTCCACCTGTCGAAATCAAGCAAAAACTTTGACTCCAAAAATATTCTTTCCACAGCTTTTGTCTAATCTGTGGATATTCTTTTTTTATTAATCTACTACTTGCACTTTTATATGCGTTTATGAATTTACTTATTTCTGTATTAGGGTGTGCTTTGAAAAGTATATGCACATGGTCTATATCATAATTCCATTGTTGTAATGTTATGTTATATTTAGGACTGATATATTCAAATATTTCTTTCGCTCTATTAGATATTTCATCATTTATTACTTTCCTTCTATATTTTACTACAAGTATCAAATGATAGTTTAAGCTGAATACCGAATGTGCATTACTATCTAATTTCATCATATAATCACCATTTTTTTATTATTCGACTGATTATACTATATTATTTTTCGTTTGTCAATAATGAGAACGCAATTCATCCCCCACCTAAGAGGTGGGGGAATTCTTGCTGAAATTAGTTAAAATTTAACACATTATTTATTTGAGTATCAAAGTCATTGTCTACTTCTTCTAAAGAAAGATTGTATGGCATAAATTTTTTAGAATAAATATGACAACGACCTTGCGTATCTATTTGTGCTACTAATGTTTCATTATGCAGTATTTCATAAGTCATAATACCCGCCCCTTAAAAAGAAATTTTAGGTATCCCCACCATTAAAAGATTAAGTATTTTCAGTAATAATGTCAAGTACTTCTTGTTCTATGAGTTTTACACATTTAACTATAATCTCTAATGATATATTACTTTTATATAATCTCATAATTGTATATCTAATTCTCGACATAAGCTAATTCCCATTTTTGTCTGAATGATTCAACAACTTCATAATTTGATAATAATATTTCCATTGCTAATGTTATCCCAAAACTAAATGCATTTGAAGTATCTCCTCCGAATGTATGACATAATTCATGTACATAAGTTGATAAAGCATCATAATACTTATCACTTTTGAAAATAGTTCTTTTTAAATAAATTTCAGCAACTCTATATCTTATTGCAATTCCCCTGTTGTTATATTCTATCTTGCTTTTTTTATATATTTTTGCCATTCCATGATAAGAAGCATTATCATTTTGAATTATTCTTCTAGCTGGCATTTCTTTTTCAATAGGAAAAAAATTACAATATATTTGTTTTACCATATCTTCCAATATATCAAAACCTTTATTTTCTTTATCATCAGGCAAATCATTTACTACAAATCCCCCTTGTTGACTGCACATTTCCTCTAATGTTGGGTAGCCAAGTTTTGAGAAATCCTCTTGAACCAGTAAATATTTTTTATATTGTGAAGACAACCATGCCTTTGCTTGTCCTCTCCTATTCCTATCTTCCATTGTGTAAATTGGTCTTATGCAAAGCAAATCGGGATATTTTTTTAAAAACTCTTCTGTTATTTCTGAGGATTGAGCAACTTTTCTTATCAGATTAGAAATTACAAAAGACCATGAATTGATATCAATGCGTTTTTTAGGAGTCGAATTCCAATAGCGACGCATTTTTTCCAAAACACGCATAGCCCCATAAGAAGAAATACAATATGAAATATCTTTAAAGATATCCACCACTTCAAATCTATAGAGCGTTCTGCGTTCTCTATCTTCTTTTATATAATTATGAAAACATATAACCAAACCAAATGGATTAGAACCCAACAATTGATAAGAACAAAAAACCGCTCCCTTTCGTCCAAAATCATAAGTATATGGAAGATTCCTAGAATAAGTATTATCGTTGTATATATACACAGCACCTTCATAACCTTCCCATATTTTTTCACCAAGAATAGGATTTCCATAGTAATAAAAGCTTAAAATAGTATCTTTAAAAAGTTGAAAATCCTCATTTTCTATAGGATATAATTCCAATTGACTTGTATTGCGATAAACTGTATTTTTTATATCATAAGCCAACATATCTACTTGACTATTGTCAATTTTTTGTTTTATGCTTATTACGTCTAGTTTCCAATCCCCTGAAGACATTTTGACTTGCCAATCATGATCCCTAACTGCACAAAGAGATGCTATCTTGAAACCTTCACCAAAATATCCAGCATTATGAAATGAATTTGATGTTTTTGTTGAAGCTCCTATATGCAACAACCATTCATAACTAAAATTAATATCATCCACCCACATACTTAAAATTTTATTTTCATACTTATAATGAAAACAATCTTTCCAGTTTTGAAATCCTACCGCATCATAAAAATTTTGTAAAAAATCTCGAATTACTTTATATTTACTCCACCTAACAGGATATGTCATCACAATATTCAAAGGTATAATTTTACTTTCCATACTACCCTTCCTTCTTTATATATAATTTCAACGAAATAAAAATTTGATTATCTAATTTCAACAAAAATTTCTATCAAACCTATTGCAACTTCCTTATCATTTTTTAAGAACTTAGAATTTTTCAAAATATTATTTAAGGTCAACTGCCCATAAATATAGATAATTTCACAACAGAAACTACATCTCTGCTACAAGCAGAGCAATCTTCACAAAATTCACTAGTATAAATTATACAACAAACTCTATTTTCTATATCATAAACACGAAATCTAAAGTTTGTGCAAACATAATACCAACTCATTCATAGTTTCTCAAAAGGAAAAGGATACCTGTTTTTAAGTATCCCCCCTTAGAATGTTGGTTATTTCAGTTTTTCTATTTCCTTTTTCGATAGACCTGTACATTGTACAATTGTCGCTATTGGCAAATGACTTTTTAACATATTTTTTCTTTTTGTCTTTCTTCTTGTCTTATAGCTTCACCTAACTCTCCCATCTTATCAATCCTTTCAAAAAGTTATTGCTCCTTATATTGTTTAATAATATCAATTACTTTCTGCTCATCAAGTTTTACACCATCAGCGATAGTACGAGTATCTATTCCTAGTTTGTAAAAATTTATAATCATCTCTCTTTTTGCTTCTTGTCTGCCTTCTTCTCTTATTTCTGCACCTAAACTTGCCATCTTATCAATCCTTTCATCAATCTCTTGCTTTTTAATACCATACTCTTCTGACAAAATTCTTTTTTTCTCAGAAGCACTATACTTATTTGTTAATAAGTATGTCAAAAATCTTACTAAACTTGATTTCTGCTTATTAGGATCTTTTGGTAATCTAATAATAATTGATGTAAGTAAATCATAATCCTCTTTAGTAATATTGGTATTAACACCAGCAATGTCTTCCTTTCCCATTGATAACTTAGTGATATAGGAAACATTTGTATTAAAATTGTTCATACAAATCCATATAGTATACACTTTTATAATTTTTTCATAGCCAGTATCCTCTTTCTTATTGGCTGTAAAAATAGTACCATTTTGCGAAGAAATTAATCTACAAGCATAATAGATAGACCTTTTAACTAAATTAGAAAACGGAGATATTCTATTCTGACCTTCAACATTAATGATTAGCTGTATCGGCTCATTATCCGGCGTTATAGTCGTAAATTTTATGTCATATCTTAATAAGCGTTCTGATAGATTACTGTCTTCTGTATTATCACCTATAATTCTCTCATTTGGAAGAACAGTTTCCTTAGAAACAGGTGCATCTTTTTCAAGACATCTTATTATAGTATCTATATCATAACCCTCATACTCAGATACACACCCTTTTAAAATCCTGGCAAGCACCTCTTTATAAGAAAGTAATAATTTACATTCTTCATCATAATGTGATTCATATTCAGTACTATCAATTGCCTTTAATAGAGAAAGAGAATCCTTTTTTTCGTATTGCACTTTATTATTTGTATTACCAAAAACATTCATTTTCTTTATATCACTCAATTTATCACTCCTTCCCTCATTCATTTCTGAATAAGATTATTATACCACGTTTGTTCATTAAAGTAACTATAATCAAACTTTTTGATTATATAACTTTAAAAGATATAAAAATCAAAATAATATCTGAAGGATAAATAAAAAGAGAGAAACAATCAAAAGAAATGATCTTAATCTTAATTATTTCTCTCTTTCATTAAAAATCTAATCACTCTCTTTACAATCTAAAACTCTTAGATAATATGCACCTTTCTTTATTCCTTTTTCATAAGACATTTTTAATTCAATATTATGTCTCATACTTATTACTTCTAATAACTCCTTCCATTCATCATAATCCTCTGACAAAAGCATATGTTGTATACGCTCTTTTAATTCTTCCTCCCTCTTTACAATAAGTTCATACTCTTTTTTAGCATTACTCTCATTAAATCCCATAATATTTCACCTCACTATTATTCGTTTTTTCTCCATATCTTTCTTTTCTTTTAATTAAGTGCATAAAAACAACAAGGAGTGCTAAGATTTCTCCTAACACTCCGGTTATAGTGAAAAGTTTTAAAATAAAAAGGAATTTATTTTATCGTAATTTACTGCCTTTTTCTTACCATAGCATTACAATATGTATTTTACTTTAACATAAAACAATTTGAAGTATGTCTTTTACTTTTTAGAGGCTATATACTTTCCATTACTTACTTTTGTACTTGTCTTTAGAAAAAACTATGACAAGAAATCATCAAGATGGTCTTCTAAAATATAACTTGTATAAACGCCTTCTCATAAATTTTATCAAATGAAATCTTCTACTTTTATTTTTACAATAATTCTTTTACTCACTCAAAATAGTAGGATGACAGCTGATTTTCAAACTAAGCCTTCCATATCTATGTCGTCATTTAAGGCGGGCTTTGATTTTGTCTTCATATTATCCTTAGTAAATGTTATCTATTATTACCATGCTTTTTTTCCTTGATAATCATATTTTTTAATCTGTGTTCACAAATCTGATATATCTCTTCTTGTGCAAGCTCTCCTGTTTCTTCAAAGTACTCTTGAGGTGTCATATTGGAATATTTTTTCTGCATATGGTAATTGTAGTAAGCACTAACACCTAAACAAACAAGAATAAGAGATATTAAAACAAGAACTGCAAAAGGCATACTAACATTACCTGTAATCAATAAAAGAAATATTTCAAAAATAGCAACAGCGATACTAACATGCCCACCAACTTGAAAAGACCTCTTTAATATCTTGTCAGTAAAAGTATCATCTAATGTACTTTCATAATCTCTTTTAGAAACACTATTTTCATATGTAAGCCCTAAGCTTGGAGTCAGTTTACTCAAAAGAACACCATCTGGAAGTTCATAAAGTTCTAATGTTCTATCTTTCTTAATATTGATATCTTCATCATATAAAGTATATGTCTTATTTTTAGCAAGTGTTATATAATTGCCATTAATATCTGTACCAATTATTTTTCCTTTAATTCTATTACATTTAATATGCTTTCTGCACTTTGACATATGACTCACCTTCTTTTACATTGCCTTTAATATTACTTATCAATAACCTTATTTAAGATCCTCCTATTACCTGCTGATATTTTAATGCAAATGTATAATTTTGTTTTCTAATAGCATCTGTTAGAGGAACGTTAGAAAGCATATCTAAAAGTGCATGATGGCATTTACAGAATATTTCTTCTTCCTCTGGCTTTAAATATGAAATATTTACAAAAAATTCCATACAGCTAATATAAATCAATGTTTCTAATAAACTCTTATCTATTGCTTTTTGAATGTGTTCATCTTTAGAAATACCAGTTTGTGTGGTATTCTTTAAAAATTCCACTGAAGCATTTAATTGATATTGCAGTAATTTCATATCTTTAGAATTGTAACCATTGACTTGTGGTGCAACCACATTATCACTCCTTTTCTATATTCAAAAAAATATAGGGCATGTCCTAAGACATACCCTACCTTTACATAGTAATTGAAAAATATTTTCAATTACTCCCATCTTATCAAAGATAAGACCTTTCAACATCAAATCATTTTTAGATGTTCGCTTCATTGAGAAACTGAAAAAAGATATACTTTATATAACCTTTTTCCTTTTCTTATATTTACCTAAATTAGTGTTCTCCTTTATAACTTCAAAATCATTTGAATCTCTTTGCTAAAGACTTAATGCTAGTGTCTTCTGTAGCTTGACCAACAGCATTAAATTTCCATTCACCATCTTTACGATAAACCTCGCCAAAAATCATAGCAGTCTTATTGTCATAATTTTCAGAAAGATTATATTTACACAATTCGATTTTTGTATCTGCATCTACAATTCTAATGAAAGCATTTGATATCATACCAAAATGCTGTTTTCTTGTTTTACACTCATAGATATTAACTACAAACATAATTTTATCATAATCTTCTGATACTTTAGAAAAGTCAACAATAATCTGTTCATCATCGCCTTCTCCATCACCTGTCAAATTATCGCCTGAATGAATAACTGCTTTTGATTTATGCTTAAGATTATAATAGCAAACAATATCATTTTCTTTCACCAATTTGCCATTTCTACATAAAAAAGCAGACGCATCACAATCAATGTTTGTTTCATCCATTTCTGCTGCATCCCAACCTAAACCAACAATAATTTTCTTTAAAGATGGATTATTTTTTGTTAAATCTATCTTTTGACCTTTTTGTAAATTTATTGACATTTTATATCTCCCTTTTTCAAAAATATACACAGCCTTCAAGCCTTTACTGTCCCTTTTTAAAACCAAATGAGGAAATCCAACTAGAAAATCCATTTGGATTTCTGGTTTGAATACATATCATTCCAGGACCTCTAAAACGGCAAACAAGACATTCTCCAGACATAATACTATCTGCCCAATTACTTGATGCTTTCTCAATGTTATAGTCCATATCTTCTGACCATGCTACTAAATGACCATTATCTACAATCATTTCTTCTCCAACATCTAAAGTAATGGTATGAATAGCACCATAACTACTTAAAAACAATATTCCTTTCCCTCTTGCTTTTAATATAAAAAATCCTGCTTTTGAGAAAATTCCTTTTGATAGGTTTTGCACTTTGGTATCAATTTCTACACCTTCAGTAGAAGCAAGAAAACCATCTTTTTGTATTATCAAATTAGAAGTACCATCTAACTCCACATCAACAATACCTCCAGGATAAGCATGAGCAAATAAAACATCTCCATCCCCTCTAGTGGCTGTAAGATATTGAAAGAAAAATTTCTCACCAGAAAGCATACGAGTTAGACCCTTTCTAATGCCACCCTCTACACCACCTGTTACATCAATAGTAGATGACATAGCAACCATAGCATCTGACTCCGCCTTCAAACGCTCTCCCTTTTTAAGATGATATCTTACAATGGGAAAGGCATCCTCATGTAATATTTCATATTCCATCCTATTTCCTCTCTTCTTTGTGTTATCCTCTTATGCTGCGTCAATACCATAGTTATTGCAAAGTGCTGCTAATCCTCCTTGGAATCCACTACCAATCGCATTGAATTTCCATTCTGTACCATTGCGATATAATTCACCCACAACTACAGCAGTTTCAATGGAGAAATCCTCTCCTAAATCATAGCGAATGAGTTCATTATTGTTTGCAGAATCCACTACTCTAATATAAGCATTAGAAACTTGTCCAAAATTTTGTCTTCTATTCTCTGCATCATATATGGTAGCTGTGAAAGCAATTCTATGTACATCAGCAGGAACTTTAGAGAGGTCAATCAAGATTTGTTCATCATCTCCATCTCCACCACCTGTTAAGTTGTCACCTTGATGAACTACGGCACCACTTTCATGACTTAAATTGCTGTAGAAAATAAAGTCTTCTTGTTTTCTTACTTTTCCATTTTCACCCAGTAAGAAAGCAGCTGTGTCTAAATCAAAGTCACTTCCACCATCATATCTGTTTACATCCCATCCTAATCCAATACATATTTTTGTTAATCCTGGATTTGTTTTTGTTAAATCCACTTTCTGTCCTTTAGATAAACTAATTGGCATAATTTTCATCTCTCCTATCTTAATCATGTACTATACTTACTTATATAAGTAATAGGTATGTAGATCTAAAATCATATAAGTAAGCATTTGACTATATTATCAAATATTAATCTACATACCTAATTTATTTAGTGCAAATAAAGCACTTATTAAAACCCACCTCTTTTATTGAGGTGAGCTTTATAAATGTTTTATGTATTAAATATATCTCACTATTTGTTTCTATAATATAACTTTCTAATCAAATCAATTGGGACAATTGTAAAAGACAAAATAATAATGAATAGCCATTCTGTTGCGGTTAAACCATAACAACAAAGAATATTTCCACCAAAATAAGTCATGCAGATTTGCACAACTACAATAAGAGATAATATCTTTAGAAAGCCACTATTGCCCTTGATGTTATCGAAAAGATTTATTTGTTCTGTTCTAGCGTTAAAAGCATTAAATACAGATATGAAAATGAAGAAAGCAAAGTAACCCGTTAGAAGATACTTGTTAGATGGGTCATCTCTGAAAAAGGCATCTGCTTCATGGAGTACCAACATTCCCATACTCAATAGGAATATCCATAGACTGCCTGTGATGATTTGAGACCACATATACTTGCTGACAATCGCTTCATCTCTACGTTTTGGTGCTTCTTTCATATAACGTTTGAGAGCTGGTTCTCCACCAAAAGCAAGTGCTGCTAATGTGTCCATGACAAGATTTACCCATAGAATTTGAGTAATGGACAATGGGTTTTCCATACCTAAAAGCGGTGACATGAATGATACTAAAACTGCTGCAACATTAATTGTTAATTGAAATATAATAAATTTTCTGATACTATTGAATATAGTTCTTCCATAAAGTATTGCTTTGTCAATAGAGGTAAAGTTGTCATCAAGAATTACAATGTCGCTTGCTTCTTTTGCAACTTCTGTTCCACCACCCATAGCAAAACCAACATCTGCTTTTTTAAGTGCAGGAGAGTCATTTACACCATCGCCTGTCATACCAACAACTAAATTTAGTTCTTGTGCTAAACGAACTAAACGGCTTTTATCACTAGGTAATGCTCTTGCGACTATTCTTAAGTCTTTTATTTTAGATTTAACTTCATCATCAGATAATGCAAGCAATTCATCACTTGTTAGAACAACATCATCATTAGAAGTGAGAAGTCCTGCTTCTTTTGCTATTGCAACAGCAGTATCTTTTCTATCACCTGTAATCATAACAACTTGTACACCTGCATTATGCACTTCTTGTATTGCTTCAATAGATTCAGGACGAACATCATCTCGAATACCTAATATACCAACGAGAGTATAGCTGTCATTAGGGATAACATCATTTTCTATTGGCTTTTCAGAAATAGCTAATCCTAATACACGGATTGCACGAGATGCTAATTCATTGATTTTGGTGTTAATGATAGCAGGATTTAACTCTTGCTTTTCACCATTTTCATCAAGATAATAACTACATTTAGAAATGATTTTTTCAGGTGCTCCCTTTAGAAGGGTATAATTGAAATCTCCTGTTATTTGAGTAGCAGAGTATTTATTGTCGCTATTGAATGGTACAGTTGCCACTTTCTTTAGATTGTAATGTGGAATATTCTCAGATAAGAAACCTAATACTGCTCTATCTGTTCCATTACCACCTATGATTTTTCTTTGACCTTCTTCTTGTGAAATCACAGCACTTGTGTTTTCTAAAATAGAAATTGTTAGAATATCCTTTAGATTAGAATCTACTTTCTCTATGCTGTCCCACTGTTTTCCATCTCCATTGATGAATGTCACAACTTCTAAAATACCTTTCGTGATTGTGCCAGTCTTGTCACTGAATAGAATGTTTAAACTGCCTGCTGTTTCAATGCCACTTATCTTTCTGACTAAAACATTATCCTTTAACATCTTACCCATGTTTTGAGCAGATACAATGGCAATCATAAGAGGTAAACCTTCAGGTACAGCCATAACGATAATGATAACTGCTAACATAACTGCTTGTACAATATCGTTTACAACTGTCATCCAGTTAGAGCAATAAGAGATTATCTGTGTCATGTCAAAGCTGTTATGGACAATGATTCTTTGGAATAGTAAAGCAACTGCAATCAGGATACCACCTAAATAACCAAATTTGCTAATACCATTAGCAAGGTTAGAAAGTTTTACTTTTAATGGAGATTCTCTGTCATCATCAATTTGCAATTCACTTGCAATTTTACCATAAACAGATTTATCTCCTACTGTTGTCACTTCCATGACTCCGTTGCCAGAACAGACAATCGTTCCTCTAAAAACTTTATAGTAATTAAGAAAATCCATCGCCTTGTTAGAGTCTTCTTGATACTCGTTAGGGACTGCCTTCTTTTTTGCTTCTTTACTTTCTCCATTGAGTACAGATTGGTCTACATTGATACTACCATCAATGAGGTTTCCGTCAGCTGGTATTTTATCTCCTGATTGCAGTATAATACAATCACCAACCACTACATCATCAATAGATATCTCTGTGACCTCATTGTCTCGATAGACTTTACATTTAATTTTAGAAGCCTCATCTTGTAACTTCTGAAAAGCATTTTCATTTCGGTATTCTGAGAAGGTAGAAACGAATGTTGCAAGAATAACTGCCATTGCAATCCCCACCGATTCATACCATTCTGTCTGCCCTAGAAATGCAAATAGGATATTGATAATAAGTGCTACACAAAGTATCTTAATCATAGGGTCGCCAAAATTACCTTTTAGCTTTTCCCAAAAGCCTTCCGATTTTACTTCACTTAATCGGTTGTCTCCATGTTCCTGCCTGCTCTTTAGAGCTTCCTGTTCTGTCAATCCTAACTTCATTTTTTAACCTACCTTTCTTATTTTGGATTGTAATTAGAAATTAATAATTCGCTGACTGTCCCCCTTCCATATGGATTACTATTGATAGACCTTTTTGCATCAACATAATTGATATAAAAATTCTCATATAATATCTCAAAAAAGTCATCATATTTATTGGTATTTTTAGGATTAGAATTACTCATTAGAAGCTTTGCTCCTGTAAAATCTAAATCCATAAAAAAGTCCGCAAGTTTGATTTGTTCCTTATCATCAAATTGAGATGCATCATAACGTACTGTATTTGTAACATTACGTAAAGCTCGATAGGGTGGGTCTAAATAGACAAATGTGTTTTCATCTACAAAAGAACGACAAACATGATAATCTGCTGCTACAAAACCAACAGATTGTAACTTAGAAGAAACAGCTAGAATGTTCTCTTTATCAAAAATAATAGGTGATTTATAAGTACCTCTTGCTACATTAAACTCACCATCTTTGTTAACACGATATAATCCATTAAAACAAGTCTTATTCAAAAAAATAAATAATGCTGCTTTTTCCACTGTCAGAGATTTCATAGAGTTATACTCGATTTTCTTGTCTGTATAATAATCTTCTTTTTTATCGAAAGGAGAAATGACTCATGTACAGCAAAGTAGAAAAAAATATGAGCTTTGTGGAAAGAGAGAAGCAGACGGAAAAGTTCTGGAAAGACCATGATATTTTCCGAAAAAGCATGGAAAACAGGAAGGAAGGCCCTGCCTATACCTTTTATGACGGGCCGCCCACGGCAAACGGCAAGCCCCATATTGGCCATGTGCTGACCCGTGTGATCAAGGATATGATCCCCAGATACCGCACCATGAAGGGGTATATGGTTCCCAGAAAGGCGGGGTGGGATACCCACGGGCTTCCTGTGGAGCTGGAAGTAGAAAAGCTCCTTGGGCTGGACGGAAAGGAGCAGATCGAAGAGTACGGCCTTGCCCCTTTTATTGACAAGTGCAAGGAGAGCGTCTGGAAATATAAGGGCATGTGGGAAGACTTTTCCGGCACAGTGGGCTTCTGGGCGGATATGGACGACCCTTATGTCACTTACCATGACGACTATATAGAGTCTGAGTGGTGGGCATTAAAGCAGATCTGGGATAAAGGGCTTCTGTACAAAGGCTTTAAGATCGTGCCTTACTGCCCCAGGTGCGAGACTCCCTTATCCTCCCACGAGGTTGCCCAGGGGTACAAGGCGGTGAAGGAGCGCTCCGCCATTGTGCGCTTTAAGGTCATTGGGGAGGAGGCTTATTTCCTTGCCTGGACTACCACTCCCTGGACCCTTCCCTCCAATGTGGCGCTGTGTGTGAATCCGGAGGAGGTTTACGCTAAGGTGAAGGCTGTGGACGGATACACCTATTACCTTGCCCAGGCGCTTTTGGACAATGTGCTGGGAAAACTGGCCCAGGAAGGGGAGAGCGCCTATGAGGTGCTGGGGACCTGCCAGGGAAAAGACCTGGAATATAAGGAGTATGAGCCTTTGTTCCCCTGTACCGGGGAAGCGGCGGCGAAGCAGAAAAAGAAAGGGCATTTCGTTACCTGCGACAGCTATGTTACCATGACAGATGGTACGGGCATTGTGCATACTGCGCCAGCCTTTGGTGAGGACGATGCCCGGGTAGGGCGGCAGTATAGCCTGCCCTTTGTGCAGTTTGTTGACGGAAAGGGGAACATGACAGAGGAGACCCCTTATGCGGGCAAATTTGTAAAGGAAGCGGACAGGGATATTTTGGCTGACCTGGAAAAGGAAGGGAAGCTTTTTAGCGCACCTAAGTTTGAGCATGACTATCCTTTCTGCTGGCGCTGCGACACCCCCCTGATCTATTATGCAAGGGAATCCTGGTTTGTTAAGATGACGGCGGTACGGGACGACCTGGTGCGGAACAATAAGACGGTGAACTGGATACCGGAATCCATTGGCGAGGGGCGCTTCGGAAACTGGCTGGAAAACATCCAGGACTGGGGGATCTCCCGTAACCGTTATTGGGGGACGCCCCTTAATATCTGGGAGTGCGGGGAGTGCGGGCATCAAAGGGCTATCGGCTCCCGGGAAGAACTGGAAAAGTTAAGCGGCGATCCCGCCGCCCGGACAGTAGAACTGCACAGGCCCTACATTGACGGGATCATCTGTACCTGCCCGGAGTGCGGCAAGGCCATGAAGCGGGTACCGGAGGTGATTGACTGCTGGTTTGACTCCGGAGCCATGCCCTTTGCACAGCACCACTATCCCTTTGAAAATAAGGAACTGTTTGAAGCCCAGTTCCCGGCCCAGTTTATCTCAGAGGCGGTGGACCAGACCAGGGGCTGGTTTTATTCCCTGATGGCGGAATCCACCCTGCTGTTTAACAAAGCGCCCTATGAAAATGTGATCGTGCTGGGGCATGTGCAGGACGAGAACGGGCAGAAGATGAGCAAGTCCAAGGGCAACGCAGTGGATCCTTTTGATGCCCTGGCCACCTACGGGGCGGATGCCATCCGGTGGTATTTTTATATCAACTCCGCTCCCTGGCTTCCCAACAGGTTCCACGGCAAGGCGGTGATGGAAGGGCAGCGGAAGTTTTTGGGAACCTTGTGGAACACCTATGCGTTCTTTATCCTTTATGCACAGATCGACGGGTTTGACCCTACCCGCCATACCCTGGCATATGAAAAGCTGCCTGTGATGGACAAATGGCTGCTGTCGAAATTAAATACGGCCATCAAGGAAGTGGATGGGCATCTGGACAATTACCGGATCCCTGAAGCTGCCAGGGTGCTGGATAATTTTGTGGATGAGATGAGCAACTGGTATGTGCGCCGCTGCCGGGAACGTTTCTGGGCAAAGGGCATGGAGCAGGACAAGGTCAATGCCTATATGGCCTTATATACAGCCCTGGTTCAGATCTGTAAGTGTGCCGCACCGCTGATTCCTTTTATGGCTGAGGAGATTTACCAGAACATGGTAAGGAGCAATGACAAGGAGGCGCCGGAGAGCATTCACTTATGTGATTTCCCTGTGGCGGAGGAAGCCATGATCGATAAGAAGCTGGAAGAGGATATGGAGGAAGTTTTGGCCATTGTGGTACAGGGACGGGCGGCACGTAATGAGGCGAATATCAAGAACCGCCAGCCTATTGGCACCATGTACGTGAAAGCGGCGCAGCCTTTAGAGGGGTATTTTAAGGAAATCGTGGAGGATGAGCTGAACATCAAGGAAGTGGTGTTCAAGGAGGATGTGAGCGGCCTTACCACCTACAGTTTCAAGCCCCAGCTCCGCACCGTAGGGCCCAAATATGGCAAACAGCTTGGCAGCATCCGGAAATATTTATCTGAGATCGACGGGACGGAGGCGATGAAGGCCCTGAAAGAGCAGGGGGCGCTGGCCTTTGAGGCGGATGGCGTGGCGGTATCCCTTTCAGAGGAAGACCTGCTTATTGACGTAGCCCAGAAGGCTGGCTTTGTCACAGAGGGGGATAGCCGTGTGACCGTTGTGCTGGATACCAACCTTTCCCCGGAACTGATCCAGGAGGGGTTTGTATATGAGGTGATCAGCAAGATCCAGACCATGCGTAAGGAGGCAGGCTTTGAGGTGATGGACCATATCCGTGTGTCCGTGAACGGCAATGGAAAGGTGGCGGAAATTGTAAATGCCAACCAGGAAGCCATCTCCGTAAAGGTTTTGGCGGATGAGCTTGGGACGGACAGGGAGCTTGCGGTTATGAAGGAATGGAATGTAAACGGGGAGAAGGTTACCCTGGGCATTGAAAAAATATAGATAATGAAGGCAGGATCTGGGCTGGAAGCCCATAAGAAAGCCCGGAGGCCAATGCTCCGGGCTTTCTTGGTGGAGGGCAAATATTTTATGGGCTAAGCCTGCCGTGAGACCCGGCTGACGGAAAGAAGCTTCTGGCGCATTTCTTCCTCGATCCGTCCCAGTTCCTGTTCTGCGCTCCTTCTCTTGGCGCGCCCGTCCTCCTGGATCTTCATCACTTCGTCCAAGGTGCTGATCAGGGTCTTGTTGGTGGCGGTGAGGGTCTCAATATCCACAATGCCCCGCTCGCTTTCCCTGGCAGTCTCGATAGTAGCCATTTTCAGGGTCTCCGCGTTTTTCCGGAGCAGGGCGTTGGTCATATCCGTTACCTCCCGCTGGGCCCTGGCGGCTTCGCTGGAATGGTTCAATCCGATGGCGATGACCATCTGGCTTTTCCATAAGGGGATGGTATTTACCAGGGTGGACTGTATTTTTTCCGACATGGCGGTGTCGTTGCTTTGGATCAGCCGGATCTGGGGTGCCATCTGCATGGAGATGGTCCTGGTCAGCTCCAGGTCGTAGATCTTTTTCTCGAAGCGTTCGCACATGGAGGCATAGTCGTTGGCTGCCTGGGTGTCCTCAGGCAGCCCGCTCTGCTCCGCCTTTTGGAGGAGCTTGGGCAGCTCCTGGGTACGGGCCTGCTCCAGCTTCTGCTTGCCTGCCAGGATATACATGGACAGCTCCTTGAAATAGTTCAGGTTCAGCTCATACATTTTGTCCAGCATGGCGGCGTCTTTCAGGAGCGTTACCTGGTGGTTTTCCATCACTTTGCAGATGCGGTTGATATTGCCTTCCGCTTTGTCGTATTTTATTTTCAGGTTTTCCAGCTTATTGCTGCTTTTTTTGAAAAAGCCCAGAAAGCCCTTTTCCTCTTCCTCCCCGTCGAAATCCTTCAGCTCTGCCACCACATCCGCCAGCATCTGCCCGATCTCCCCCATATCCTTGGTGCGTACATTATTCAGGGCATTTTCCGAAAAGTCGGCAATCTTTTTCTGGCTCCCCGCCCCATACTGGAGCACCATCTGGGTGTTGGTAATATCAATCTGGGAGGCGAATGCATCCACCATTTTCTGTTCCTCCGGGGTCAGCACCACTTCAGGGATCTTGGGCTCTTCTTCCTTCACGGCCGGGGCTTCCGGCTCTGTTCCCATCTGGGAGAAGGGATCCAGGGTCAAGGAAGGGGCTTCCTTTAACATGTCATCTAAGTTACTGCTCATTGGTTTTCCTCCGTACAATTAAGTTGGTATATTTGAATGGTGTTAAAATCTATTATAATTTCATATGGTTGGTAAGGCCTTCCCGGGCAAGCATGGTCTTTAGCACCTGGGCGTCTGTAGTGGCATCGAACACTGCGTCCTGGAAGAGGTTGTTTAAAAGCTCCCGGAATGCCTGGTTGATGGTATCTAATGTATTTTCGATTTCCGCCTTTGCGGCGATGATGTCGTCCCCCGGGGCGCTTACCCGGTCAAATTCTTCGTAAGCCTCCACCAGTTTTAAGGTAGTGGGCAGGTAATAATCCATCAGCTTGTGCATCCGGTGCATCTGTTCCGGGTGCTCCCGGACACTGTTAAAGATCTCCCGCAGGAGCCTTTCTAAGCTGGTCAATTTCGTTGAGATGGCCTCCCCGGGGATCTGGTCGTTTAGATCCCTCAGTTTACGGATGCATTCCATCCCTTCCGCTACCATGGTGTTCAGCTCTGCCTGCTGTTCCCCGGTGATTTCCGGCTGGCCGGTGCCTTCGCTGTTTTCAGGGGCGGCTTCCGGCTGGGAGGGGGCTTTGTCCGCCTGTGCCAGGCGCTTTTGGTTTTCCTCTGTTTCCAGGTACTGCCTGTAGACCTCATCGTTTAGCATGATACAGGTCTTGTGTTCGTCCAGGTGCCCTTCCGGGAACATGCCCAGCCGTAACATTTTCTGGAGGTCATTTTTCACAAAGCGGGCTTTCCTGCCGGTGCTCCTTGCCAGTTTTTCGATTTCACCGTACATTTTTCCGCCGCAGAGCTGGATATAACGTTCCGCCCGTTTAAGGCGTACCCGCTGCCCGATGCCGTGCTGGATCATGCCAAAGAAAAATCCCAGGAAGAGCAGGGTCAAGAGCCATCCGGCTGCATTGGTCTCCACACCGGCAAACTGGACCAGCAGGAGGATGAAAGCAATGATGCCGGTAACGCCTACGCCGATTCCCCCAAATACCTGGTAAAGGACGTTGGAGACTTTGCCCACCTTTCGGAACTGTACCCGGGGCAGGGCTTTGGGCCTGGGGGATGGGGCTCCCGGCTGGCCTTTTGCCTGCCCTGCCTGCCACTTTAGCTGGTCCATCCGCTGGCGCATCTGCTCTTTCTGGCGGCTGATGTGCCTTTGCCAGTTTTCCTCCTGCCGTCCCTTCTCTTTCAGCGCCCGTTCTTTGGCTTTCTGCCACAGGGGGACATCCTCCGGGGGATCCTCTGTGTAATCGCCCTCCATAGGGCCAGGGGCCTGGCCAGGGTTTTCCCCTTTCTGGTTTTCACCAAAGGGAATATGTTTTCCGATTTCTTTTCCGACTTCATTTAAGGTATTTGTCACAGTCTGGGATACCAAGGAATTCAAATTGCTGAAATCCCCGCTCTGCAGGGCCTGTGACAGCGCTTCCTTCATTTGTTCTCCTGTGTTGTTCCAATTCTGATTGCTGCTCATAGAATTAACCTCTTTGTATCGTTAACGTATAAAATCCTCACAGATTTATTATCACACATTAGGCACCGCTTCGCAATAAATTTTTCAGTTCTTCCTTCCCCAGGGCATTTTCCAGGCAGGCAGTGCCGGCGCCTCCGGCGATCCCCAGTTGGGAGAGCTTTTCCTGATAGGCTGTTTCCTCTATTTCCTGCCCCATATGGTAATAAAGGGTAGCCCCTTCCCCTGAATAGGTGCCGTCTTCGTTATATATGGCATCATAGCTGTAGCTAAGTACAGGCACGGTATCTTCCGTAAGGGTACTGTCCGGGGATACCTGATAGTAATAATGGCTGTACCCGCCCTCGTCGCCGCCTCCGTTCCAGCGGGCAAATTTGGCGATCACGCCGGTTTTTTCAAAATAGGACAGCTCCACTGTGCACAGGGTATCTGCCAGGCAAAATATGGTATTGTCTTTCAGGGTATAAATGGAATAGGTGCCCTGGCCCTCCACAACCAGCTCCGGGATATCGTCCCCGTTTAAATAAATCAGGGAAAACACAGTGCCATCCCCGGGCATTTCTTCTACAGCCTGGCTGTAGAGCTGGCGGTAGGGCCCTGGTGCCGTGGGGGGACTGGTTCCGTCCTGGTTTTCCGCCGGGGCCTTTTGGCAGGCAGCCAGTACCAACGTCATACTTAATATAGGAAAAATAAGATTCCGTTTCATATGTTCCTCCTTTTTGCGCTGGTCCTGCGCATTCCCAAACCGGGCCTGGTTATCAGGCCAATTTATTATACCACGTTAAAGGGGGGTGTGATAATTTTTTTTGCAGTATACAGGCCAAGGGGCTGTGGGAGGCAATGCCCTGATTTTTCATAAGTTGGAGGCATTCATCTTGTGGTTTCTGGAAATGTGTAGTATAATACCTGTCTTTCGAAGTTGAAGTAAAAAAGTAGTGCTAAGCCATAGATCAGAATCTATGACTTAGCATTTTATTTATATCTCCGTTGCCAAGAAAGTAGGATGTCAATGGCAGTCCTGTTTGGGCAGATAAATCCTTTATGAAAGAAGAGTTTTTGGTAAGATTTATGTACTTTCGGTCAGATATTTTTGCTACTCTGAAATCATGTACGAAATCAAAGATATCTTCCACACCATACGCATCATTCAAAACATGTATCTGCAAAAGCCTGGTCAGCAGAACTGCGAGATAGCAGATAAGAAAATGTCCGGTTATAGTATCTTCTTTCTGCAGGTATACCGGCCTTGCATCAAGCTGGGATTTCATAATGCGGAAAGATTCTTCGATCCTCCAGAGATTATGATAGGCAGCATATATTTCAGAAGCTGGCATATGGGTCTCTGAAGTTACCATCATGTTATACCCGGCAAGTTTTTTTGCATTTTCTATGGCTTTGTCATTCAGTTCAACTTTGATTTTTCCATCAGTTCTCTGCCCTTTTTTATCAGCAGCAACAAAGGAGACATATTTTGCGCTGTCGCCATACTCGGATTTTTTTGCCCCGCCAGCCTTGAGCGCCTTTGCCTTTTCCACCTGTTTGTTGATCTCATATCTCTGTTTTTCTGCAAGCTTCGGATTGAATGTAACGACGCGCTTTTCCCTGAGTTTCAGTGTCTTTTTATGTCCGGCATCATCTGTATAGGTATAGATGAAATCGTCTACACACTCTTTCATGCGGTAGAGCACTTCGCCTTTTTTGTCTTTTACATCGGCATAATCATTTTCAAGGAGTACCCATGTTTTTTCGGTCTCCGGAAGTGTTTTTACAGATTTGGAAAAAAGATATCCGTCACCGGCTTTGAGGGCATGAAGGATGTTGTTGAAACAATTAAGCCCTTTATCGGCTACCTGAATGGTCCTGCCGGATATGTGGTTCCGCTGTTTAAGATCATCGATGATATTGCGCATCACAGGTTTTTCGCTCTCATTGCCAGGGTATAGTTTCATGCCGACGGGTATCTGATTGGCATCGAGGAGCAGCCCCAGCCCGACGATCGGCTCTTTTTTGTTTTCTTTGGACGGTCCTTTCATCCTGAAACCGTCTTCCCTGTCAATCTCGAAATAAAAGTTGGTACAGTCAAAGTATGTATGGGAAGTATCGAAAGGATGCTTTTTGCTGAGCTGATGGTTGTAGATCTCAATGACTTTTTCGTATTCTGAACCGATATATCCGAGACCGGCATAAAGCTGGTCCAGAGAAAAGTCATGGGCCTCAAACAGTTTTGGAATGACCTCGTCATATGTTTTGGATTTAGAGCATGGGTGGACAGCCCGTGCGTAGACAAGGGCGGATGTCATATCAAACACGTTGAATCTGAAATCAGTTGCAGTCTGCATAAGGTCAATATATTTTTTACAGCCAAGTGCATCGTTAAGGTTTTTGAAAGGAAAATATCCCAGGAGTTTTTCGGGAGACTCACTGGATATCTGCCGGACTTTTTCATCCTGTTTTCTTTTCTGCACCTTCTGGTTGAGCTTTTGGACTTCTTCACGATAAAAAGCGATCGGATCATCCATACCATTTTCCTGCAGTTCATGAACATATCCGATTGGTTTGTAGGAACGATGGGCACCGCCTTTACGTTCAGGATCATAATAACTTTCGTAGATCTGTAGGTAAGTGCCCTTTTTATTGTTTGTTTTTTTTAGAAAATAAGCCATAGATATCACCCATCTACATTATAACACTATAGCACTATACTATCAATCATAAAATAAATTATTTGTCAAGTATTGAAAAAAGAAAAAAGCCAGCATAAATGCTGACTGTCAATGTATTGGGTATTCAGTTGCTTCCAAAGAATCATAGTGCTAAATCCTAAAGACGGGGGTCCTGCGCATTCCCAAACCGGGCCTGGTTATCAGGCCAATTTATTATACCACGTTAAAGGGGGGTGTGATAATTTTTTTTGCAGTATACAGGCCAAGGGGCTGTGGGAGGCAATGCCCTGATTTTTCATAAGTTGGAGGCATTCATCTTGTGGTTTCTGGAAATGTGTAGTATAATACCTGTCTTTCGAAGTTGAAGTAAAAAAGTAGTGCTAAGCCATAGATCAGAATC
>OFFY01001314.1_pt1 | contig 21464 bp, 17 predicted proteins | sample 1521481 | NCBI WGS metagenome assembly OFFY01 (sample SAMEA3504117, study PRJEB24116) | mouse gut metagenome | biome: mouse gut; feature: mouse-associated habitat; material: faeces | place: Denmark | collected 2011
TTAAATTGAATTATCGACCAAGGCCACCTCTATTGCCGATTCGCTGAATAGTTACATAAAGTCGGCGTGAAAACCCTATCTATGACCCCGCTTTTCGCGGCAAAAAGAGAGCCATCCAACTTCTCGAATGGCTTGTTTCTCTAATGTTAAACTTCCTCTATTTTGACTCGATTGGCTTCTTTTTCTTCGTAGGCTTGAATAGCTTATAGTCGATACAATAGAGTTTGAGTTTTCTGTCGAGCGTAGGTGCGGTTATTCCCATCGCCTCCATGACACGAACTTTCCTGCCATTGAATTTTGTGAGAAGATGTATTAACTGTCCTCTCTCATCCTCGGGCAAATCTTTTCCATTGTTTGTCCTTGTAATCTTGAGATCTGTTCCACGGATTATGCCATCCTCGCAGCAGATGACGGCGTTTTCGATGCAACTTTTAAGTTCTCGGTAATTGCCGGGCCAGTCATGTGAAGATATTTTGATGATGGCACACTGCTCCATTGACGGAATATTTGCTATGCCTTTAGACACACAATAATCCTCAATCATCTGATTGGTATTTGGGATGATGTCTGCCTGACAGTTCCTGAGTGGCGGCAGATGAACCACGTTATGACTCAATAATTCATAGAGCCGACGGTCAAACCGGTCATTATTTATTTCGGACAGGTCGAGGCAAGAGGCTATGAAATGTGCGGTGAATGGAATCCACACATCACTGCCGACACAGCGAAATTCTCCCCTTTCAAGAACATCAACCAAAACATCCTGAATATTTAGTGGAAGCGACGGCAAGTCCCTGAGATAAATCAAACCCTTATCATTAGCTTTCTGGAGTAAGCCCTTTTTATTCTGTTTAATTTCCCGACGGAAATTGCGGACCACACCAAGGAGTAGTTCCATACCATTTTCAACATCTAAGTCGGCACATGAAATTTCTTCCAGCCTGAAGTCGCTGTTTGTTGCGATGCAGTGAACATGTTCCGAAAGATAACTTTTGCCAGTCCCCGCCTCTCCGGTTATAAGAACTGGCTTGTCATGATTAACAAGGTTGGTCAAATCCCGGATAGCCTTGTTGTATTCCTCTGAAACATGTTTGTAGCGTTGTGGACGTCTTGCAAAAATTTCATACTGCTTGAGTATCTTATCAAGCTCATTGATACTGCCTCGCTCTATCTCATAGATTTCTTGTGAGCCTAACCGACAAGCACGGAATCCAGTTCCAGCGTCCTGATTACTATAAATTGCGACACATAAGAGTTCGGGGACGTGAACAACCCACGATTTTATCAAATCAAGTCCATTCTTGTCATTGTCATCAATGTTGATAAGAGAAGCGTCATATCTCTCATCCCGGATTGAGGATTTTGCATCGAAAAAATTCTTAATCCAGCAGACATCATAGCCCTCCCGATGGAGGGCATGATATATAGAGCTTCCTGCTCTTTCATCTGGCTCATAAAGAAGAATCTTCATATTCTGATTGCAGTTATTATAATCGGACAAGAAGGTATAAGCCTTCCAAAAATTATAGTTTCTATGTTGTAAAACATATTTCTATAATAAAAAGTTGACGGAATGGCACTCACTTAATAGTCAAAAACATAAAGACTTCGAGGTAAAACATAAAGCCCCTTTATGTTTTGGCTTTATGTTTTAACAATCTGGAACACAAGTTAAAAGGCGGATTGCGCTGATTTACACCTCATTCAAAAATTATTTATCTTTTCACGAACCATAATAATGCCCATTAGTTATGCTTTTCGATAAAATTATTGTTTAATAACTAACAACCGACGCCTATGACAAATAGCGATGAAATCGTCAAAGCAGAATTTGTCCGGTTCATCCAAAGTGGTGAACTGGACAAGCTCAAGGAAGCTTTTGAGAACTTTGCCTCGCACCTCATCAGCTTCATCCACAAACCAATTCATTGGGTTGAAAAGCATCACTGCCTTGTGAGGCTCAATGCCATTTTCAGCGTCCACACTGCAAAGACGGAGTGCCGCGTGACTCATGCATATCTCTCACTTGCCCTATCTCTCATCAGAACGATGAAAGAGTTACTTATGGCGGCTCAAAAGCGATGTGCGGATGCTCTCAGTTCTTTCCGTTCAGCATTTACACTTTCCGATGGAGAGCCATTGGAGTGGACTGACGGAGTTTGTTGCATATACGAACTTATCCAAGGGCTTGTAACAAAAGGCTGTTTCAACAATGGCAAAGCCAAGCTGGAAGATTTAATCAACTTTTTCAATGCCTCTCTCAACATGAGTCTAACAACTGACGGCAGTTATGAGAATGGTCGTCAGATGAAAAGAAGAAAAGGACGCAAGGGCATGGCAAAGTATGATGAGCGAAGAAACATTGAAAGTCGCTCATATTGGATTGACGATATGCGTGCCTGTCTTAATGACAAATGGATTCGTCAGGACGCGGCCGGGGACGGTCGCGGCGTGAAATAACCCGAAAAACACAAACAGCGACAGCCGACATCTCCCCGGATGCCGGCTGTCACCTTACTTAATCCCACGTCGTTCAAGCAGAGCCTGAACATCTCCAAGTCTATAATGTATTTTTCGCCCCACCTTTACAGGAACAAGTACCCCTGACTTGTCCCAGTTATAAAGGGTTGTATGACAAACCCCGAATTTCTCCATGACCTCTCCTTCAGTTCTTGCCTCTTCATTCCTGTCTTGGCCTCCTGCCTTGAATTCCTTCATGGTGGACTGTGGCTACCGGACATACTTCATCGAGTATTCGCTCAACCAGTCTGTCGCCCAGCAAAACGAGGTCGGAATATTTTATGGTGATATTGAAATCGGTGACACCGCTTTCAATAAGAGTATTGATGTCAATCATGCGATTCCTTTTCCTGTCTGATTGTTAAGTGAGCCAGTCCCAGACAGGTTTAGGGACTGACTCACTGTTTTTATAATTTGGGACCTGCGGCACGATAGCCTCCGGGTGGTGTGAAACCACAGCCTCCGATGACGATGCGGTCGCTCAATGGTTCACGTCGGTGATAGCCTACTTCGACTGGCTCTGCTACCATAGACTCCTTGTTGCCATTAGATTGAGCCGGTGCAGCAACTCTCTGAGACTGGTCTTCACGCTTAATCTCCTCGCCGTCCTGTTCTTCCTTCTTTGGAGCGAGGGCGGCGGTGATTTTGCGGTCGAGGGCGGCGAGGTCGGATTTGAGTTGCTTCAATTCGTCCTCTTTGCCCCATGACTTCGAGATGATGGCTTCGAACTGGGGAACATCGGCTTTCAGTTTGGCTGTCCGTTCCTCATACTGGGAGATGATGCCGGGTATCTTCTCCAGTGCGTTCACGAAGTTCATGCAGGCGGCATGGGTGTCCGACATGGCTATGAAGCCGTTGTTGAACTTGTATTTGTAGTTGCCTTCGACCACAAAGCGGTTCTGAACAGACTCCTTGCCGTCAACGAGTGTGCGCTCCGAGATAATGGAAATCGGGAAGCCATATACCTCGCCGATTCGCTTGTACTGACCGTGAGTGTCGGTACGTTGCGCCAATCCTTGCAGATGGACACCCATGTTCTTCTCGTCGGAGAGGTTGCAGGTGTCGATAGTGAGATTGTTGAGCGGATTGCCGTCCTTATCTCGCCTGACAACAGCCTCGTACCGGGCGACATCAGCCTTCATCCTCTCGATTGCCGCCTCGTTGTTGGCAATGTCGTGGGTGATGGTCTGGTGCCTGAACTTGGAATCGGAGATGCCCTTGTTGTGCGCCTTGCGCTCACTTTCAAGAGAGGCTATGCGCTTTTCAAGTTTCGCCTTTTCCAACAGGTCGGTGTTGCCGCTGAGAATAGCCATATACTCCGAGAAGTTCATGCCGTTCTTTTCATCCATCGCGCCCTCGTCGATAGTTCTCGCTCCGAGTGCGCCAGATTTAAGCTGGTCGATGAACGTAGCCTTGCAGTGAAGAAGATTGAACTTGTAGGAATCCAATGACTTCTCCACGGCATAGATGATTACATCAACCTTATTCTCAGCGTATAACTTGGCTATCTCGTTGCCGGCTCGAATGGCTCTGCCATCCCTCTGAGTGAGGTCGGAGGGTCGCCACGGCGTATCCAAATGATGAATACAAACAGCTCTGCGTTGGGCATTTACGCCTGTACCAAGCATTGAGGTCGAGCCGAAAAGAACACGCACATCGCCGTCGTTCATTGCCTGAATGACAGCCTTTCTTGATCTTTCGGTCTTACACTCCTGAATGAAACGAATTTCATGCGCAGGAATGCCGTAGTCCTCTATCAGCTTTCGCTTGATTTCGGAATATACGTTCCATTCGCCGGGTTTGTATGTGCCGAGGTCGGAAAATACGAACTGTGTGCCTTTCTGAGCGTCATACTTGCGGTAGTAGTCGGCAATCATCTTGGCGCAGTGGCTCGCCTTGTTGTTCGGATCGTCCTCGTATGAGGGGTCAATCATGCGCATATCAAGAGCCATCTTGCGGGCGTAGTCAGTAGCGATGAGCATCTTTGCTTTCTCCTCAGTTTCGCTTAGAGGTCCGCGACCAAGAATTGTGGCATCGCCGCTCTCAGCAAACATCATCAGCTTCTCAATGAACACCTCCTGCGCCGGTGTCGGCGGGATGTTGTGAAGAATCTCGTTCTTCTGCGGTCGGTCAACGCCTACATCCTCTGCCGTGCGGTAGTCGGTAATCTCGTTGTAGAACGCCGCTAACTCCGGCACCTTGATGAAGTAGCGGAAACGCTCTTTCGGGACAATATGGTTGGTGACATTGAACTCGAAGTCGGTTGTCTTCTTGGCGAAGATTGCCGCCCATGCGTCGAAGCATCGAATGTCCTGACGCTCCAGCTCGTTGGGTCGGAGATACTTGAAAAGCAGATACAATTCGGTAAGCGAGTTACTGATTGTGGTTCCACTGAGAAAAGTAGCTCCCAAATCCTTACCCGTCCTCTCCTGGATAGTACGGATTGCGTAGAGAAGATTCAATGCTCGCTGTGAGCCTTCCGAATTGCCCAACCCTGCCACACGGTCATGGCGGGTGTTGAACATCAGGTTCTTGAACTGGTGCGACTCGTCCACAAATATGTGGTCGATGCCCATCATCTTAAAGTCAACGACAGCATCCTTGTTCTGCTCCATCTGGTACTGAATGGTAGCAATCTTGGCGGTAAGGTTTTCCTTACGCTTGATTAAGCCTTTGAGCATACCACGGCTTATGTCGTGCCCCTGCTGCTTTACCACTTCGAGGTTTTCCTCAACCGTGTCAAGTTCCGCTTGTAGGATTTGCTGCTGCATCTCCGGCGACTGTGGTATCTTGCCGAACTGGTCGTGCGACATTATCACGCAATCGTAGTCGTTGTTCTTGATCTGGTTGAAGAAATTGACTCGGTTGTCCGCCTTGAAACTCTTTTCATCGGCGAACAGGATGCGGGCGTTAGGATAAGCCGACTGATAGGTCATGGCAATCTCGGCTACGTTGGCTTTGAGACCGATAATCATCGGTTTGTGAGCCAGTCCGAGACGCTTCATTTCATGCGCTGCAATGCACATTATCAGCGTTTTACCACACCCCACTTCAAAATCACAGATACCGCCGCCGTTCTGTTTCAGCATCCATATACAGTCTTTTTGACTTTGATAAATCGAGCTGATTCCATAGCGGTCTCCCAATATTTTCATATTGAGGTCAGGGAATGTCTGATGGCTGCCGTCATACTGCGGACGCACGAAACAGTTAAACTTGTCATTGTAGAGGTCAACAAGTTTTTCCTTGAACTCCGGGCTTTGAGCCTCCAGCCACTCGGAGAAACCGTTACGGATTTCATCAATCTTGGCGTTGGCAAGCTGTATAGCCTCGTTATCGGGCACCTTTATGTCGTGACCGTCATCGTCCTTACCGATAGACTTCTTTATGTCGGGTACTGTGTTATGGAGCGCGTGTTTCAGAAGGCTCATTCCGTCGTATGTACGGTAATAGCCTCTGACACAGAACTCCTCCCATATCTTCATGTTGCCGCGGCTGTTGGTGACCGAATACTCGTCCATCGAGGATGAATATGTAATCTTTATGTCGGTGCCATAGAGATATGACATATAGGCCGAGTAGATACCCGTAGGTATCCATCGCTCACCGAAGTTGAAGTCCAGCTCATCGAACTCGATGCGGCGGGGCCGGGCTTCCTCCAATGCTTTGAGAGAGTCCTGCGACAAGGCTATGAATGGCTCTATGCCGTCATAACCGGGGAAGCCTTTGATGCGTTCCTCCTCCCGGTCTATCCATGCTCTGACTGCCTGGGCTTTCGCCACTACATTGCCGGCGATGAAGCGGTCTTTTATCTCGTAGTTGCTCACCAGCGGATTGTAATAAATGTGTCCGGCAAGGTTCTCAACCATTGCGTCCTCATCCATATCCACCAGCGACGACATATATTCGAGATTGACAACGCCGTATTTGTTGAGCGATGCTGTCAGTGCCTCCATCGGGGTATCTACAGAAGTAACCTCGTCAACGGCGAATGATACGGGATGATCGAAGATGTCAGCCTTGACAAACTGACCGTTCTCGCCCCGTTCCAATGCCAGAGCATCGCGTCCGTTGGCATCCATAAGAATGAACTTGACATTCTGTTTCTCATTGAGGTTGCCATACTTCTCCACGAACTCGTCATAATACTGATTGAGATGTTCGCGCAGATGTTCCGACGGCTCATGTGTCTCAGCCTCATAGTTGTAGAGCTGCTGGTACGTCTCGGAAAGAGTGATATACAGCATTGCACGTTTCTCTTGACCCGATTTGAGATCAAGCGGCGTGAATGTCGCACTGTTTTTTCTGACATCCGACAGAAAACCGACAAGACCGTCCTGAACGACCATACTGCCGTTGCGGTGGAAGAACTGGACATCCTCCGAGAAAGGACGGGGCGACATATCGCGTTCCGGTACTTTCGGCTCTATGGGTATTGCCGTGACTTTCGGCTGCCGGATCCGACCTCCGGGAATGAAATCGCCTTCGGTCTTTTCGAGATAAGTTTCACCGGGCGCGATGCCGGCGGCTTTTGCCGCCTCCTGTGCTTCTCGTTCCAGACGCATCTCCTCCAACTGACGGTGTGCAATCGACATCATGGTTTCATAGAATCCATTGATGGGAGGATTGTCCTCCCAGTTCAACGAACCGTAAAATTCCAGCTCTTTTTCAGTGAGTTTGCGGAATTTATTTACCGGAATATCCTTGACCTCCACACTCGGTTTAGGTTTGGGAGCATCTTCTGACGGCTTTGGCTGACGGCGTGGTTTGCCTATAGGCTCCAGCTCTCCGAACAGATTGTATGCAAACAGCCGAGGGTCGGGATTATCGGAATAATCCGGGCTACCATCGGTTTCATTTTCTTTGGCAGGTTCCGCCTTTGGCTCAACCTTTGGGGTTTCGATAGGCGCAGTTTCTACCTTAGGTTGCACCTTTGGAGTCTGGTTGGGCGTAACTGTCTCGACGACCTTCTGCTTGAGAGTCTTTTTCAGCTTCGGGTCTTCAAGCTGCTCACATATAGCCACACGTTTCCCAGCCCGTACAAGTTTGGGCAGATAGGTGTCGAGCGCATGATGCGGAAACCCTGCCAATTCTATATAGTTTTCCCTGCCGTTGGCTCTGCGAGTCAGAGTAATACCTAAAACCTCAGACGCTTCAACCGCATCCTTGCCGAAAATTTCATAGAAATCACCGACACGGAACATCAGAATCGCATCAGGATGTTTCTTTTTCATCTCCTGATACTGTTGCATCAAAGGCGTATTGGTAAGACTCGGCTTCTTTTCAGCCTTCGGGGTTTCCTTTGGTTTCGGTGTGATGGGTTCCGGTGTTGGCGGCTTGATACCGTTGGAATTATATAATTCCAGATTCAGACGCATGTGTAGCGACTCATCGAGTGCCTTGCGCAAATCATCAGCAATGCCATCGACTCCGCCTTCGTGCTTGTAGATGATTGCAGGTTTGCCGAATGGATCGGTACCAATCTTTGCGGTAGTGGAGATAACATTCTGCGGAAACGCCTGAAAGAACTTGTTGCCCGGCACCTTAGTACCTCGGTCAACGACCGATTGTATGAAAAACTCCTCATCAGCCGACAATGCTTTCTTCCCGGTATGCTTCTGGAGAATAATCAGGTCGGACCCGGCATCGGTTCCGGCATTGTCGCTGAAAGTATTGTTTGGCAGACGTAGAGCCGCCACAAGGTCGGCACGCTTCACCAGCTCCATGCGTATGAAAGGAGAAGCAGCGTTCATAACACCCTGCGATGCAATGAAGGCAACCAATCCCCCCTCGCGCACTTGGTCGAGTGCTTTGAGAAAGAAATAGTTATGTATAGCCTTTGTCGATTGACGGTAGGCAATCTCCTTGCTCACGGCATACGCGGGGTCCGCAATCGCGAAATCACCGAAAGGAACATTAGAGGCGGCCACATCAAAATATCCGTTGAAGTCGCTTTCTATCTTTTCAAAGCCCTCTATGCGAGTAAGAATAGACGGATGTAGCGCTGAAAGGATTTTACCCGTGAGCAAATCCTTCTCATACGCCAATACCTCAGCACCGGGGTATCTGTCATTGCGCAGGAACGAGTCAATAAATGCACCCTGTCCGGCAGACGGTTCCAGAAAACTTTTCACCTCAACACCGGAGTATTTCAACGAATCAGAGAGAGCATCCACTATGCGGTTGTCGGTATAGAATGCTGTCAGCACCGAGGCCTTCAGCGAGTCCATGTATCTGGCGAACTCCCTGTCGTCCTTGGAATAGTCGTGAATCAGGCGGCGCAGCTCAACAGTAGGCGCAAACAACTCGATGTCAGATTCGCTCCATTTGGCGGCATCGGCCAGTTCGTTGGCATCGTTGAGTATACACTTCAACCCACCGAATCCGGCATACTTCCGCAATATCTCGCGCTCCTCGGCAGTCTGTGCCGAGCGACCGGCAACGCCGAGGCGAAAGGCAAGCCTTATCGCCTCGATGTTGTCGCGCATAACTTTTAGTCTGTTATATGCCATATCAGTGGAAATAGGTAGTGAAATAGTCGTCGATTACGCCCAGCAGCTCGGTCTTGAACGTCTCGTACTCCGCCGAATGCACGGGGTACTTGTCGGGAGAATACCGCTCACGGTATTCTTCGAGCACATCATCCATATCGGAAATGAAGAAGTCATAGCCTTCTTCCGGACTGTAGTCGGATAGGATTTCCCGGACGAGATCGTCAAAGGAATCACCCTCATAACCCTGCATGAGTGCTATCATAGCCAGTTCCTCGGCGGTGGACACCTCCACCCCTCCGCGTCGTGCCTCCCAGAACACCTCGTATGCCTGATCTGCACGGGCGTTGATGAAGCTGAGATCTTCGGCCTCCGGATAGTTGTTGCGAGAGAGGAAGTTTGACAGGTAGCGGATGTATGCATCGAGAGTATTTTTCATAATTGCAGTTGTTTAGGCGTTTTCGGATTTGTTTTTGCTGACCACCTGAGTATTCCCGGCAGCATTGATTATCACTTGGGCTTTGAAGGTCTTGCCGCTACGGGCACGGAAACCTCCGATGAACGGTGTCGAGCCGGTGTTGATGAGCGAGGCGAGTTCATCATGGGTGAGCGTCACGCCATAGAACTGGCGGAACACATAGTGGCCGCATTCGGGATTGTCGCACATTGCAACTCTGCCGAAGGTCTTCATTACCCCCTCTGAGCAGTGAGGACACGGGATGTCTTCTTCCATTCTGGGAAAGAGTTTTGCCGATGCAAGGATTCCTGCCGTCACGTCGCGGGTGAACTGTTTGAGTTGATTGTCGTATGCACTCGTTGAGAGTACGTCACGGGCGACTTCTTTCATCAGAGTGTCCACCTTGACCACCTCGCCGATGTCGGCAATCTTCATATCCTTGATGATGCCGTAAAGCAGACGCCCCTTTGTAGTGAGCGAAAGGTGCCCCCATACGTCGCGCTCGATGAGACCGCTTGATTCCAGATGGACGATGTCTTTAGCGATTCCGGCAGAATAAACCGTGCCACGGATTGCGAGAAGATCCTCAATGAGAGTAGCGTCCGTGTAGTCTTCGGGCATTGGAGTCTTTGCGGTACATGAACCGGTTGAGAAGATGTCTGTCGCCTCACCGTCGGCGAGTACAGGCATCGGCTGGGTTTTCATCAGCGTGTCGGGGAAGAGAGTGTGCCAACCCTTGGTCTTGTAGGCTTCTCCTTTCCATTCGTAGCGGACGCCCTCGCATTCCGTGATGACACGGGTGTGGATAACCACAGCGTCCTTGCTGAATGCCTGATACATCCTCTTGACGATGAGATGATAGATGCGGCTCATGTCGTCATCGAGAACCAGAGGGGGCACGCCGGTTGCCACAATGCCGTGGGTACCATACTTGCTTTTATCGACAGCTCGACCGGGAGCAACCCCGATATTCGCCATTGCCACGGATGCGTAGTTGCTGTATGACAGCATCTTCTCCAGTACCTTGCGACATTCCTGATATTTGCGCTGGGGTACGGTACTTCCGGCTGCGACGGGGAAAGAGATGAGTTTTCTCCCGAAGAGACGGTGAGCCGCCTCATAGGTGCGCAGCGGAGTCATGCCGAAGATGCGAGCTGCGTCAAGCTGGAGGTTGATGAGGTTGTAGAGCTTGGGAGTCTTGACTTTCGCCTCGATTTTCTCCACGGAGAGAATCTTGACCTCGGATGTGGACTTGGGAGAAACATCGTTGGGGTCGATGCTGCGAAATGGGAAGATGTTTCTGTCACGGTCCTTGATTGCGATAGTTGTGTAGCTGGAGGAAGTCTGCTCGGCACACTTGACCATAAGGTTGCGGTCGGCAATCATCTTCAGTACAGATGCACTGGTACGTCCGATGCGGTAAGTGCCACGGCCGGCGGCGAAAGCGAGAGCGCGACGGGCATTCACGCCCACGAGCCAGTCCGCTTCATCCCGGAGTCGAGCCGCCTGATACCACTTGTCATAGTTCTCTGCCGGCATCGTATAGGATATTGCGCGGTTGAGACCTTTCATTGTCAGGTCGTTGATGATGGCACGGCTGTAAGGAAGCGTGCAACGCAGATAGGAGTAGAGATAGCGGAAACTCATCTCACCCTCCTGTGTGGGTTCGACTGCCACAATGATGCTTTCACTCTTGGCAAGCAGCGACTTGATGATGTCGAGCTGTGCGTTTGCTTCGGGAGTCATGGACTCGCCGTTCTGACGGTAGCGAGTGGTGACGCCGAGAGTGAGATACTTGGGAAGGTGCGGGAAGCTCTGGTCACGGAACCAATAGGATGCCTGACCGCGAGGGGTCGAGATCTCCACCATCTTGGGAGTCATCCAAGTGATGTAATACTTGCTGCCGTAGAAGTAGCGGTTGCCTTCGTCGTCGTTGGCGGTGGCACGTGCGATTGCGAGTGCGGTTGTCTTATTTTGGGCGATGATTGTAATCATAACTATTTGTGTTTGTGATTTTTGATTTGAATTTCATTGTTCCGGAAAGGGTATAAGAATGGCTCGCAGATGCTTTCACACCTGCGAGCCTTGGTGTGAGTATCAGCTGATTAGAGCTTCTGCCCTGACTTCTTTTTCTGTTCCGGTTTGGGCTGGGTCTGCCCCTGTTCGAGAGGTTCCTTCAACCCCTTGGTTGCCTCGTTGGTCTTGCCTTGCGAGTTGACTGCGACCTGCGTCTTGCTCTCCTCCGCCGGCGTGATGACCTTGGCATTGTCGGGGTCGGAGTTGTAGGTGTAAGGACGCTGTTTGTCGGGATTGAAGCGGATGTAGATGGTGCTTGGCACACCTTTGGCATCCGGGACGCCATCGACCTTGATGGTCTTTCCGGCGACATAATCCGCTTTCTGCTGGTCGGAGAACTCTACCCCCTTCCATTTGCCGAGAGGCTTGATGCTGCCGTCGTTCAGAACCCAGTTGTTGGTATTCTTTTCGGCGGGTGCCTCCTGTTTCTGGTCCTGGGACTGAGACCTCTGCTGACCGAGGCGGGCATGGACGGGAACGAACTCCGCTTTCTGCTCTGCGGCACTCACCTGAAGGACTGCCGGGAAAGTCTTGCCGTCTTTGAGCGTTACCTCCTTGTGGAGCTGTTTGCCCGATTTCAGCAACCCGATTTCCTTCGGCGTCAGTTCCGTCTCTCCGATCTTGTTGCGGATATAGAGAGCTGACACCGGGAGAGCAATAAGCTCGTTGGTCTTGCGGTCGATGCTGACATAGCTGGGAATCGTGTTCCCTTTGGCGTCTTTCAGGTCGATGACCCTGCCGAGGTTGCCGGTAGCCTTCAGCATCTCCTTGTCCTCCTTCGTGAATTTCACGCCGTGAAACTCATCGTTGAGATTGGGTTCCTGACGGATGAAGTGAGGGACCACCTTGATACTTCCGTCGGGATTCTCGTGCAATGAGAGTCGAGCCTCCAGCTCATATTTCTCATTGCCGAAAGTCGGAGTGACTTTCACGAGGTCGGACATCCGGTTGTTGACCATGTTGCGGAGATTCTGCTCACCGATTGATTCCTTGGTGATACCCCATGCTGCGAGATTGTCCCAGTTGATTTTGGATTCGTCAATCTGCTTGAAGCGTTGGGGCTCCTGGGTCTGAGCGTTGTCCGGCGCAGGGTTGACAGTCTCGGAGACTGTTTCCTCCTGCTTCTGTTTCGGTGCGCCGTCGGGCATCTTCACCTTTGCCTCGGTGAGCATATCCTTCGCCCCGGGCATATCGGGATTCTGCACCATCTGGTTGACGGCGAAACCCACTGTGGGGACTTGGTCAGCCGGGACCTTGAAGAAGCCGAAGATTGTCGGATTCTTACATTGGGCGGTGAAGTTTTGTAGAAAGTTGTCGAGAATGTCGGCGTGTCGGTCGAATGTCAGGAATTTAGCAGCTTTCGCCGGGTCTTCCATCTGGGGAGTGCCATCAGGTTTCAGTCCAGTCACTACGCCCGATTCACCCGTCTGGCTGTTGTGGGCAATCAGAGCATCTTGTTTCTTCAAATCTTGTTCTTGCATCTTGAATTGTCAGATGTTTTGGAGGTTCACAGATTTGTCCCGTGGGGACCTCTTTTTCTATTGGCTTAGGGTGTTTGATACCCAGAGCCACGGCAAACTCCCGGAAGAAATCTATCAGGTCTTGACCGCAATACCAGATTCGGGAGCCTTTTGTGCCTGATTTGCTTTGATAAGCGCGTAGTCCGTACAGTTTGCGCCATTTACGGAGAGTCTTATCGCTGCAAGAGAAAATCTTCTGTACTTGCCATTCGGGATACATGGCATCCGGTCTAATGCCATACGTCTCTTGTGGCGTTTCGGGCAGCATGGGAAGTGGCGCCGCATTGATCGCCAACCTATCCATGCCATCCGCAATGCGGGTGAGAAGATTTATAAAGTCACCGGCTTGCTTAGCGGTTATCACAATGGTGACAGTATTTTTATCTTGTATCGTAGTTATATCCATTTTTCGTCGATTAAAACTTACGATGCAAAATTACTGTCTCGCCAAAAGTTAACTTTTACGGTTGCTTTCAACCGGGTGACGATTGCGTAATAGAAATTTCAGCGAGTGGTTAACTCGCTGAAATCAAAAGTATTTCATGCTGTGCCGGGACTCGAATTCCCATTACCCGGTTGGGGTTATCCGGGTATTTTTCAGCCAGGTTTTACTTCAAATCGAGCAGATGACGCAGTTCCGGGTCAGCGGCGATACGCATTTTCTCCTCTGCGACTATCTTTTTCACCTGTTCCTTGATGGCTCGATAGTTGGTCTGGATGGCACTTTCCATAACATCATCGCCGTTTTCGTCAATGAAATTGGTAACGATGGGAAGTTGCTTGTAAGCCTTTTCTTCCGACTTGACTTTCTCGCTGTCAACTACAATCTCGGCATGGAATATTTTCTGGTCGATTCGTTCTCCGAAGTTGTCGGAAACGGCACCTACAAATATACCCTGCGACAGTCCGCTGATTTTGCTCGGCGGAATGAGGCTATCCATCTGCGTGTTGATGGATGTCGATACATCCTGACGGTTGATGGATATTGACTGACGCTTCTGTAGTACCTTGCCGAAACGCTCCGAGAGTGTCTTGGCAGTTGACCCCACTACCTGTCCGGAGAATATGTTGCCGACAGTATTCATTACCACCGCAGCCTCCGGTTTGCCGTAGTCTCGTTCCAACTGGGAGAAATCCTGAAAGCCGAGACAGACTGCAACCTTGTTGCTTCGGGCCGTGGCAATAAGGTTGTCAAGCCCCTTGAAGTATATAGTCGGCAACTCATCTATGACCACGCCCGATTTGAGCATTCCTTTCTTGTTGATGAGCTTGACGATTCGGGAGTTATAGAGACCAAGTGCTGCCCCATAGATATTCTGGCGGTCGGGATTGTTCCCGACACAGAGTATCTTAGGAGCCTGTGGGTTGTTGATGTCGAGAGTAAAGTCGTTGCCCGACATTACCCAATACAGTTGCGGAGAGATCATACGCGATAGAGGAATCTTTGCCGATGCAATCTGACCCTGCAACTGGTCTGCGGCTCCTCCCTGCCATGCATCCATGAACGGAGAAAGATAGTTTTCCAACTCCGGATATGAGGAAAGTATCGGGAAGATGTCCTCATATCGGCGGTTAAGGAACTCGATGGCATGAGGGAAGGTGCAGTATGTACCTCCCTTATAGAGTTTGAGATACCATATAATACTCGCCAACAGAATGATAGGCGATTCCACGAAGAAATCTCCCTGTTTCTGAATCCACGTCTTGTTGAGATTGAGCATTATGGTGTATGCCGATTCGTATGCGTCCGCGATGTCGGTCATGAACGCCGGCGCAATGGGATTGCATCGGTGGCTCCGCCTGGGATCATCGAAGTTTATCACATAGAATTTGGCTCCTTTGGGGGATTTGTCCTTGTTCTTCAGGAAGTGGTTATAGACAATGGTACTGAGGTCCGCGAATTTGAAGTCATAACAGTACAGCGCGAACCCTTTCTCAATCTGTTGTTTGAGAAAGTTGTTCACTACTGCATACGACTTACCGGAACCGGGTGTGCCCAGTACGATTGTCGCCCTGAAGGGGTTGACAACATTTATCCATCCGTCGTTCCACTTTTTCTTGTAGTAGAATCTGGTGGGGAGATTTATCGAGTATTCATTCTTGATTTTGCGCGTCTCCTGTTGGAAAGACTCGTTTTCATTGTTGAATACGTCGTTCATCAGATTGTTCTTCAGCAATCGACTCATCCAGTTGCCGGCCATAAGCAGGCAGATGAATCCGGCTGCGCTACACATTATATATAAGGTGTAATGGAACTTCGGCATGAAGTAAAGCACCACGCCGATGCCGAGGAATATCCAGATGGTACGCCATGTTATATCCTCGTTCTTCACGCCCCTTGTGCCGAAACACGATAGAGCGAGAAGGAGGAGTGCGAACCACTTGGAGGTATATTGAGACCTGAACAGATGGCATGAACGATCAAAACCGTTCAGCACCTTATCGACGACGGTAAAGAAACCGTCTGGATTGGTCGGATGTAGCTCCGGGCAGAACCAATAGATATTGATTATGACCAGAACGATGCTTGTGGCACGAAGAAAATCCATGATTTTCGCCAGTGCCCTTAGATCATCTTCTTGTTGGGACATTGTTTGTCTGTTTGTTATGAGGGTGAATGACTTTTACAGTCCGCGTCCTTTCTTCTTTTTCTTCTTACGCGCACGACGGGCGAAGGCTTCTTCCGCAGGGTCGAAGTCCGGTCCTGTCTGAAAAGGTCCGAGTCCCGGCAATACCGGGTCGAAATCGAAGTCGTAAGAATTTGATGAAGTTTGGCGCTGTTGGCTTGGCTGAGGTTGCTGAGTCTGTTGGTTCGGAGTCGGACCCGTATTTTGTTGTGGTCCGCCATTGGACTGAGACTGCTGACCGCCATTGGGAGGAGGTACCTGCTGTCCCTGGGGCTGACGCGGTTGAGGCTGAACCGAGGGTTTTGCCGCCGGGTCGTTGAACCAGAGGTGAAGGGTATTTGCAGAAAACTCTTTGCCGAGACGGGATCCGTTGAGCGAAACATGATTGTTATGGTCAACGTATGTTGCCCCATACAATCTGCCGTCATCGTTATACCGTAGAACAAGGTCGATACCTTTCTCTTTGAGTCTGGCAATGAAGTCGTCCTTACCGGCAGATGCCGCCATTGCTTCCGATACCAATCGCCTTGTCGGCTTGATGTCGATTTTTTCCTTGTCGCGCTCAAATTTATTCTCAATGGCTGTTCTGCTTGCAAACTTGCCGAGTCGTGAGGCTTTGAGAGGTGTGGCTATGGTAGTGCCGTTGTCATCAGTTGCAAAATAGACCAGACCGTGATATTCGCGGCCATTGACTTTGCCGTCGGTCAATTCGCATTTGACATTATACAGTCCGAGTATGGCGTTATATTCGCCTATGCTCTGGAACTGCCAGCGCATACCAACCAGCTTGACAGTATTCTGGATCTGACGCTTGATGTCGCCGTTTGGATCAATCTTGGTAATAGGAGTATCGGGTGATACCTTTTCCCGCTGTGCCTTGTGGAGTCCGTATTTCTCTTCAAGTTCGTTGGTAATTTTCTTGCTCCTTCGGAATAGAAAAGACTGGTCAAGGCGTTTGCCCTGCTCGTTGACATTGACCGTAACTATATGAATATGGTGCCGATCGATGTCCTCGTGCTTATACATAATGTATGGCTGTTCGCCGAAACCGAGCTTGTCGAGATACTCGCGGGCAAGGATTTCAAAATCCTGATCCGTGAGCCTGTCATCGGGATGCGGATTGAGTGAGATATGGAGAACCGGCTTCTTTGTCCTACCCATTTTGGGCATAAAAGCCTTGAAGTTCTCTGTCATCGCTCCAATATTCATATTGCCGTCTGCCGGCAACACAATCTTATTGGCGCCCAATACACGCCCGTGTTCTTCATTTATTTTCTCTCCGTTGTAGGCAAGTGCTCCGTATAGACTGCTGCCTATAGAGATTTTTGCGACCATACCTCATCAAACTTGACGGTGAGAGCCTTGACCTCAGCCAAGATTTTAGCCATCTCTATGGTGGTTTTTTCAAGTTTGTAGAGATACTGCATCGCTTTCTTTTCGCTGAACTCCGTGCGAAGCTCTTTCACGATAAGGTTGTAGTTTACGCCCAAAGTGCGAAACTGAGCGAAAAACTCCGAGAGCTTGGCGCAGTAAACAGCCAGCGATTTGTCCGTTACAAGCACCTTAAATGGCTTGCCGAACAGAACTTGTTTGATAAAGGTGGACTTTACCGTCTCGTTCGCCTTATCCATCATGTGAATCAGCATATCCAGTTCTGATGTGTTGAAGCGAACCTTAACAAGATGGTCACACCTGTCTGGGAGCGGAGGTCGTCCGCCCTTGAATGATTTTTCCATGTTGTTCTTGGGATTTTGTTTGTTATCGCAACGCGATTTATCATATCATGCGCCGCAGGCATCCTTCGGGAAATTCGACTTTGGAGAATTTCCTTGTCCCACACGGGCAAGGTTGTTTCGGTAGGGCTTGGGCCCTCGAAACCTTTTCAGGTCCCTGAAAAGACACCTTGCTGTGTTCCGTTGAACACGATGTAACTTGGGAAGAATGAGACACCTTTTATATAGTGGCTGGCAAGCCCGTGTTTTTCTGCCTTGATGCCGGTCTTCATCAGGCGAATAATAAAGGTGTGTGCGATAGCGTGATTTTTTATCTCTGTTGCACGATGCAAAGTTACTGCCATTTGAGGGGTCTGCCGCGCCCCCGTTGCGGAAAAGAACGGAACCAAAACGGAATAACACGGAACAGCCCCGAAATAATTTGGAATGACTGATGAAATGCCCTTAACTTTGCAGCGTAAATGAACGACAAGCCCCGTGGTCAGGCCGAAAGGATGACTCGGGTACGCGGTCGCCGTTTACCGCCTGCATACTATAATAAGCAGGCATATATTCGGCAAGAATGCCGTGCTGAAATAGCCGGAGCACGCGCTCCATAAGCTATGAGGCATCAATCACAAGGTTAAATCCTTGAAAATCAGTCATAGCCCTTGGCTTTCTAATTGACTGACTAATTCATTGATTGGCCGGATAATGAGTTGGCTCGCCAACTATAATGTTGATTATCCAGCCAATCAGATAGATAACTTTCCGGATAGTTAACCGGATAGCTGACTAACTATTGAAGTTTATGGGAATATGCCGGTCTATATTCCTGTTGGCTGACTAATCAGCTCATTCGCTATCCCGTTAATTAGCCATATAGCTAATTGGCTATATAGCTAATCAGCCATCTAATTTGTTGGCTGATTATCCGATTGGATAAACAGTTATCTGACTTACCAGTTATAGGGCTATCTGATTAGTTAAGCAATCAGTTGACCATACACTTGGCTGTCCATATAGTTGACCCGATAGCGGGCTATCGAGCTGATTGGATATGAATCCGCTATATCGCTTGATCCGCATCCGGCTCTGTGTGTTGTCTGGTCATTTTGTCTTGGTCGGATTGTTCTACCCTTTGATAATCCTACCTACCGTCTGCGGATGGTATTCCTGATTTCGGCAGTCGCCGGAACGTCGTGGCAAATGTTGCCGACCATTGTCTCACCCTCAAAAACATTCCGATGAGCAACACCATTGTTGTTGCCTTCTCCAACCAAAAGGGAGGAGTGGGCAAATCAACCCTCACGGTGTTACTCGCCAGCTATCTCTACTATGAGAAAGGCATCAAGGTTGCAATCATGGATTGTGACTCGCCCCAGCACAGTCTTATAGGAGAACGCAACCGCGAGTTAAAGACCGTGAGCGAGACAGAGCATCTGGCAGTGATGGCGCACGAACTGTTGACACGAACCGGTCTTCAGCCTTACGCTATTATGAAGATTCCTCTGGAAGAAACCATGTTTCGGGTGCGTCAGTATCTCAATGGAGAGAATGACACACAAGTCCTGTTCCTCGACCTCCCCGGTACGATGAACAACCCTAATGTTATACAGATAATATCGAACTGCGACTATGTATTCTGTCCGATGGCAGCCTGCAAGTATGATATAGAAAGCACCCTTGGATATTGCCAGTTTATCCACGACCGTCTTATGACGATGGGATATGGCAACCTTAAAGGTGTGAAGATTCTGTGGAACAAAGTTGACGCAAGAGAGCGCACTGACCTTTATACTGCTTACGATGAGTTCATGGAGTCAATCGGCCTTGAAGCGATGAAGACCACCATACCTGCAAGCGTCCGCTTCAAGAAAGAACTCTCATGCAATCCGAAGCACCAGGTTTTCCGAAGCACAGTCTTTCCTCCGTCACCCTATACAATCAAAGGGAGCGGAATAGATGACCTCGCCGAAGAATTTCTGGAACTGACAGGAATACGCAATGGCTAAGAAAATTTCCAAAGTACCACTTGGTGAAGATTTTCTTGCAGGCTATAAACCCGTAACTCCTGATTTTGCGGATATTCCCATGGATAATGATGTCGCACCTGAACCCGTGCCGGGGCCGAAAGGCGTTGAAGAAGACACTCCGGCTGAAAAGCCGAAGGCATCCGCACAGAAGATACAATCTTTTCCGGATTCATTTGTAGACACCTTTTTAAGAGGTGGAACGGATGATAAAAAAACAGAGAAGGTTTATCTGACAATCGACCATCTTATCTGCCTCAGAGAGATCGTACAGGCTATCAGCTCCAAAACAGGCAAGAATATGACGATTGGCAACTATGTGTGGAACATCCTTGAACATCATTTTTCCACTTATCGAAAAGACATAGCAGGTCTTATAGACCAACGCAAACAGAAAAGTCTTGACAGATTCAAATGACCGCAATTCCCAATGCGAACCCCGGCACCGAAGCCAATGTTGACGGCGCCGGCTATTCCGACGAGGTAAAACGCTCGTATCAAGAGACCTTCTTCGCCGGACACTCTCTAAAGCCCTACAAATATGTAGGATGCACTCTGTCGCTATGGCAGCGACTCAAGAGGATAGTCACTAATATCGGCGGCGATAAAGCCTCCGTCGGTATGTATGTCCAGAATATAGTGGCCTATCATCTTGAAGAGGAGGATGTGAAAGCACTGATAGCAGAACTTACTGCCGCATCCTATCTCTTGGATACCGATTGCAAGGCAATGGATGGTATCTCGCTAAATGCCAAGAAGTATCAGGTAAAATACCTGATGGGCGACAAAGTAAACCGTAAGGAGCGGGAGATTTATATCTCCGCCGAACTCGGCAAGCGACTGAAAAGAATCGTGCTGGATATCGATGGCGACCGTCCTACAATGGGGTCGTATGTAGAGGCAATCCTGCTTGACCACCTTGATACTTGTGCCGATCTCATCAATGAGATGACAAACGATTCAAAACGAAACACTGCATGATATGGATGTATATCATCGGCGCTATCGTGGCACAGGCCATTGTGGTCGTCCTGCTCAACGAGTATATGAACAGACGAGGACAGTATCCTGCGGAAAAGCCACAAGAAGAGAACGCTCCTCCCGCTCCGCCTCCGCCCTCGGTTACGGAGGCAAAAGAATCAGTACCTCAAACCATCAGTCCGGCAATAGCCGATGATGCCGTAGGTCTGTCCAATTTTTCTATGGCAGACCTCAAGGCGATGATGGAAGAGGTCGTGAAACCTATCAGGGACTGTGTGGAAACCCTGATGGATGAAAAAGATGCAGAATTTGATGTGAAGAATGAAACTCCGGCACCACCCAAACGAATGTCTCCCGAAAGAGAGGCACTGGCATGGGAAGACCACCGTGATGAAGAGGCGCAGCTCGAAAAAGAGGACAACACTGTCGCCCCTCCCAATCCCTTGGCAAGCGGTGTCGATTTCGATTCAATCACAAAGGCGTCAGACATTTTGCAGTCTGGCGAACAACAGCCCGTTGGCGCATTGCAATTTGCAATGAATGTTTTTAGGACGGTTGACGGCACACAGTTTAGCGGATGTCTCCCCGACGCTCTGCTGGAGAAACTGTATGAGTGCCACCGGAAAGTCGAGATGAACGACGAGGCTTTCCGTCAGGAAGAACCCGAATCTGAAACACCCGCTGCCGAAACTGTCCCGGAGCAAGAACCGGAGGTAAAGCAGAACGAGGAAAAGCCTGAGCCAAAAGCCGAACCGGTTATTGAGCCGGAGGTCAAGGACGCTCCCGCACCTCGATTCAGAATGGAATTTCTTCGCAAACCCTCTCAGTCCAAAAATTGACACATGAGAAAGTTCAAAAACATTCTGCGCTCGGCAGGTACCAAGCGCGCACTCTTCGCACTCTTCGCTGTCGCATCTGTCGCCCAGTGTTTCGCCGCCGGCAACGGTATGGCAGGTATCAACGAGGCTACCTCGATGATTTCCAGCTATTTTGACCCCGGCGTGTGACACGTAAACTGTGTAAGTGATTGTGCAACTTTAGCTTAGA
>OFFY01001318.1_pt1 | contig 21411 bp, 20 predicted proteins | sample 1521481 | NCBI WGS metagenome assembly OFFY01 (sample SAMEA3504117, study PRJEB24116) | mouse gut metagenome | biome: mouse gut; feature: mouse-associated habitat; material: faeces | place: Denmark | collected 2011
GAGTTCTATCCTGGCTCCCATGAGGATATCCACGCCATGATCCGGCATCTGGAAGCGGTTCGTGAAAAGGGTATAGGTTTCCACGGTGTCATCGCCGCGGACGACACACTGGCGTTGGCTGCCGTCAAATATGCCAGGGCGGCCGGGTATAGGATTCCGGAAGAGTTCTCCGCCATAGGCTACAACAATTCCATGCTCACCGGCTGCTGCGAACCGGAGCTGACCAGCATCGACAACAGGCTGGAGACCCTTTGCCAGCACCTGATCACGACACTGCTGGGCATCCTGGAGGGAAGAGAGATGCCGAAGAAGACCGTCTTCTCCGGCGAGATCATCGAGCGGGGCACCACCCGCAGACTGCGCGGAGGAACGAAACAGAATTCATAAAAATTCGAATGGAGGGAAAGAACATGAGAGAGTTTATGGACAAGGATTTCCTGTTGGAATCCGAGACAGCGAAGAAGCTGTTCCACGATTATGCGGAAAACACACCGATACTGGACTACCATTGTCACATCAATCCCAGGGAGATAGCGGAGGACCGCCATTTCGACAACATCACCCAGGTATGGCTGGGCGGAGACCACTACAAATGGCGCCTGATGCGCTCCTTCGGCGTGGAGGAGAAATATATTACAGGGGACGCTTCTGACTATGAGAAGTTCTGCAAATGGGCGGAGTGCCTGGGCAAGGCCATCGGCAATCCCCTCTTCCATTGGAGCCATCTGGAGCTACAGAGATATTTCGGTTATCATGGCGTTCTGAATCGGAAAACGGCCGATGAGGTGTGGAATCTTTGTAATGAAAAACTGGCGCAGCCTTCCATGAGTGTCCGCAATCTGATCAAACAAAGCAATGTTACCCTGATCTGCACCACCGACGATCCTGTTGACTCTCTTGAGTGGCATAAAAAGATTGCAGAAGACGACACATTTGACGTAAAGGTTCTTCCGGCCTGGAGACCGGACAAAGCTATGAATATTGAGAAGGCCGATTATCTGGACTATCTGGATCGTCTCTGGGAGATTACAGGCAGTGAGATCAACAGCTTCGCCGCCCTGAAAGATGCCCTGAAGCAGAGGATGGAATATTTTGCCTCCATGGGATGCAGCGTGTCGGATCATGGTCTGGAATATGTGATGTACTATCCTGCCAGCGATGATGAAATTGAAGCCATCTTCTTAAAGAGACTGAACCGCATGATCCCCACCAGAGAGGAACAGCTGAAATTCAAGACCGCATTCATGCTCTTCCTGGGAAGAGAATACCACAGGCTGGATTGGGCTATGCAGCTTCACTTCGGCTGCAAGAGAGACAACAATACGAGGATGTTCGAAAAGCTGGGACCCGACACCGGCTATGACTGCATCAATAACGATGCGCCCTCCGCACAGATGGCCGATTTCCTGGATGCCCTGTGCAAGACCGACGAACTGCCCAGAACCATCCTTTACAGCCTCAATCCCAATGACAACCAGTCCATCGGCACTATTCTGGGCTGCTTCCAGGATTCCAGCGCCGTAGCCAAGATCCAGCAGGGCAGCGCATGGTGGTTTAACGATCACAAAATCGGTATGACAGAACAGCTGATCTCCCTTGCCAATCTGGGAAATCTGTCCGGTTTTGTCGGGATGCTGACTGATTCCAGAAGCTTCCTCTCCTATGCCCGCCATGAGTATTTCCGCAGAATCCTGTGCAATCTCATCGGTACCTGGGTAGAGGGCGGCGGCTTCCCGGCAGATATGGATACGCTCTCAGAGATCATTCGGGATATTTCTTATTATAATGCCAGGAGATATTTTAAGTTTGATATCTGATTCCATGTCCGTCTGACGACGGACTTTCCTATAAGGTAAATAAGAGCCTCCCTCCCGAAACAAAGGGAAAGAGGCTCTTTTGTTTTACAATAAAATTTCGCGGTTGGTTCCGTAGAAAATATCTTCTCTGCCTGCCATCATCTCCAAAAAGGCTTCAAAATCCTTCCAGGTATCATGGTAGTCAAATTCATAGCTATGACCCCAGATATAGAAGATCTGCTGAACGTCTGTTTCACTTTCCAGAAATTGCTTCCCAAGCGCAAGCATCCGGTCCATCTCCAAGATATGATATACCGTAGGCTGAAACTGATAGAGCGCTTCGCCCTCCTGTCGGTCAAATCCGTAATTGCATACCGTAGTACGGGCATACTTTACTCCTGTGCGCTTCCGGATTACCTCCGCGGCATGTTCCGTAAAGTTCACACCTCCGCCCGGATATGCCATTCCTGTCACCTCATAGCCGGCCAGTTCACTCAGATTCTCCCGATCCTGCTCCACCTGCCTGACAATCTCCTCATCATCCGTTACCTCTGCCAGATTAGGATGTGTCAGTGTATGAACAGCGATCTCGTGACCTGCGTAAAGCTCCCGAATCTCGGACGGATCCACCTTTACATGGCTAATGCGCATGCCCTCTCTGATCAGATGGCCGTCCAGTCCCAGAAGCTCGGAGTTCAGATTAAATGTACCCTTAATTCCGTATTTATTAAACAATGACACCAATCGCCGATCCTGTGTCACACCGTCGTCATAGCTGAATGTTAGTGCCTTTTTCCAGCCCTCCATAGCACACCTCCCGCTCCTGCCTTTTTGTTGAACTGTCTGCCCCAGCTTCCAGACGCAGTCCAGGCGCCCTCCAGGCTGTTCGTCCTCTTTACTCTTTTGTCAATATACTTTCGCCTCTTCCTCGCCGTTAAGAACCCGCAATGCCCCCTGGGCCAATGCCAGAAGCTCGTCCTCGCCGGGATATACGGTAAAGGGTGCGATCCACTCTGCCCTCTCCTTCAGCGCGGCAACTACATCCGCACCGTATGCGATACCGCCGGTGACGATGATTCGGTCTACCCTGCCGTTCAGAACGCAGGCCATGGAACCGATGTCCTTGGACACCTGAAGCAGAAATGCCTGCTTGGCTTCTGCTGCCTTCTCATCACCCTCATTCGCCATCTTTGTCACTTCGCGCATGTCATTGGTGCCAAGGTACGCATTGAATCCGCCCTTGCCCACCATCTTGCCATAGACTTCCTTCTCTGTATATTTACCGGAAAAGCACATTTTAATCAACGCTCCGTTGGGCACCCCGCCTGCTCTTTCAGGAGAAAATGCACCATCGCCGTCCAACGCATTGAACACATCGATCACCTTGCCATTCTCATGGGCTCCCACAGACACCCCGCCGCCCATATGAACTACGATCAGCCGAAGAGACTCGTATGGTTTCCCGATTTCCTTCGCATAACGCTTTGCCACGGCTTTCTGATTCAATGCGTGGAAAATGCTGACCCTGGGAAGTTCCGGTACCCCTGAATATCTGGCGATGGGCATCAGCTCGTCCACTACAACCGGATCCACTATGTAAGAGGGAACACCAATGGAATCCCCGATCTCTTTCGCCAGGATTCCGCCCAGGTTGGAAGCATGCTGTCCCTGTACTCCTATTTTCAAATCCTCCAAAAGCGCCTCGGTCACTGCATAGGTACCTCCGGGAATAGGCTTTAACATACCGCCGCGGCCTACCACCACATTCAGGCTTTTTATATCGAACTTTTTCGACTCCAGCAAATCCGTGATGATCTTCTTTCGGAAATCCTTCTGATCCACAATATTAGCAAATTGGGCAATTTCCTCCGTGGAATGCCGCAGGGTTTCTTCAAATAACAGGGTCTCGTCCTCAAACACACCGATCTTGGTGGAGGTAGAGCCCGGATTGATAATTAAGCTTTTCACTGACATTTTTATATTCTCCTATTCCAGTTCTGCAGTCACCCATATCCTGCCCTTTTCCCACATAGGCTATGGGTTGCTGCTGCTTTCCAGTTCCTGTTTTTCAATTGTCCTTTATGAAAATTAGACCGTCTTATGCATTTTTCTTGAGTTCCTCGGATACTACAGCAGCCAGGGCGATGGAATTCACCTTCGTCTCAAAGCTGTCGGAACGGCTGGTGAGGATAACGGGAACCTTCGTTCCGGTGAGGATACCGCCATTGCGCATCTTTACCATATGTACAATTGCCTTGTAAACCAGATTGCCTGCGTGAATATCCGGGAAAAGCAATACATCCGCATCGCCGCAGATCTTCCTGCCGGTAGCTCCCTTATGCTTTGCGGCTTCCGGATCAATGGCCAGATCCAGGGAAAGAGGACCGTCAATAATGCAGTCGGTAATCTGCCCTTCCTCGCACATTTTTGTCAGTTCTGCCGCTTCCACCGTAACCGGCATCTTGGGATTGACTACTTCTACAGCCGCCAGGGGCGCGATCTTCGGCACATCAACGCCGCAGGCTTTGCAGACGGGAACTGTATTTTGAATGATATGAACCTTGTCCTCAAGTGTAGGATAGGTCATAAATGCCACATCCGTCAGGAACAGCAGTCTGTCGATGCCTTCGATTTCAAATACGCCTACATGGGAAAGAGGCTTACCGGTGCGCAGCCCCACTTCCTTGTCCAATACGCTCTTCAGGAAATCTTTGGTATCGATCAGTCCCTTCATATACATATCGGCTTTTCCTTCATGAGCCAGCTTTACAGCCTTTAAAGATGCCGCAATCATATCCGGCTCATGGATGATCTCATAGCCGCTCAAATCCATATCGATAGAATCTGCAACCTCCCTGATTTTGGCTTCATCGCCTACCAGAATCGCATCGGCAATCCCTCTGGCTTTGGCTTCTTTCACAGCCTCCAACACTGCGGAATCCTGTGCCACGGATACAGACACCGTCTTCTTCCCGCATTGCTTCACTTTTGCCATAATGTCATCAAAACCCTGTTTCATTTTCGTACTTACTTCCTTTCTGCCCCTCCGGGCGCTGTATTTTCCCTTTTTTATAAATATTGTAAAAACTTTCCATGAAGAAAGTATAGCATGCCTGTCTGCAAAATGCAATAGCCGGCCTTCTTCTTTGCATCAAGGGTCCGCAATGGCAAGGGTCCGCACAGCTTAAGGACGGACGGTAAGCTACGGTTCACAGCCGCCCTGTGCCGCCAGAAAACAAAACATGATCAGCTCGCACTGTTTTAAGTCCAGCCCCCTTGTATAATAGTCTCCAAAGCAGTTTGCCGCCCCGCGCGTTTAAAATATCATTGGTAACGGACAGTGTTACTGAACTGTCTGTCTCTGCCCCTGCTCACCATTTAAAAAATCTGCAGGACTATGACAAAGTGTTCACTCTGTGCGCGGGAGAGGTCCAATGACGGATATACAGATCTTGCCGGCGGAGGCCCCTGCTTTTCAAGCAGGATCCCCGCCGGCAGAACAGGAAGCAGGAACGGCTTCCTGTAACACCAGTTCGATTGTCAGTCGCAGCCGCAGTCCTCGCATCTGTCAAATGCAGGGTTGAAGGCGTAGAAGTTCCGGCTGTCCAGCTTATCCTGAGTGATGCGCAGCGCTTCGCCGAACCGCTGGAAGTGCACTATCTCGCGCATACGCAGGAACTTGATGGGCTCACACACATCCGGCTCCTTCACCAGACGCAAAATATTGTCATAGGTGGTTCTGGCCTTCTGCTCTGCTGCCATATCCTCCATCAGATCCGTAATGGGATCCCCGGTCACCTGGAACTGCGCGGCCGTGAAGGGGAATCCAGATGCTGCCTGGGGCCATACTCCTACGGTATGATCAACATAATAATTCGCAAAACCGCACTTTTCAATTTCCTCCATAGACAGATTCCTGGTCAGCTGGTGTACTATGGCAGCCACGATCTCCAGATGGGCCAGCTCCTCGGTGCCGATATCCGTCAAAAGCCCTGCCACCTCCCGGTAAGGCATGGAATAACGCTGGGACAGATAGCGTATGCTGGCGCCCATCTCGCCGTCCGGGCCGCCGTACTGGGAGATTATCGCCTGTGCCAGCATGGCGTTGGGTTCCTTGATATTTACAGGGAATTCCAGTCTCTTCTCATAACTCCACATTTACGCACACTCTCCTTCCCAGGGCAGAGGGGCCTCTCCCCATCTCCACTCCTTGCCGCAGTCTGTCAGCCTTAAATTCAGCGGGAAATATTTCTGAGAAAACTCCTTTTCCATCTGATTCTTAATCCGGTTGTAATGGTTGAAATATTCCTGTGCCCTGCGGTCATGGGGATGGGTATCCAGGTAAAGAGCCAGCTCTATCAGCACAAAATCTGCCATCCCAATATCTCTTAATAATTGTTCCCGCTCTCTCATGATACACATCTCCTTCCCGTGAAAGGTTTATCTAACTCAGGAAATATGGTTCCCGCACAATAAGCTTTCTCCAGATCATCATACATCCCGTCAAATTCCTGCCAGGGCACATAAGCCATGGCGATGGGGAATTTATCACAATCATTATCCTTAAAATGTTCGTGCATCTTGCTTCCTTTTCTATATTGAGGGTTATTTTACTTTATAATATGAATCCTTGAGAAAACTGTGCAGAAGAATCAGAAATTTGGAAAAAGAACCTCACTGAGGCAGAAGGATTTCCGTGGTGAAAGCGCCGTCCTCGCTGTTTCGGTTGAGATAGCCTTGATTTCTTTCTACGACGGTATCCACCCTGACCAGTCCGTAACCATGGCCGTAACCTTTTGTCGTATGGAACTTTCCTGCCTGCTTTTCCTGTTTTTTAGAAGCAGTGGTATTTGTAAAAGACATGTAGAGCTGGGTATTTTTCATATCCATATAGATCCGGATGAGACGTTCTTCCTCCGGCAGCTGCATGCAGGCTTCTATGGCATTGTCAAACAGATTGCCCATGATAATACACAGATCGATCTCCGATGTAGTCAGCGACACCGGTACATGGGCATCCGCTCTGACTGTAATATTCCTGGATTTTGCCAGTGAAATCTTACTGTTCAGAATAACGTCTGTCATCTTATTTCCGGTTTTCAGTACCATATCCACCGTGTTTAAATCGATGCTCAGCTCCTTCAGATAGGAGCGCAGGGCCTTTAAGTCCCCCATTTCGGCATAGCTGTCCAGCACCTGGATATGGTTCCGGTAGTCGTGCCGCCATCCCCGGATCTGACGGTACATATTTTCCACCTCCGCATAGTGCGTGGCTAGCAGATCGCTCTGGTATGCAGCGATCCGCTTATCGATCCATTTCTCCAGCAAATGCATCTGCCCCTCCTGTTCCTGCCGGCGCCCCGTCCTTTCCCTGCCCGGCGATCAAGATATTCTCTCATCCGAAACGGTTCTGTCAAAAATACCGTATCAGGGCTTGATTCAATCCCTCATACAGCTTTCTGGAAAGCGGCAATACCGTACCGTCCTTCAGAACTACTTCCGTTCTGGCAGTCTTCCTGACAAACCGCAGATTGACAATATAGGAACGGTGAATTCTGAAAAAACCCTCATCCAATTCCGCTTCCAAATCATTCAGCGTCCGCTTTACGCTGTAGTTCTCTTTTCCGTGGATAGTCACATAGTTTTTCAATACATCCAGATAACGGATTTCATATAATGGCAGCCGGACGATTCCTTCCGAAAGCGCCAGAACCAGTGCATGTTCACGGGTCTTAAGCCGCTGTGCCGCCCGGTCCAGAACCGCATTCAGTTTTTGACTTGTAATGGGCTTAATCAGATAATGAAGCGCCTCCACATCATACCCTTCCGCGATATATTCCATATATCCCGTAACAAATACGATCTGAAGCCCGGCGCCTGCCTCTCTCAGCCTATTTGCAAGCTCCACCCCGCTCATCTCCCCCATCTCAATATCAAGGAACAACACATCCACAGAATTATCTTCCTCATAGGAAAACCAAAATGCCTCTCCGGAAACATAATACTCTACCTTCAGCAGCAACCCGGCCGATTTGTTCCACTCCTCTATCAGCCGGCTCAAATAAGCTCTGTCTACAGGATCATCATCACATATTGCAAAACGATACATTGTCAAAACCTCATAGTCGGAAAATGTCTGGCTTTTCTTAAGCCAATTGCATCAGTTATTTTCCGACAATTCCTAAGGAAGTAAATTCCTGACAGAATTATCTGGATTCCCCCATAAAGAACAGCGCTATGGTTCCCGGACCGGAATGAGCGCCGATTGTAGGACCGATATGATTGATCATAAAATTTTGAAAACCAAATCTCTCTTTAATAAGATCCCTTACATGTTCCGCATCCTCCAATGCATCGCCGTGGCTGATAAACACATAATCCTCCTGATTCTCTTCCTTCCAGACTCCCATTTTTTCTTCCATATAGTCTACCAGAGCGCTCAGGGACTTCTTCCGGCCTCTCACCTTCCCGATCAGAATCAAATGCCCCTCATCGTCCACATGAAGCTTTGGCTTAATAGACACAAGGGTTCCCAGAACCGCAGCTGTCTTGCTGACTCTTCCGCCCCTGTAGAGATGGTATAGATCATCTACCGTAAATACATGCACTACATTCAGCGCATGTTTCTCCAGCCACTCCGCGGTCTCCTCCATGGTCTTTCCTGCTTCCCGCAGCTTCACCGCCTTATGTACGAACAGTCCTTCCCCCATAGACGCTCCCAGACTGTCCACTACATGAATCCTCACATCCTTATGCTCCTCCATGACCTCTTCCGCCGCCAGGCGAATATTTCCGCAGGTTCCGCTCAATCCGGAAGAAAAAGCCAGATATAATATTTCTTTCTCCTTTTCCGCGCATTTTTCAAAATACGCTTTGGCCTCCGCCGGATTGATCTGGGATGTGGTAGGCATCTTCCCCTCCTCCCGCATCATTTTATAAAATTCTTTCCAATCCAGCTCCCTTTCCCCTCCGTAGGTGACTCCGTCCAGAATATAGCTGATGGGCAGGCAGCCCAGATCATGCGCCTTCAAATATTCCGCCGGCAAATCCGCCGTACTGTCCGTTATGATTTTAAACATACTTTTATTCCTTTCTTTGGAACCTTACAATTTTTCGCTTCCGTGTGGCCCGGTCTGTATCACTCTCCGACAGCCCTGCGCCTTACTATTCCTGATTATGCATGGCTTTGCCTGTATCCTCCGGTCTGCTTGTGCCTTATCATTTCCCTGTTCCGTATACTCCCGCCAGTGTCTCCTTCGGGCAGTTCGTTCTCAGACGATCCGCCCCTCAGGCCACACAGCTTTTCGACCGTTGTCTGTTTGAAATGTATCATAAATTGCAGATTCTGTCAAATACATCTCTCCGGCGGAAAACCAGCTGAAAATATCATCTCTTCTCCAAAGCACCGGGAAGCCGTCTTCGGATCAGCCTGTTTTTCAGATTTTTCCAGTCAAAAGGAATCAGAGGATATAGATAGCTTTGATGGGACACCGTCCTGTTACATCCCACAGCCAGCACAGATAAAAGGAGCCCGCCTATATACCCCCACAGCGAAAACCATTGCGCCAGCAGCAGTGTAATCATGCGCAGAAACTTCAGCGCATATCCCAGCTCATAATTAGCTTGTGTATAATTGGCAATGGCAACAAATGCCATATATAACATAACCTCTGAAGAGAACCACCCGCTGTTCACCGAAAACTCCCCCAATACCAGCGCGGCCATCACGCTCAAAGGCGTGCTTAGCATATTCGGCGTATTGATGGCAGCCAGCTTCAGCCCGTCTATGGCCAGCTCCAGCACCAGGAACTGCCAGATCAGAGGCAGATTGGGCTCCTCCTTCAGCATAATGAAAGAAAAACTCTCCGGAATCCACTGAGGATTGTTCATCAGCAGCAGAAACGTAGGCGTCACCAGATATGTCAGCAGGGAAATCAGGAAACGGGTAACACGCAGATAGGTGCCCGTTACCGGCGGAAAATAATAATCGTCCGCCTCCTCCACCACGTCGAAAATCGTGGTAGGCAAAATCATGGCAGAGGGTGAATTGTCCACCAATATCACGATATTGCCCTCCAGCACCTGGGCAGCTGCGGCATCCGGCCGCTCCGTGTACTTGAACTTCGGAAAAGGATTGTACCATTTCCGCTGGTAAAGGCATTCTGCCAGGGACTCCTGATTCATCGTCAGGGCATCCACATTAATATTCCGGATCTTCTCACGTATCTCTGACAGGAACTTATCATCCACACGTCCCTTCATATAACAGAGTGCGATATCCGTGCGAGAACTTTTCCCGGCGTTTTGCATCTCCATGTGAAGATCCGCACTGCGGATCCTGCGGCGTATCAACGCAGTGTTTGAAACCAGTGTCTCCACAAAGCCATCCTTGGAACCCCGCAGTGTCTTGTCCTTCTCAGGTTCTTCCACCCCTCTGGACGGGTATGTCCTGGAGTCAATGAGGAGCGCCTTCTCATACCCGTCCACCAGCAACACAAACATTCCCGACAGAAGGGATTGCACCAGCATATCCGCCCTGTCCTCTATGTCCACTTCCACATACGGCGTAAATTGTTTCGACAGTCCGTGCATATCCTCCGGCATCTTGTCCGGTGTCAGATCCATAAAATACTGCAGCAGCTTCTGATCCAAATCATCCTTGCAGAAGCCGTCGATCAAATACATGCAAGCTTCTTTTCCGCCTATATGGACTACCCTGTAGATGATGTCGAAATTCTTCTCCACATCCAAAATTTCGTTTAAATATGCCATATTCTGCCGCAAATCGCCATTTATCCGCTTATTCTCTTCCATAAACTGAACTGCTCCTTCTTCTCCATAATTTCCGTAAAGCCTTTACGGTTATCATAGCCAAAAGGGGAGTTTTTATGCCGAATTTTCTCTCTGCAAGCAAATTGAGCAAACTTGGATAATTTCTTTTGTAATGTTTTGCTGAGTATGTTTCTGAAATTGAAACCTGTTTGTTTGCCTATAATACCCAACAATAAAGAATCTTCACTGGAAAAAGATAAGAATAGCCGCCGTCAGCACTTCGTCGTACTGCCCAGCCCGCCGTTGCGCACGCCTGCGGCATCGTCATCTACAGTGATTCCGTACTCGATAAAAATCCCCTGGGCGAAGCCCGTCCCCCGGGCAATCTCCAGAGTCCTGCCCTCATTGGTATCATTGGTCAGCTTGATAAAAATATGCCCCTCGTTATCGGAATTAAAATAATCACTGTCAATGATCCCCACGGTATTGTTCATCTGGAGGCGATATTTGAAGCCAAGCCCGCTTCTGGGATAGAGCTTCAGCACCCATTCTTCGTCTATCCTTACACGGATTCCCGTAGGGATCTTGATACTCTCCCCCGGCGCCAGAGTAAAAGAAAAAGGCGCAAAAAAATCATACCCCGCACTGCCCCGGGTAGCCCGGACAGGAATCCGGATATCTTCATAGATCCCGCGTATATCCGCGTCGGAATATTGGAGGAAATCCGCTTTCACCGCCTCCGCATAATTGCCAAAACTTACCTTATAAAACTGTGCCACCCTTTTCATGTATGCCGCTCCCTCGTCCTCCGGCTGCAGAGACTTTGATTCTCTGTCCCCAGCCTGTACTCTGCTCCGGCACCTGCCGGCATGTCTGTAACCCTCTACGGCATGTCCATCTATAATGTACTCTGCCCCGCGCCTGGCGGTCCGTCCCCTGCGTCCGCAAGCAATCCCCGCATCCCGGCCTCCCGCAAAATGGATACACCCATTCCGGCAGGATACCGGGCACAGGCTTCAGTCGCAGCACCCGCGTAGATTGCCGGGTTTCGCTGTCAGCGTATATTCCTGCTCATAATTCCCACAATGCAGCACGGGAACCGACGGATCTTTTTGTACAAGCGTCCTTTGCACATCAATCACCCGCTGGTTGGCGCTTCCCTTCCACAGTAGCTTTGCATCTTTTTCCGCCTCGTGGAATTCTCCGTCCACCAGCACATCGATATATTTCATAATCGGATAATGATAGATATTCTCCCAGCTGTCTCCTGTATACAGCCAGATGGTCTTTCCCTGATATTTCTCCCTGATCTCCGCCATCAGTCCTCTTACGTCCAACCGGTTCGCAGCGTGCAGGGGATCTCCGCCGGAAAAGGTGATCCCCGAGATATAGCTCTTATCCAGCTCCGCGAAAATTTCCTGCTTCGCCCTGTTGTCAAAAAGCAATCCTCCGTCCGGATCCCATGTAACCGGATTATGGCAGCCTTTGCAGCAGTGATTGCAGCCGGCCACCCAGAGTACCACCCGCAATCCATCGCCATTCAGCATATCATCAGACGTTATATTGTGATATCTCATCTTATCTGCCTCCAGCCTGTCTGTTTTACATACTCTTCCTCTCTGCAATCTCCGCCATCTTCGCATCATTGAGCCTGGTATCCCCGTGCACCCTGGAATAAGAGAGATAACCGTTCATCCGGTCAATCTTGGTCAGATTCCGGCTTCCGCATTTCGGACACACATCCATCTCCAGTTCCTGATGCCCGCAGTCATCACAATAGGCCAGCGACAGATTGACTCCCTCGTAAAACCCCAGTTCCATAGCCCGCCGGATCAACGTCCTGATTGCTTCGATATTATAATCAATGGGATATTTCACATATTGTATCTTACCGCCATTGCTCAGATCCCAGAATCGGTTTTCCAGATCCTGCTTCCTGATGGGCGTAATATCCTCCGTCACATGGCAGTGGAAACTGTTGCTCACATATTCTCTGTCGGAGACCCCCTCAATGATGCCGTATTTCTCCCGAAACTGCTTTACCTGCAGGCCGCAGAGATTCTCCGCAGGTGTCCCGTAAATGGCATAGAGATTGCCGTCCGCTTCCTTAAATTCATTTATGCGCTTATTGATAAATTCCAGTACTTCCAGGGCAAATTCTCCATCCTCCACCAGAGATTTCCCGTTGTAGAGCTCCTGCAGTTCATTCAGCGCGGTAATGCCGAAACTGGCTGTAGCGGATTTCAGCAGTGGCTTGATCTTGTCTGTAAGCTTCAGATGTCCTCCCAGGAATCCGCCCTCGCAGTACGCCAGAGGATTGGTGGAGGCCCGCATCTCTCCCAGATAAGCATAGGTCCGTATATGAAGCTGACGAATCAGATTCAGATAGTAATCCAGCACCTCATAGAAATCCCTGCTCTCCTTCCTGGCCTTCGCAAGAATCATGGGCAAATGCAGAGAGACTGCCCCGATATTGAATCTGCCGACGAACACAGGCTTGTCCTGATCGTCCGCCGGATGCATGCCTCCTCTCTCATACCAGGGAGACAGAAATGCCCTGCAGCCCATAGGCGACACAATACGTCCGTACTGCTTGTACATACTGGCCACATAGCCCTTGCCTGTCAGGCTCAGCCAATCCGGATACATGGTCTTGGCACTGCACTGTACTCCCATTTCAAACACATCCTCCAGGGGCTTTCCCGGACCGTGGAGATTTTCATCATATAAAAATACAATTTTGGGAAACAGCACCGGCTTCTTACATTCCTTCTTGCCCTGCCCTCCCTTGCGCACCTGCAGCATGGTAATCGTAGCCAGCCTGGCAAATCTGCCTGTGCCTGTCCCTGCGGTCACCGTAATAAAGGGATAATCCCCCCTGCTGCTGCCCACGGTATTGAACTTGTATTCCCATCCCTGGAATCCCTGTTCATATTCCCTTACCACGTCATTGTATGCTTCCTCCCGGGCCCGCTTCTCCTCGATTCCCAGCTTCGTATACTTTTCAATATAATACCGATAGCTTTTTTCTGCATAAGGCTCCAGAATCAAATCCACGCTGGGCACGGTAAAGCCTCCGTACTGCTGGCTGGCTGCACTGAGTACGATATCTCCGATGACGTCAAAAGCCACATCCAGCGATTTGGGCTCATTGTACCACACATTTCCCATCTCAAAGCCGCCGCTCAGCACATTCTGTACGTCAAAGAGACAGCAGTTCATGGTATCCCTTCTGGCGGACATATCGTGTACATAGATATATCCGTCCCTGCAGGCCTGTATTTCCTCCGTAGTCATGAAAAATTTCTGGTACAGCTCCTTGTTCAGCTGATTGAAAACCAAGCTTCTCTTGGTGGCTACCAGCGCGGAGTCCGTATTGGCATTCTCCTTGTCGCCGATATACATAATGGACTGGCTCTTCTTATATACATCATCCAGCATCCGCACAAAATCCTGTTTATAGTTCCTGTAATCCCGGTAACTCTTCGCCACCACAGGCTTCACCTGTTCCAGCGCGCTTTCCACGATATTGTGCATAATGGGGATAGGCACCTCTTCCAATTCCAGCTCGTCCACTTTATCAATCACGCTCCTGCAGATCCGACACTCCTCTTCTTCCGTGAATCTGGTCAATGCCCTGTATGCGCTCTTCGCCACGGCATTGACCACCTTCTGTACATTGAAGGCCTCCCTGCTTCCATCCTTCTTTATCACCCAGACATCCCCGCCCGGCTTAAATCTTTCGCCGTAATCCATATCTTCCCTGACCACATGATCAAAATTACTGCTCATCACCATCATTCCCTTCCAAAATAGATCTGGCACAAACTCTATATACAAAATATAGTGTTGTAGTCATTTTCCTGCCCATATATTGTGGCGGATATTTAACAGTATATGAAAGAATTCCATTCTTGTCAATGAAATCCTTCCGAAAAATATGTACAAAAAAGATACCCAAAATTTAGGATATCTTTCCATTGACAATAAATTTTCCTAAACCCCCAGACTTTTATGTATGGCGGAACACCCGGAATGCAATATACGGACGTGCATGAGGGTTACTGTGACGCCAGAATATCCGCCAGCCATTGCCGATACTGTTCCCTGACGGAAACAGGGCTCACTATGACAGCCTCTCCTCCGATGCCTGCCAGCCACCCGTAAAACTGTCCGCTCACCATGACCTTGGCACGGATGCGGAACACCTCCTCTGGCATCTGCCGTATATCGGCTTCTCTGCCGAACCGGTCCAGCACCACGCCGATTAAGCGGTTCGGAAACTGTATCGTCACAATCTCCTCCCGCCCGCCATACATCCCGAAGATCTGATTGGTATAGGCAGCCAAATCCACCTTGGAAAATTGTTCCATACCGGTCCTGGCTTCCTTGAGTACTTCTACCCGGCCCATCTTGTCCACACGGTAATGCTTCATGACACTGTCATTGCTGTCATAAGCCGCAAGATAATAGTTCTCGTCCTGCCAAATCAGGGCCCAGGGGCTCACACACCTCTCGCTGTTGGCTCTGGGAACCAGCTCCTTATTCAAATTCCAGTCCAAATACTGGAACCGTATCTGCCTGTTCTCCTGAATGGCCCGGTGAATCGTATCGATGCTATAGTAAATGCTCTCATTCTCCGTCTTGATCCGCCCAGCCACATACACCTGGCGCTGCAATTTCCCGGCATCATATTTTCCTGCCATCTGCTCCAACTTCCGGATCAGGCTCCGCGACTTTTTGGTGGTAATAAATCGGGAAGACTGAACTGCGTCTACCAACAGCTTTAATTCAGCCAGTTCAAACTCCCTGCCGGCCATATAATACCCGCCGCCCAACCTGCTGTGTACCTGTATGATATCATAGCCGAAATTACAGAGTTTTTCCACATCGTCATAGACGCTCTTCCTCTGGGAATGAACGCCGTTGGCCTCCAGATAGGCTATGATGTCCGACGTACTGGCCGGATGGTTTTCATCTGTATTTTCCGACAAAAATTTGATAATATACAACAGTTTCAGCTTTTGTCCCGGTGCCTTTGCCATTTTATTGGAACCTTTCTGTTATTTGTCCGCCCCGCCGGCACTTTTCTTCTTCGCCATGCTGATCCCGATGGCGGTAGCCACGCCTGCCACGATAACAATCACGATCATTACCACAAGATAGGACATAAATGAATTCAAAAAACTGGTCAACATATTTTATCCCTTCTTTAACTTCATCATTTTATATTGCCAAACTCCGGACGACAAAAGTCTATTTGGAGTTCCACAAGATTAAGTATACCAGATATAGCGGTTCTCCGTCAAGATATCCGGCGTTTTTTAATCCTTTTTACACCAAAGCTTTTTATACCAAGCCTTTTACACCAGCTTTACACCAATCATCCAGGTTCTTCTATACCGCTTTCCACACGCCGTAATCCAGAAAATATTCCGCCTGCGCGGAAGCCTTCTCTATTACTCCCGGCTCATACCCCATCAGCTCCAGCAGCTTTATGGCATTTCTCGTGGTAGCCTTACCCTCTTTCAGGCGATAATTAAAATACACATCCCCTTCTCTCACATCTTCCTCAAAATGATAATTGTCAAATTCTCCCTGGAGCAGCTCCGTCAATTCAATGTCATGCGTAGCGGCAAAACAAAGAATGCCGGAATGTCCCAGAGATCTCAAAATCTGCGTGGAAGCCGCGATACGCTCCACCGTATTCGTCCCTCTGAGCACTTCATCCACGAAACAGAGAATCGTCCCTTTTCTGTGCGCCGCCGCATCAAGAATACGTTTTAACGATTTAATCTCCACGATATAATAGCTCTCTCCTGACACAATATCATCCTTCAGAGCCATGGAGGAATACGCCCGGAAAAAAGGCGCCCTGTACCCGTCCGCCGCACAGGTATGAATGGTCTGGGCCAGAATCGCATTGACGGCAACCGTCTTCAGGAAAGTAGACTTGCCGGAGGCATTGGAGCCGGTGAGCAGCACACCCCGTTTTGCCCTGATTGCGTTTTTTACCGGCTCCTCCAGCAGCGGATGATACCCCTGTACCATTTCAAGCCCTTCATCGGCATCAAACTCCGGCACACACCATCCTTTCCTGATTTTCCTGCCGTATCCGGCAGGTTCTCCTGCAGATTCCGCCGTTTTTTCCTCTGCTGCGTCAGCTCCGGACCTCTTCTGCCCTCCATCCGATCCGGCAGCCTGTCCGCCGGCATGATTGCATTGTTCATCCCCAAAAGCAGGCGTCCTATCCGATTCTAACCCGCACTCCTGAAGGGATATCCGAAACGCCCCGATGGCGATAGCCGTCTCCATATATCCCATCACCCCGATCAGCGCATCCACATCCTCTATATGCCCTCTCAGAACCTTCAGCATACTGTTAAACTTGATCAGATCCACATGAAAAACCATCCGGATATAATCCATCACGATTGCCAGAATATCTCCGGAGGCATTCCCACGGTAAGGCGACATAACCCAGACGGAATTGCGTTTCATGCCTTGAAGACCGCTTCCGGCTCTTTTGACCCGCTCCCACTCTCCGGCACACACCGGCACTTCGATCTTTTCCAGCTCTGCACAGCTTCGCATCAGCCTCATAATATAAGAAAAGCTTGTAATATAAGGATCAATCTCACCCTTCTCCTTAAAATAGGATATAATATTATAGATAATCAATGCCGCGATTCCCAGGATCGCCACAGAGAAATTCACCCACAAAAACCCGATCAACGGCAAAAAGAGCAGATCCAGCAGAATATGCTTGCGGCTGGACCTCTCCCCCAGAAGTTCCAGATTATCCAGATAGTCATACAGGGAATATTTTCCCGTGTACCCTAGACGTCTGGCCGCCAGCTGTACCTTCACCCTCTCATCCGGATGCTCCGTAAAAAAAAGCACCGTTTCCTCCAGATGCCCCAGCGCCCCTGCGTCCTGCTCCAAAGTCCGCAATGTATAATATAAATACTCTTCTCCCGATGCGGAAAGCGTATTGTTCATTCGTTTGAAAATCTCATCCATCCCCAGATCATTCCATGTAATGTCGTCCAACTGTCCGTCCGCGGGATGTCTGCGGAAATAACTGTCCATCCTGACAAATCTTTCCAGCGCATATTCCTTTTCCGCCGGTTTGCCGTAGTCCTCGTACAAGGATAGTGTAAACCGCCTCTCTTCCTTTCGGATGCGCACCGTTTCCATTACAAAAATCACTGCTGCAAATGCAGCCATTGCCGCTATAAACAACAAATATTCCATCCTGCAATTCTCACTCTCATTCTTTCGGACTATCCGAATCCGGCAGTTTACGCATCAAGCCTTCCGCCGGATTCCGATGAGTCCCGAATATTCCGCATGACAAAGATTATCCTGCGGCAGATCTTTCTTCCTCTGTTTTATGCAACCAGGAAGAACTTGATCAGGAAGATCACTGAAAGCACATATGTCAGTACCGATACGTCCTTTGCCTTTCCTGTAAATACTTTCACAATGGTATAGGAGATAAGTCCGATACCGATAGCATGTCCGATAGACCCGGAAACAGGCATTGCAATCAGCATCAACGCTACCGGAACGATCTCGCACAAATCATCAAAGTGAACATTTTTCAATCCTGTAAGCATCAGCACGCCCACATAAATCAGAGCCGAAGAAGTTGCCGCCGCAGGAATGATCGCCGCTATGGGAGCGATGAACATACAGGCCAGGAATACGATACCCGTAGTCAATGCTGTCAATCCGGTACGTCCTCCTGCTTCCACGCCGGATGCGGACTCCACAAAAGTAGTGACCGTGGAAGTACCTGTCGCGGAACCCACAACAGTACCTACCGCATCTGCCAGCAGCGCTTCCTTCATCTGAGGCATCTTGCCGTTCTTGTCCAGCATACCTGCACGGCTTGCTGTACCGACCAGAGTGCCGATGGTATCAAACATATCGATGATACAGAAGGTAACGATCAAGGTTACAACCGTAAACCATCCGATCTGGGCAAAACCGCTGAAGTTGAACTTAAACAGCGTGGTGGCAGCCATATCCCCTACAGGAGGCAGGAAAGATGCCGTAGCCAGAGAAGCAAAAGGATTGGTGTGCAGGAAAATGGCCTGTCCTGCCCAGTTAACCACGCTGGCGGCCAGCATCCCCAGGATAACCGCAGCCTTCACCTTCTTCTGTGCCAGAATGACGATGACAAACAGCCCCACGAACATGGTAACTACTGTGAGAACCATGGTAGAATAGCCGGATCCCATATTGTCCTTTGCCAGGCCTGCCGTAAGCGCCCCGAAGAAATCACGCATTACATAAAATGGTCCCCCGGTTTCGGAATAGACGCCCGCATTGGAGCCGATACCGATATTCATCAGCATCATGCCGATAGCAGGCGCGATACCCAGACGTACGCCCAACGGAATGGCATCCACGATCTGCTCACGGATATTGAGCACCGAAAGAAGGATGAACACGATACCTTCTACCAAAATGATGCACAATGCCGCCTGAAAGGACTGCAGATAGGTCATTCCCGTAATGCTGACAATGTTCGCCACAACTACCGCGAAAAAGCTGTTCAGTCCCATGCCGGGCGCCATTGCAAAAGGCTTATTGGCGGCAATGGCCATCACAAACATACCGATCGCGGATGCGACACAGGTTGCCATGAAAACACCGTTCCACAGCTCCATTCCCTCCGCACCGAATCCGGTCAGCAGATTGGGGTTCAGGGCGATGATGTAAGCCATCGTCATGAAGGTGGTAAGTCCGGCTATGATCTCCGTCCTCACTGTGGTCTTGTTTTCCTTGAGCTTAAATAGTTTCTCTAACATTTTTTACTCCCTCCTATGTAGTTGATTAGAGAAAAACAGGTTACATATCATAAAACGCACATTCCACACAATCCGCCCCGAAAAAGGATCTCTCATAAGGCCATATATGTCACATACGGTTTACAATCTTCTCACATTCGGCATAAATATGTTCCGGACTGTCCCCTACATGAAATTCGCCGTCCTGATACAAAATCCTGCCGTTTATCATCGTCATACGGACATTTGATTTGCTTCCGCTGTAGACCAGATTCTTCGCTATATTGTGAATGGGCTGCATATTGGGCTGATGCAGATCGATCAATATCAGATCCGCCAGCTTTCCTGCCGCCAGAGTATCCGCATCCTCAAGCCCCATAGCCCCGGCTCCTCCCACGGTGGCCATGCGCAGTACTTCTCCGGCATCCAGACTGGCGGCATCCTTCTCGCGCACCTTGCTCAGACCGGACACCAAAAACATCTCCCGAAACATGTCCAGGCAATTATTGCTGGCCGGCCCGTCCGTGCCCACCGCCACCGGAATTCCCCTGGCTGTAAACTCCGCAACGGGCGCAATCCCGCTGGCCAGTTTCAGATTGGAAGCGGGATTGGTCACTGCATACATTCCTCTACGCTGAAAAACCTCCATATCCTCTCCCGTCATATGGACACAATGATAGCCTCCCCCTCCGTATTCAAAGATTCCCAGACTCTCCAGGAAAACGGCAGGTGTCACGCCGTACCGTTCCTGACACTGTGCCACCTCCCTGGCTGTCTCCGCCAGATGGGTATACATAGGCGCCTTATAATGCTGCGCCAACCTGGCCATCTCCAGCAAAAGACCTTTCTGACAGGTATACTCCGAATGAAATCCCATCCGGTAACTGATCAGGGCATCTTTGCCGTTCCACTTCAGATATTCCTCTTCCTGCTGTTCTATGGAAGAGGTAAAATCATTCAGCCCGCTGGTAAGCACGCAACGCATCCCCGTATCCATGCAGGCAAACGCCGTAGCATCCGGCTGCAGATACATGTCGAATATGGACGTAATCCCGGATGTCAGATATTCCAATACTGCCAGTCTGACCAGCTGGTAGATATCTTCCCCTGTAAGCTTTGCCTCCATGGGAAACACTTTCTCGTTCAGCCACTCCTGTAACGGCACATCGTCCGCCAGGGAACGCAGAAATGTCATTGCCGAATGGGTATGCGCATTTTTAAAGCCCGGCATCAGCAGATCCTCTCTGCAGTCAATCTCCATATCCCAGCGCTGCCTCAGCATTTCCTCCGTGGGACAGCCTTCCGTCACACAGCGGATTCTCTCATCCTGAACCCATACTTCCCCCCGAAATACTGTTTTTTCTCTCTCCATGGTCAGAATTCTGGCATTGTATAATCTGATATTCACCTGATAGACTCACCTCCAAAACCGCAGGGCAGCAATTCCTCCAGCCGGCATTCCTTATAGTCCTGCTGTCCCCGCACCACCAATATCCGAAAGTCCCCTCCGGCAAACTCCTGCATCACCTGCCTGCAGATCCCGCAGGGCCATGCATAATCCGCCGGCTCACGACCCTCCATTCCCCCTGCCACGGCAATGGCTGTAAAATTCCGCTCGCCCTCGCTGACCGCTTTGAAAATGGCCGTCCGCTCCGCACAGTTTGTAGCCCCATAGGAAGCATTCTCGATATTGCCTCCGGTATAAATTTTCCCTTCCGCCGTCAGCAGCGCCGCTCCCACCGCATAATGCGAGTATGGGACATAAGCGCTCTTCCTGGCCTCCAGTGCCGAATTAATCAAATCCATATATGCAGAATTGTTCATCTTATATCGTTCCTTTCGCTTCATACCCCATCCGGCCGGTTATCTATGTCCTGTACCTATGCGCCATATCCGCCGCCCTTCAAAAACTTCTTAAAGTCCCCCTTAGGAGTTCACCATACTCCGTAGGAATGCCCTATATTCCTTAGGAATGCCCTATATTCCTTAGGAATGCCCTATATTCCTTAGGAATGCCCTATATTCCTTAGGAATGCCCTATA
>OFFY01001325.1_pt1 | contig 21312 bp, 21 predicted proteins | sample 1521481 | NCBI WGS metagenome assembly OFFY01 (sample SAMEA3504117, study PRJEB24116) | mouse gut metagenome | biome: mouse gut; feature: mouse-associated habitat; material: faeces | place: Denmark | collected 2011
CTGATTATCGTTCGTACTTAGACTCGAGCCTTGTGGTTATTTTCCACGTTATCTTACTATTATTCATAATAAGTAATTGAGGCTGAGAGAAAACAAAAGTTTTCTCCCAGCCGCTTTTTTATCTATTCTGTAATATTTGTCGGCTGTTCAGTTTGTTATAATTAAACCTATAAAATGTTTTCGGAGGTTATTATGGACAAGGAACCGGGCAAAGGGAAGACTTTTATTGCGTTATTAATCCAACATATTACAATGGCCCAGATTTCAAGTTCTGCTGCTGTCTTAGCTTACTATACTTTGCTATCTATTTTTCCGGCCGTGATGGTAGTAGGAAATTTATTACCAATGATTGGAATTGATGCTAAGACGATTTTAGCCTACCTTTCCACGGCAATTCCTGAATCTGTTTATGACTTTATCCAGCCGTTAATTTATGATTTCTTACAGCGGGGAAGCGGTGGTGTCCTAACGACAGGGGCTTTGATTGCGCTTTGGTCGACTAGTCAAGGAATTGCTGCTTTTCAGCGGAGTGTTAACCATGCCTATGGGATTGCGGAAAATCAGAATCCAGTGATGAACCGAATCGTCTCATTTGTTTGGATGATTGTCCTCTTAGTAATTATCTTTATCATCATTATTTTATACGGTTTTGGGGAACAGGTTCTTAAGAGTATCCAGCCAATTTTTAATTTCCGACGCGATTACATTGCTATCTTTAGCTCATTAAGATGGCCAGTAACGTTTGGCGTCTTGTTTATCGCTCTCACGCTTTTGTATTACTTTGTTCCTAATGCGAAAGTTCGGTTGCGCTATGCACTCGCTGGTTCATTCTTGGCGTCTTTGTTATGGATGGGATTATCACGTTTATTCTCGTTCTATACCTTATTATTTAGTCACGGGGTAATTTCCTACAAGACAATTGGAGCTTTTATTGCCATGATGGTATGGCTTGACTTTTCTGGCTATATCATCATGCTTGGGGCGGCGCTAAATGCTGCTCTACAAGAATGTCATGAAGGTGAATTGCATGCCAAAAAACACTTTTGGCAACTGGTAGAAAGAAAGACTAAAAATGGAGGCTAGGAAATTTCCCTAGCCTCCAAATGTTGAAGATCTTTAGAACTCGATGTTTAATTACTTTTGTTCGTCATTAAAGATAATGGTAGAAACAGTATCAACGTATTTCGCGGAAAGAGGTTGTTGATAAATATCTTCGCCTTCCTTAGTAAAGAGGTGAGTTTGTGCGATTTCTTGCATTGCCTTCCGAACGGTTTCGGCATCTAGATCACCACTGGCATAGTTTAACTTTAATGAATGTTTTTTACCCAAACTGCCCTTGAAAGTTAAGTTTAATGTACGCATAAGTTAGTTTCCTCCTTGAAATTAGTTATTCAATGCGACTTGACTAGTAACGATAATGTCTGTATCAAGGCATTTTTCAGCAGTAAGCATTTCAATTGCTGCACTAAATTGTGCTACCTGCTCATTAGTGACTTCCTCAATAATGTTGTTAAAGGGATGTTTAACGCCCTTGGGATGTTCACTGTTAGTGAGGGTGAGTTGAATTTTAGCGGACTTGAAATTGCGAACCATTTGCATGATAAAAACTTCCTTTGTTTAATTTGATTTATTAAGTAGTGGCCACTGCTTACACCTTTATAAACGATTAAAAATTGAGAATGTTAAGGAGAAATTTAAAAATGGCAAAAATTTCGAAAATTGAGGCGCAAAAACGGAAGGGTCGATATAACATATATCTTGATGGTAAGTATGCTTTTCCGGTTGCAGAAAGTGTTTTGATTCAGTTCCGTTTGATGAAGGGAATTGAGCTAGATGAAAAGCAAATTGCGGCCATTGCGACTGCTGACCAGCAAGCAAAGGCTTATTCACGAATGCTTGACTACCTTTCTTACCAGATGCGGACGGAAAGCGACATCGTTAAGAAGCTAAAAGAAATTGATACGCCAGAAGAGTTTGTTGAGCCAATCTTAAAAAAGCTGCGCGGTCAACAGTTAATCAATGATCATGCCTATGCAGCTTCTTATGTCCGCACGGTGATTAATACGGACTTGAAGGGACCTGGGATGGTTCGTCAACACTTACGACAAAAAGGGATTGGCGAAAACGATATCGATGATGCTTTAACGCAATTTACTCCCGAAGTTCAAGCAGAGTTGGCAAAGAAGTTAGCTGTAAAGTTATTTCGCCGTTATCGGAACCAGCCAGAGCGACGACGAGAACAAAAAGTGCAACAGGGACTCATGACAAAAGGCTTCTCTAGTAGTGTGTATGAAATGATTAGGGATGAAGTTGTTCCACAACCTGATCTGGAGCAGGAGAACGACCTTTTAGCAAAAGAAGCAGCGAAGCAATGGCATCGTGCTCTCCGTTATCAAGGATACGAGCGTGAGCAGCATTTTAAGCAGGCAATGTATCGAAAGGGGTTTGACCTTGATGATGTCCAAAGCTGGTTAGCTGCGCAGGATTTCTAATAATAACTTTCCAAGATTGGGAATTACTGGTATTATTTTAATGATTATGTTTAAAAACAATAATTAGGAGTAAAATAGTGAATATTAAAATCTTAGTGGCTGTCCATAAAAATTATCGGATGCCAGATGATCCAATGTATTTACCAGTTTTTGTTGGTAAAGAGATTCACCCAACTGTTAATCATACATTTCAGGGTGATAATACCGGAGATAATATTTCGAAAAAGAATCCGCACTACAATGAGTTAACAGCTCTGTACTGGGGATGGAAAAATCTTGATGTGGATGCATTAGGATTAGTCCACTACCGTCGTTACTTGACGCTGGGGCACTCAAAGGATCTTTCAACTATCCTCAATCATGGACAAGTAGAAGAGTTATTAAAAGATGCCGATGTAATCTTGCCAAAGAAGCGGCACTACTACATTGAAACAAATGAATCCCATTACCTCCATGTTCATGAGCACGAGCCGCTTGAAATTACGCGGCAGGTGTTAAAGGAGAAGTATCCCCAGTACTTACCGGCTTTTGAAAAGGTAATGAAACAAACGTCGGCTCACTATTTCAACATGATGATTATGAAGAAGCAGCCGTTGGACGAATATTGTACCTGGCTGTTTGATGTTTTAGGCGAAGTTGAGAAAAAAGTTGATTATTCTGACTACACACCATATGAGCAACGGGTCTTTGGCTTTTTAAGTGAGCTTTTACTCGATACTTGGTTATTAACTAATCCGCAATACAAGACAGTGGAGATTAACCGGGTATTTCTTGAAAAGCAAAACTGGCCATTAAAGATTGCGAAGTTCTTAAAACGTAAAGTCACCGGCCATGGTGAACATTAACGATTGGAGAGACAAGAATGTCAAAATTGTCAATAGTTGTTCCTTGTTATAATGAGGAAGAAACTATTCCACTTTTTTACCCGGCAGTTGAAAAAGTGGTTAAACAGATGCCGGTGGAGACTGAGTATTGGTTTGTCAATGATGGATCAAATGATGGGACTTTAGCAGAGCTACGGAAGCTGCACGCACAAGATCCAGAGCGGGTTCATTATGTTTCTTTTTCACGGAATTTTGGTAAAGAGGCAGGGCTTTACGCGGGATTACAGGCCACAACTGGTGATTATGTCGTTGTGATGGACGCTGATTTACAGGATCCACCAGAATATTTACCAGAGATGTATAAGGCTATTTCCACTGGTGAATATGATTGTGTGGGGATGCGGCGGACAGATCGAAAGGGTGAGGCGAAGTTTAAGTCTTTCCTTTCTAACCAATTCTATAATGTTATCAATAAGATTTCTGATACTAAAATTGTCTCTGGAGCCCGAGACTACCGGATGATGACGCGCCAGATGGTGGATGCGGTGTTATCGTTAACTGAATATAACCGGTTCTCAAAGGGGATTTTTAATTGGGTTGGGTTTAAGACTAAATACCTTCCCTATAAAAATGTCGAACGAGTAGCTGGAACAACAGATTGGTCGACCTGGAAATTATTTAAATACGCAATTGACGGGATCACTGATTTTTCTGAAGCACCATTGGCAATTGCGACCTGGGCTGGCGGATTGACAGCATTCATCTCTATTATCGGGATGATTATTGTTATAATAAGAAAGATTATTGAGCCTGCTAGTAGTGCTTTTGGCTGGGCGTCAATGGTTTGTATCATTTTATTCCTGGGTGGTATCCAATTGCTTTGCCTCGGAATAGTAGGTCGTTATATTGGTCGGATCTATATGCAGACAAAGAAGCGGCCGATATATATTATTAAAGAGAAAAAGTAGGGTTGAGAATCATGAGTGAGAAGGTAAAAATTAAACAACAATCTAAGAGCTACCTTTTCTGGAAGAGGTTCTTTGATATTGTGCTATCATCAGGAGCATTGGTTTGCTTTAGCCCAGTATTTTTAGCTGTTTTTATAATGAATCGCTTTGGTGATAATAAGGGGCCACTGTTTTACAAACAAAAACGGATCGGCTGGCATGGCAAGCCCTTTAAGATTTATAAATTCCGTTCAATGGTTGTGAATGCAGACAAAATCTTGGAAGCTGATCCTGAACTTTATGCTAAATATGTGGCAAATAACTATAAGTTGGAACCAGAGGAAGATCCCCGGATTACTCGATTGGGACGGTGGCTACGGAAAACATCCATTGATGAAATCCCTCAGTTTATTAATATTTTACGTAGTGAGATGAGCATTATTGGACCCCGACCAGTTGTTAAGGCTGAATTAGCAGAATATGGCGACCGGGTTGATAAGTTTTTATCGGTAAAACCGGGAGCAATGGGGCTTTGGCAATCGAGTGGACGAAGTAATATTCCGTATCCAGAACGTTGTGATGTTGAATTAGAGTACGTCGATGAGGCTTCACTAGGCTTTGATATGAAAATAATGTTTAAGAATATTATTAGTATCTTTAAGAGTGAAGGAGCGTATTAAGAAAAATAGTATCCTATAAAAAGGAGAAAGGATAATAAATATTAAAGGCTATGAGCACATTAAAAAAATTTTTTAATCAGAAAATAAATGGGACAGGTCTTTATTTAATAGCATTTAGTTTTTGTTTAGTAATTTCTTTCATATTTACTACGACATTTACAGATTATTTTCATACTCGTCCTTTACAACTGTTATCATATCTCGGAATAGGATTAGTTCTAATAAAAATTTATTTGTTAGATAATTATAATTATAAGCAATTACTTGGAATTTCTATTTTACTATTTTTTTCATTTATGTCTTGGAGACATTCACAATCAAATACACAATCTAATCTAATTTTGTATATGATGGTATTTGTATTAGGTGCAAAAGATGTCGAATTTAATAAAATAGTAGAAGTGTTCTATAAAATTAGTTTAATTATGATGATTGGAGTAATTTTATATTCGTTATCAGGAATTATTGCTAATTTAGCGTATTTTACTCCTGGAAGACCCACTCGTTATGCATTAGGAATGTTATATCCAACAGATATGGCTTCACATATTTTATTTTTAATTCTTGCTAAATGTTATTTAGTATTTCCAAATATAAAATGGTATCATTATTTAACTTTTCTTTTGCTAGCTTTTTTTATGAAGGTAGTAGCTGATGCGCGATTAAGTGCATATACGACTGTATTACTTGTTATTATTATGTTTATAGCAGAGCGAGCACAGAAAGGGAATAAATTATGTAAAGCGTTAGCATCCTTTTATTGGACTGCGACACCACTATTAGCTTTTATTGCTACAGTAACTGTTTTAAATTTTGATATGAGTAATCATATTATGCGAAAAATAAATGATTTGTTGTCTGGAAGATTATTATTAAGTTATCAGGCATTTCAAAGATACGGTATTAGTTTGTTTGGAGAACCGGTTATAGAGCATGGGTCAGGTGGTATAAAAGGGATGAAGATGTTTTTTAATCAGTCAAGGTATTTTTATATTGATTCATCGTTTATACGCTTGCTTATTATTTACGGAATCTTTATGTTTTTGATATTTTTAACTTTTATGATAATAATAGCTATTCGGAGTACTTATTATCATAGCTATATTCTTCCTGCGATAATATTTGTAGTAGCTATAAGCTGTTTGCTTGAACAACATTTACTAGACTTATCATTTAATCCTTTTTTAATATCATTATTAGCAACAAATAACTATAAAATGGAGAGAAAAAATGAAAAAAGCGATAGTAACAGTATTCTATAATAAAAATAATAATGCTGGACCAAAAGCTCAAATGGACGTAATTAAATTTTTAAAGCCATTAAATTATAAAGATGTAACTTTACCTTTTGATGTCCGTTCTAAATTAGGAAAATTTAAGTATTCATTATATGATTTACCTCGGACTTTCAAAGATAGTAATTATGACATAGTAATTTTTCAATACCCTATTTTTTCTGAATTTTTAGTTAAGAATATCACTAAAAATATTCGTAAATATACAAATGCAAAACTTTATTTTATTACTCACGATATTGATTCATTAAGATTAAGTGAAAAAGATGAAGAATTTCAAAAACGTGAAATTGAACAGTTGAATCAAACTGATGGATTAATTGTCCATAATCAAGTCATGAAAAAATGGTTGAAGGAACAAGGCGTTAAAGTTCCTATGATTGAATTAGGAATTTTTGACTATGATAACCATGAAACTATAAAAAATAATATTAACTATAAAAAAAGAATTTGTTTTGCTGGAAATCTTGAAAAAGCGCCATTCTTAGAGAAATTGACTTTGAAATCTGCTCATATGGAAATATATGGGGCAAATCCTGCTAAAAATTATAAGACAGGTGTAGATTATAAAGGTCAATTTTCGCCCGATGATTTATTGAAGTATTTAGATCAAGATTTTGGCTTAGTCTGGGATGGCGATAGTGTAGAAACATGTAATGGTAGATATGGAAACTATCTCAGATACAATGATCCGCACAAGGCTTCTTTGTACTTGAGCATGGGGATTCCAGTTATTATTTGGAAAGAAGCAGCATTAGCAAAATTTATTTCACAAAATAACTTAGGAATAACAATTGATTCCTTAAATGATTTAGATACAATTTTGAAACAGATTACTGAAAATGATTATAAAACTATAAAATCGAATGCACTTCAGATATCAGAAAAATTGCGGAACGGAACTAATATTCAAAATGCTGTAGAAAAAATGGAAAGGATGTAGGACAAGAAAGTGGATAATTCAAAGAAAAAATATAGTTTAAATGATATTTTATTAATTTTATGGAAAAATATAATAATCATTATTATTTTAGCAGTGGCTTTTAGTAGTATGTTTGGAATAATTGCAAAAAAGAAACAGCACGTGAGTTATACTGCTACGCGGAATATAATGATAACTCATTCATTGAATACGCGTCGATCAAATTCGGAAATTAATAGTGATCTAACTATGATACCTACATATGCTGAATTAATCCAAGATCGACCTGTTATCAATGAAGCATATTCATTACTAACAAAAAATCCAAAAATGAATGTAACTCGTGATGATATTGCTGAAGCTGTTAAGACAGATACTAAACCGCAATCATTAATTATTAGTATAAAAGCCACTACTGATAATAAAGATAAGTCTATTTTGATTGCTAATACTACAGCAGCCGCAGCTAAAAATATTATTCCAAAAATTCAACCTGGTTCTGGTAATATTTATCTCTATCCTAAAGCAACAACTAAAAACGTTAATGTTGAGAACCATTCTAAAGTTAAAAAATATACAATTTTAGGAGCTGCTTTAGGAGCATTATTAGGAATGGTAATTGCTTTTGTGATTACTAGCTGGAAGCATTTAGTATAAGTTAAGCAAGGAGAAAATATGACTGTTTATGTAATAACTCACAAGCCCTTTGACTATGCTCAAAAATTACCTAAGGGATATGTTCCTATGATGGTGGGAGCTAACTTCAATGATAATCCGCGTAATTATCTCACAGATAACACAATGGATAATATTTCTGATAAAAACCCACAATATTGTGAATTAACTGGACTTTACTGGATTTGGAAAAATTCTCATGCTAATAAGGTAGGGCTTGCCCACTATCGTCGATTCTTTTATTCAAGAAGTATTGGTGGACGTTTTGCAATGTATGCTTATTTAATTTTAATGGGTAGCAAAGTTAAACCAGCACCTATAGAGCAATTAGATGAATTAACTGAAACCTATGACTGGATTGTTGCTCACCCTGAGGATGAGGGTGGAAAAAATTTATGGTTGCAATTTAAAAAAGATAATCACGAGATTGATATGCAACACACTCGTGATGTAATAGTAGAAAAATATCCTGATTATGTTAATGCTTTCGATAAAGTGATGAATAGCTCTAGTTGGATGTCTCCATATAACATGTTTTATGCAAAAAAAGAGAAAATGGATGAATACTGTGAGTGGTTGTTTGATATTTTATTTGAAGTTGAGAAAAGAACAGATATGACTGGCTATACTGAGTATCAAAAACGTTTATATGGCTTTTTAAGTGAACGTTTACTTAATGTGTGGTTAGAAAAGCATAAAGAATATAAAATTAAATATCTGACTGTCTTTAAAACAGATGATTTAAGTAGGAGAGCGGTTATTAGAAGAATAACAAATCGTTTAGGTATTACTAAGGGTATTAATCATTAGTAAAAAGAGGTGGCTATAATGCAGGCTGTTTTAATATTAGCTCATAAAAATATAGACCAAGTAATAGAGCTTGCGAATCGTCTCTCTACGAATTTTGAAATTTATATTCATCTCGATAAAAAAGCAGATATTACAAAGAATCAATTGCAAAAGTTAAAAAAAGTTTCTAAAGAATATATTTCCAAATATGATGTTAAATGGGGAAGCTATAGTATAGTAAGAGCAACAATTGATTTAATGAAGTTAGCTTTAAATAATAAGCAGAATACATACTTTCATTTAATATCAGGACAGGATTGGCCTTTAGTTAGTCCTCAAGATATTTATAGTTATTTTGAAAATACTAATCTAATTTTTATGAATTACTGGTTGGCTACTTCAATGAGGAAAACTGGAGAACCAGAAATTTGGTGGACAAAATATTATTTTAATTACGATCAAATTAATCGTCGAACTACCTTTGGTAAAGTATATCATCGATTATTGTTACTTATTCAAACTATGTTAAGAGTAAATAAATTAAAAAAATATGGAATTGAAGAAAGTAGTATATATGCAGGTCAAGAATGGGTGGATATTCCTAGGGATGCTCTTGAATATGCTATTGAGTATTATGAACATCACCCAAGTTTAGAAAAGATTTTTTCGACAAGCTTTTGTTCAGATGAAATGTGGTTGCAAACAGTTCTTTGTAACTCAGAATTTAAATCAAGGATAGAAAAAAATACCCATCATTATATTGAAATGATTGAGAAGCATGGTAGTCGACCGGCAATTTTAGATGAGGAAGATTACTATAAAATTACATCAGGAGATTACTTATGGGGAAGAAAAGTAGAACGCCCAATATCGGATAAATTAATTCAAATGTTAGACAAGATTAATCAAGATGGGCCTACTCAATAGTAATTTAAAGTAGAACATTATTATAAATTTCTCGTCTTTTGAAATTAGTAATAGGAGAAAATTATGAGTGATACGTTAACAATAGTTGTACCCTGTTATAACGAACAAGAAGTTTTGCCAGAGACCGTAAAAGAGTTGGGGAATATTTTACAATACTTAATAGATAATAGTATGGTTTCAGACCAAAGTAAAATACTGTTTGTTAATGATGGGAGTAAAGATAAAACTTGGAATTTGATTTCAGAATATACAAGTAAATACAGTTATGTAGCTGGTGTAAAATTTAGTCGGAATTATGGACATCAAAACGCATTGCTAGCTGGTATGAGCTTGGCTGTCAAGTATTCAGATATGATTATAACTATAGATGCAGATTTGCAAGACGATGTAAATGCTATTCTGGAAATGGTAAAAAAATATCATGAAGGCTATGATGTTATTTATGGTGTTAGAAATAGTAGAGAAACTGATACATTTTTTAAGCGTCGTACTGCTTTAGCGTTTTATAGCTTAATGAAGAATCTAGGAGTAAACCTTATTCCTGATTCGGCGGATTACAGGTTATTAAGTAAGCGAGCTACTAAAGCTTTATTATCATTTAAAGAACGTAATCTTTTTTTGCGTGGAATGGTTCCTTTAGTGGGGTATAAGTCGGCAAAAGTATATTATGCACGTAAAGAAAGATTTGCAGGAAAATCAAAATACCCACTAAGTAAAATGCTTCATTTTGCTCTCGATGGAATTACGTCTTTTTCCATTGCACCAATTCATTTGATACTTTATCTTGGTATACTTACAGTGATTATTAGTATAATTTGTATGATTTATACATTAGTAGAAAAAATCACTGGGCATATTGTTACTGGTTGGGCTTCGTTGATGCTTTCTATATGGTTCTTAGGGGGGGTACAACTTATCTCTATTAGTATTATTGGAGAATATATTGGCAAAATTTTTTCTGAGGTTAAGCATAGACCTAGATTTAATATTGACGTTGAAACTTATACAAATAAGATGGATAAAAGCAATTGATATTAATCCATCTTTATAATTTTATATTTAATATGGGAGAAAAAAGTGCAAAAGACTAAATACTTTATGTACCTAAATGCAATAATATCTTCATTTGCAGTTGTAGTTGCTCATACAATAACAAATCCAGTACAATTAGGAGTAAGTACAACTAAAATCTCTTTTTATCTATTATTATGTATCGTTTTAGGAATTATATTTTCATACGGTGTACCTCTTTTTTTTATGCAATCTGGAGCAAATGTACTTAATTACCGTGATCGATATACCACACATGTTTTTTTTAAAAAAAGGATTCATAAAGTAATAATTCCATTTATTCTTTGGAGTATTTTAGGTTTCTTTTTTATATACGGTAAAGAAGGCTTCCCGTTAACTATAAAAAATTTTTGTGTTGCTTTTTTAACGGGTAACATTGTTGGACCTTACTGGTTTTTTTACAATATTATTGGATTTTATATCTGTGTTCCTTTTATTTCACTTATTATAAAATATGGTAGTACTAATATTATTAAATATACTATATTTATCTTGATAATAGTAAATACTGGAATACCGGTTATAAATGTTTTCTTTAATACTCAAAGTTCTTTTGGAACGAGTGTACCATTCATTGGGCCTTATGCTCAATATTTTATAGCTGGATGGTATTTAAATAATGTAAATATAGCTAAGAAAAATAGATTGCGAATATATTCGCTCGCAATAGTAATGTTGTTATTTGAAATTGTAGCGACAATTTATTTTTCTTTTTTTGTAAAACATATTCCGATGTTAAACTATCCAGATGGAATTGTAAAAACATTTTACGATATAGCTATGTTTCCGTCATTTTGCGTGATGTGTGCTTTATTTTTATTTCTTAAACAATTAGAGCCTAAGTTAAGCTCTGAAGTAATGCGAAAAAACTTAAAAAAAGTTGCTGGGTTAACCTTTGGAATATATTTAATTCATCCTTTCATTATTGTATGGCTATTAAATCCGTTTAATCAAATATTTCTCCAATTACCTTTAATAGTTAAAATGCTTATTGATCCGTTATTTGTATATTGCTTAAGTGGTCTAATTGTAATGATAGTGAGAAAAATTGGACTTCTGCATTGGATAGTACCGTGAATTAATAATTATGGAGGATGAAAATGAAAAAACGGATATTTTTAATCAATTTTGTTATTTTTATATTCATATATGTGTATCTAACCCAAATATCACCGATTGTACCTTTTGACGGAGATGACTGGCGTTATATTGGAGCATTGCGTATCCCACTACCTATGTGGGGAGTATGGAATCCAACCCGTGTTCTTCCTGAGACATTGATGTCTGTAGGTGGATATATTGCAGCTTTTATTGTATATCCTATTAGCAAAAATTATGTTAATTCTTTAGCAATTACAGAAGCTTTTATAATTGCGCTTTTTATTATTATATTCTTATATAGTTACTACAACTTGCTAACGAAACGTTTTCATTTTAGCGAAAAACTATCAATTGCAAGTGAAATAATGTTTTTTATATCTTTTTTTCTGTTATTTAAACATTTGAATCAATCAAGTTATACAGGATTCTGGACAGTGGACTTATCTTGTGCTTTTTTCTATCTAATTCCAGGATTATTAAATGCTTCTGTAGTAATGTTTTTGGAAAGTAGAGACACTTATCTTAATGATTTACAAAATAGTTTTGAAAAAGGATTAGTTATCCTCATTTTGTATTTTACTTTATTTTCAAACACACAATTGACAATTATATTGGCAACTTACTGTTTCTTTAAAATATGTCAAAAACTGATAGATAATAAATGGAAAATAAATTTTTCATTTATTAGGTTTATTTCTTGGTACGGATGCATTTTATTAATTTGGTTAGGGACGATTATTTTCGACTTAAATGGTGAAAGGTCAAAAAATGTACAGGATACGAATAGCTTATCTTTAGCTAATAGTCTTAATCAAGTTTTACATCAATTAAAAATTTTCTTAGAAAATCAGAATGATAAAATTTTGATTATTTGTTTATCAACTATTGTGGTTGCCTATTTTTTCTATTTTAAGCAACGTTTAAAAATAAATAATTTTAACAAAAGCAGTTCGATAAGTTTATTAAACATTATATTACTGTGCTTGGTTAGTTCGATTTTGTATTTAATAGTTGTTTATATTAAGGCTGGAAGTCAATATGTAGCACGACCTGATGCAATGTGGCCAGTAATATTTTTTACGTTATTTGCATTTAACATTAGTTTTATTTTTTTGGCTAATTATATAAAATTAATAAAGATAATGATACCTTTGTTATTAACGCTTTCTGCTTTAATAGCATTTAATTTTAATTATCATCAAATATACACAACTAATGTTCCATATTCAGCAGAAACTGCTAAAAGTGTGGATAATTATATTATTAATCAGGTGAGAAAAGCTGACTTAGAAGGAAAAGCGGTTGTAAAAGTAAAAGTACCGTTAGATCAGGAGAATGCATCTCCTGATGTTTCAACTTCAAATTGGCCGCACTCATATGATATGGCCACTTGGATGCAAAATACTCTTTATTCTCACAGAATCATTCGTTCAAGGATAAAGATAATTTTTGAACCAGATAAAAAAGTGAATAAAAAATTTTATGAGAATAAAAATCAACAGCCATTCTTTCCACTTGAGTAAGATCATACAATTTATGATATATTAAATATAATGTAATTAAAAATAAGATAAGAATACGAGGAAAAGCTATGAAAAAATATGATTATCTAGTAGTAGGTGCAGGCTTTTTTGGTGCCACTTTTGCCTATGAAGCAGCTAAACGTGGCAAGCGTGTAAAAGTAATTGAAAAGCGTGACCACATTGCTGGTAACATCTATACTAAAGAAGTTGATGGGATTCAAGTTCACCAATATGGTGCACACATTTTCCATACGTCAAACAAAGAAGTATGGAATTATGTTAACCAATTTGCAGAATTTAACCGTTATACCAATAGCCCAGTTGCTAACTACAAGGGTGAAATGTACAGCTTACCATTTAACATGAATACATTCAATCAAATGTGGGGTGTGCGGACACCGGCGGAAGCAATGGCTAAAATTAATGAACAACGCCAAGAGATGGCTGGTAAGGAGCCTAAGAACCTTGAGGAACAAGCTATCTCTCTTATTGGTCGTGACATCTATGAAAAATTGATCAAGGGCTACACTGAGAAACAATGGGGACAAAAAGCAACCGAATTGCCAGCCTTTATCATTCGTCGTCTACCAGTGCGGTTAGTATATGATAACAACTACTTTAACGATACTTATCAAGGTATTCCTATCGGTGGCTATACTCAAATCGTTGAAAAGATGCTCGATAGTGACTTAATTGATGTTGAAACTGGTGTAGACTTCTTTGATAAGAAAGAAGAATACCTCAAAGATTATCCCAAGATTGTCTTCACTGGAATGATCGATCAATTCTTTGGTTACCAACTAGGTGAATTACAATACCGCAGTTTACGGTTTGAAACTGAAGAGAAAAATGTTGATAATTACCAAGGGAATGCAGTAATTAACTATACTGATGCGGAAACACCATTTACCCGGGTAATTGAACATAAACACTTTGAATTCGGTAAGGGTGATAAAGATAAGACCATTATCACTTGGGAATATCCTGCTGATTGGCATCGTGGTGATGAACCATATTATCCAGTTAACAACCAACGTAATAACGATCTATATAAGCAATATGCAAAGTTAGCTAGTGAAAAAGCTGATAACGTAATCTTTGGTGGTCGTTTAGGACAATACCGTTATTACAACATGGATCAAGTCCTACACGCAGCATTGACTGTTGTTAATAAAGAATTTAAATAAGGTTGAGGAGGACGAACCAAAGCAAAAAGGTTCGTCTTTTAATATTGCGCAAAGTTAATTCAGGTGATCTTTTGTTTATTGTGTGACAGTGGTAAAATTAACATTTAGTTTGAAAATTAAATGAGGTTGTTATATGAAGGTCATTAAAAACTATTTATATAATGCAGGATATCAAATACTATTAATGTTAGCACCTGTGCTCACAACTCCATATATTTCTCGAGTTTTGGGTGCTCATAATAATGGAATTAATACTTATACGAATGGTTGGGTTACATTTTTTTATTTATTAGGTCAACTAGGTGTAATGCTCTATGGTAATCGACAGATTGCATATGAGCGTGATAATAAATATAAAAGATCAAAAATTTTTTGGGGAATAGTCTCACTTCAAATCATGACTAGTTTTACAGCTTTAATAGCTTATTTAATAGCTGTATTTCTTTTTAGCTCTGCTTTTAAGGAATATTTTCTACTACAGGCATTATGGATTATTGCATATGGGATTGACATTTCTTGGTATTTTATGGGGATGGAGGATTTTAAAAAAACTGTTACCCGTAATACTATTGTAAAATTAATTACTATTGCTTTAATTTTTATTCTAGTTAGAAATTCCAATGATTTGTCTAAGTATATTTTTTTATTAGGATTTGCTCAGTTAGCGGGAAGCCTTACTTTATGGCCATATTTAAGGAACTCAATCCAGTGGGTGAGAATTAGTGAGTGGCATCCATTTAAACATTTTTATCCAGCACTACTACTGTTTATTCCTACAATTACAACACAAATTTACCTTGTTGTTAATCGAATTATGCTAGGGAGAATGGCTCCACAAGCTGCAGTTTCGCAATTCAATTTTGGTGATAATATTGTTAAACTGGTTTTGGCAATTGTTACAGCTACAGGAACTGTTATGCTTCCTCATATTGCAAATAAATTTGCCTCTGGAGACATAAAGGGTGTTCGAGATAGCTTATATAAATCTTTTGATTTTGTAACTGCTATTTCAGTTCCAATGATGTTCGGATTAATGGCGATCGCTTATAAGTTTGCACCGTGGTTTTTGGGTAATGAATATGGTCCAACTGGTGGCATTATATTTTGGGAGGCACCAGCTATCTTAACGATTGCTTGGAGTAATGTAACTGGAACTCAATATCTTATGCCTGTTCATCGAGAACACCAATATACCATTTCAGTTACAGTTGGAGCAGTTGTAAATATTATTGCTAACTTATTTTTAATTTCATTATACGGAGCAAATGGTGCTGCTATAGCAACAGTGGTTTCTGAGCTTTCTGTGACTGCAGTTCAATTATTTTATATAAGAGGAACTATTCGTAGACGACAGCTATTTTCTTCAACGTGGCATTACTTAATAAGTGGATTCTTTATGTACATTGTGGTCTCAAGAATTAACGGCATTATGAATATGACAGTTGTGAATTTAATTGTTCAAGTAGGGTTAGGAGTTGTAGTATATACAGTCTGTCTGTTTTTAACTAAAGCTCCAATTATTGAGCAAGCAAAAGCATTATTAAAAAAATAGGAGTTTTTATGAAATTAAAATTTATATGTGCACCTGCTTCAGGAAATGGTGGAACGGAAACTGTTTTGGTAAAGGCATTAAACCATTTATGTCAAAAGTATCAAATTGAATTATTTTTAACTACTATTCCGGAGAATCGTGTCTGGTTAAAAAGAATGAATGAGCGTATTAAAATTCATGAAATAAAAAATAAAAATAAATTTGCTAAATTAAAGTACTTATCACAGATATTTTTATTTAGTAAATCAACAGATCATTTTATTATACTTGGAGCCAATACTATAAAATTAGCATCAAAAATAAGAAAATTAACAAGGAAAAAATATTCAATTACATCTTGGATTCATTATTCATTGATTAATCAAGATATGTTTAACCCAAAAAATATTAAATTAGCAGATAATCATTTAGCAATTAGCACGCCAATAAAGAACCAACTAAAAAATTTAGGTATTAATGATGAGAAGATTAGTTTAATATTTAATCCAGTAAGTCAGTATGATGGAAAATTAAATCAATTAAATAATTCAGAAGAATTGAAACTTGTTTATGTCGGGAAAATAATGTTAGATGGTCAAAAAAATTTGCATGAATTATTTGATGGAATAAAAAAATATCCTAAAGACATTCGTTTGGATTTATTTGGGGCTGATAATACGAACGGTAAAGTTCAAGAGTATGTCAAAAAATTAGGTATTGATGATAAGTGTGTTTTTCATGGATGGACTAAAGATCCTTGGAAAATTATCTTAAATGAAATAAAACCTAATGCGTTAGTCTTAACATCTAAATATGAAGGATTACCAATGGTAATGATAGAAGCAATGTCACGAGGGATTCCTTGCATTGTAGCAGATTTTAGTGGATACGAAGATATTATTACCTTTAATAATTCTAATGGTATGGTATATCATCAAGGAAATGTTATGGATTTTGTAAATAAGCTTAATTTATTATCAAATAAAAAATATATACCGGAGGAAGTAAAAAATAGTATTTCCAAATTTTATAGTGATAATTATAACGAACGACTTGACAATGCACTAGAGAAGTACTTATCGGAGAGAAAATGTTGAGAAAAAGAATTATTTGGATAGACTTAGTTAGAGCTTTTGGAATGTTAATGATTATCTGTGGGCATTCATTAGCTAACCCTAATGGAAATGTAGGAAATATGGTATATGCAATTAATGTTCCAATATTTTTCGTATTATCAGGATACTTATATCGACCGCAAAAAATAAAAGTACAATGTAAAAAACTATTTTATAATCTATTAGTTCCGTATATAGGAACTAGTTTAATCATTTTAATTATTTCAGTATTTTTAAATTATACGGGTCCTTTTGAATATATTAAGAGCTATGGATCATTTACTTCAGTCTTGAGTGCAGGAATATGGGGAATGGGTTCGCCTACACGTCTAATAGGGACACATTATCTCATGCCAGCGATAGGAGCTATTTGGTTTTTATTTGCACTATTCTGGGATTCACTTATTTTTAATATTTTGATGAAGAGCTTGATAAAAGTAAAAGGATCTTTTTGGTTGGTGGGAATTATTTCTATTGTTAGTATGGCTTTTGGGTTTATTTCAATAATACCGGGATATATTCCGTGGTCTATGAATGCTGCTTTTATTGGCCTTTTCTTCATTTGGATGGGGCAATTATTTAAAAGGATAAACATACTTTCTCAAAATAGATTAATAAAAATGATATTTATGCTATTTGGATGTTGCTTATGGATTATTTCGGAATTAACTAATACACATTTTGGTTTAAATATAGCTACATCTAATCATCCGCTTATTTCAATTTTAAGTGCATGTGGTGCGTCATTAGTAATAATAATCATTTTCAATAGTATAGAAAAAATATTTAATGGACGAATATTATATTATCTATCTTTATATGGGAAGTACTCATTAGCAGTGCTAAGTATGCATATTATTGATGTTGATTTATTTACTTTTAGTGCACAAATTGTCGCCAAAATACCACTTCGTGAGGCAACGGCAATAATAATTATTATTCATATTATTATTAGTATAGTAGGGATAGTCCTATTTCGATCTATCCCTTTTATAAGAAGTATATTTTTCAACAGAGAATGGCCTTTTAAATTTCAAATTAATAGATGACTTTACGATTATGAAAGATAGTGTATTATAGAAAAGTAAGAATTAAAGGAGGATAAATCTAGTAATGAAAAAACATTATAAGATGTTTAAAAAAGGTAAGAACTGGTGCTGCATGGCAATTGCTACATTGTCAGTAGCAGTCGGTACTCTATCAATCTCACAACATAATGTTAATGCAGATACTACTGGATCAGACACGAGTAGTATTTCGACAAATGTTGAAAGCACACAAGACCTAAGCGAAAATACTGTGTCATTAACTACATTAGCGCAGGACCAAAATTCACAAAATAATACTGCTGATGTACCAAAGACAACAGCAATGCAAAGCCAAAATTCAACTAACAATTCTCAAAAACAAGAATCTGAAACTTCAAATGAAACTAATATTGTTTCAAAAGATACAACCCAAAGCCAAGTAGAAACTTTTAATATGAATTTTGTAGCAGTAACACCTAAAGCTACAGAAACTGTTGCACAAAATGGATGGCAAACGGAAGACGGGAATAGTTACTATTACAAAGATGGTCAAAAATTAACCGGTCAACAAAACATTGATGGTAAGGATTACTACTTCAATGGTCAAGGACAACAGCAAAAAAATTATTTCTTGAATGAAAATAACCATACTTATTATTTCCAAGCAGATGGAACACGCTTAAATGATGGATTCTATAGTAACTGGGGTAGGACTTATTATTTCCAAGCAGATGGAAGCCGTTTAGATAATAATTTTTACACAAACTGGGGTCGTACCTACTACTTTGGTGACGATGGTGCCCGATGGGATAACCGTTTCTATAATAACTGGGGTCGTACTTACTACTTTGGTGACGATGGCGCCCGATGGGATAACCGTTTCTATAATAACTGGGGTAATACTTATTACTTTACTGCCGATGGATCCTTAGCGCAAAATACTAATGTTTGGGCTTATGGAAGTCAATATCATGCTGATAATGCAGGAATACTTTCTCCAATTTCTATTTATAATAACAAAATAAATAGTTATATTATGAATAATCGTATTACTCCGGCTAATATAACCTATCAAAATGTTATTCCTGATGTAAGTAATCATTTCTACACTGGTACTTCAGATGGAAAACCAAATATGATTATTGTTCATGAGACAGCAAATCCTAATGACAGTATCCAAGGTGAAATTAACTATGAACGAGAACATTATAATAGTGCATTTGTTCATGCATTTGTAGACGCTAATAATATTATTCAAATTTCGAACACGGATCATGAAGCATGGGGTGCTGCATATCCAGCCAATGGACGTGCCGTACAGTTTGAACAAGTAGAAGTATATGGAGCGTGGAATTTTGCTCGTGAGTTGGTTAATGCAGCATATTATACTGCTTTTAATATGCATAAATATGGTTTGACTCCATCTTTGGCTCAGGCTGACGGATCTGGTACGTTATGGTCGCATCATAATGTTAGTCAATATTTAGGTGGAACAGATCATACGGATCCAGATGGTTATTGGACTAGGAATGCTAGAAATTATTTTGGTACTGGGTATAATATGAATGACTTCCTTCAATTGGTTAATTATGAATATGCTAAATTAGGTTAGTAGAAGGCGTTGGCTTAAACCAACGCCTTTTAAGTTACAAAAATATTTCAAAAATTATCCTTTAATAACAATTCATGAGAACTTAAATTTCTTCAAAAACATGTGGTAGGATAGATAATGTTATAAATAAAAAAAGGGGTAAGTAAGTCAATGAGTGTTTATAAACATTATAAGATGTTTAAAAAAGGTAAGAACTGGTGCTGTATGGCAATTGCTACATTGTCAGTAGCAGTCGGTACTCTATCAATCTCACAACATAATGTTAATGCAGATACTACTGGATCAGACACGAGTAGTATTTCGACAAATGTTGAAAGCACACAAGACCTAAGCGAAAATACTGTGTCATTAACTACATTAGCGCAGGACCAAAATTCACAAAATAATACTGCTGATGTACCAAAGACAACAGCAATGCAAAGCCAAAATTCAACTAACAATTCTCAAAAACAAGAATCTGAAACTTCAAATGAAACTAATATTGTTTCAAAAGATACAACCCAAAGCCAAGTAGAAACTTTTAATATGAATTTTGTAGCAGTAACACCTAAAGCTACAGAAACTGTTGCACAAAATGGATGGCAAACGGAAGACGGGAATAGTTACTATTACAAAGATGGTCAAAAATTAACCGGTCAACAAAACATTGATGGTAAGGATTACTACTTCAATGGTCAAGGACAACAGCAAAAAAATTATTTCTTGAATGAAAATAACCATACTTATTATTTCCAAGCAGATGGAACACGCTTAAATGATGGATTCTATAGTAACTGGGGTAGGACTTATTATTTCCAAGCAGATGGAAGCCGTTTAGATAATAATTTTTACACAAACTGGGGTCGTACCTACTACTTTGGTGACGATGGTGCCCGATGGGATAACCGTTTCTATAATAACTGGGGTCGTACCTACTACTTTGGTGACGATGGTGCCCGATGGGATAATAGATTTATGAATGCCTTTGGTAATGTTTATTATTTTGGTAGTGATGGATCTAGGGCTACGAATACTACAATTAACTTAGGCTATGGAGACTTAACCTTTGATAATCAAGGTCGATTAAGTTCAAATAATGCATTTATTAGTAGTATTGTTAATGGTGCAATTCAAGGATGGGCACAACATCAAATTTTACCTTCACTAACATTAGCTCAAGCAATTTTAGAAAGTGCATGGGGAAAATCAACGTTAGCATCAACGTACCATAATCTATTTGGTATTAAAGGTAGTTATAATGGTATGTCAGTCAATATGCCAACATATGAAGAATATGGTGGTCGAATGGTATTGATTAACGATGCATTCCGTCGTTATCCAGATAACAATGCCAGTGTTCAAGATCATACTGATTTCTTAATTAAAAATAGTCGGTATCATAACTTAATTGGTGTTCGTGATGCTAACACGGCTACTTATTTAATTCGAGCCGATGGATACGCTACTGCATCAACTTATACTAATTCTCTAAGAAATGTTATTAATACTTATGACTTGACACGTTATGATCGTGTAGCATTTAGTTTATAATTTTTAAATACCCGAAATGTCAATTTAAATTAGAAAAAAGTTGAAAGCTGTTCTTCTGTGACA
>OFFY01001327.1_pt1 | contig 21257 bp, 16 predicted proteins | sample 1521481 | NCBI WGS metagenome assembly OFFY01 (sample SAMEA3504117, study PRJEB24116) | mouse gut metagenome | biome: mouse gut; feature: mouse-associated habitat; material: faeces | place: Denmark | collected 2011
AGCCGGATTGGCTGTCCCCGCCGGGGGGGGTTGAGTAATTAATATCCAGTACGGGGCAGTGTGGGTGTGGTAGTCTTGTTGTAGATGATGGTCACCCAGCGATCAACAGCCATAACCCAGTTGCCTTGCCAGAGTCCACCCACATCGGTCTTATTTGCAAACCGATACTCATGAGCCAGTCCCGGCAGAACCTTACAGTAAATAGAAGGCTTCTGTAAGTGGGTAAACCCGGCCGGTACACGCCCGAACAGGAACATGACCTCAGTGACATATTCGTTGCTGGCCAGCCCCAGTGCTGCGGAGGACGCATCCAGGGTATGACTTTGGGATGTATTCAGGTTATCCGCCAAAGTGCGGTAGTCACTGCTGGTATTCGTCCGATAGACCACCTTGTAGCTGAGCCGTCCGGTCCAAGTGCCAGTAATGATCTTTTCCAGCCGGACAGCATCCGTCGGAAGCGTATCCCGCCAATAAAAGTTGTCCAGAGGAACCGTAGAGTGGTTGGCAATATCCGAGAAGTCATAGCGGATCGCTTGGCCGGGAACCACTTCTTTGTATCCGCTCTTATGGACGGAGACATTGGTGAAGACGCTGGTGTTCCGCACCTCAATCTGGACGATCTGCCCCTCATGCTCCAGGTAGACGGTAACAGGCTCGCTGTTTACAGAATAGTAGGGAGGTGCTGTTACTTCCTTCACAGTGTACCGCTCCAAAGGCAGAAGCTTAGACGCTGCCAGGCCATTCTTGTCGCTCTTGACTGTATCAACCAGGCGATTGGCCTTGTCATAGATTTCAAACACAGCGCCCTCCAGCGGAGTACCTGCGGGGAAGCCGTTGATGGGGTTGTCATCAGCAGATTTTTTCCAAATCTGAATCTGGCCCATAATCGGCGTGTTTTTCCAGGTGATCTCCGTTGTTTCGCCGGGCTTGATGTAGAAAGTCTTGAGCTGGGTGTCCGCAATATAGCCCTTGTTCTCCATTTCACGAACATAGATTTTACCGGAGAAATCAAGGCTGTCCAGATAGACATAGCCATTCTGGTCAGTGGTCACCTGATCAATGGGCTTCTGATTGCCGTCGTAAATCAAAAAGCTCACACCATAAATTCCCTTGCCAGTAACACTATCAACCTTATGGATCATGAGTCCGGAAAAGGCTTTGTTGGTTACTGTCAGCGTTGACACTTCGTTGTCCTTTATGGTAAAATAATGAGGTGTTGCATCGACCTTGAAACCCTTTGCGGATTCGATTTCAACCGCATAGTAATTTCCGGCATCCAAGGAAACGTGAACACGGCCATTGGTGTCCGTGGTGACAGTATCCACAAGGCCGCCGTCCATCTTCCGAATTTCAAATGTTACATTGGCAAGCCGTTTGGTCTTGTCACTTTCACTGACTTTAATCAGTTCCAGACCGCCTATAGGGGTGTTATAAAATTTAAGGGTCTGAGCATCCCCGACCTTGATCTGGATAGTCTTGGGTGTAGTGTCCAGTACATAGCCATCCAAGCTGCGGATTTCCTTGGCGATAATGGTTACACCGGGTTCCAGACCCTCGATCACGATCCGGCCATTTTCATCGGTGGTGTATTCGCCGTTGGCGCTGCCCAGCACCTGCCCATTGGACTCGGTAACCAGGAAGGTTACGCCCTTCAACGGAGTGGTGGTGCCAGTGATGTACTTTTCGATGACCAGCCGGGTCTTGGGGTCATTCTCAAAATCGAGATTATTTCCGCCGCCGCTGCCAGTGGAGCCGCCGGAACCGCTGCCGCCGGTATTACCGGAGGAGCTGCCGCCTGCGCCGCTGGTCAGGGTGTTGCCCGTCCCGTTCCGGACCACAATGGTCTGGGGGGTGCTGTTGAGGACATAACCACTTGGGACTTTGGTTTCCGTGACGACCACGGTGCTGCCAGGAATCAGGCCGGTGACTGTCACCGTGCCGTCCTTCCCAGTGGTGAACTTCCCAATCAGGCTGCCATCGCTGTACTTGACCGTAAATTCGGTGTTGGGTACCGGCTTTCCAGTGACGGAATCCACCTTCGAGATGGTCAGACTGCACAGAGGGTCGTTGTAAAAATAGAGGGTCTGAGTGTCGTCAGGGGTAACCTCCACAGTCTGCGACCGGTTGGCCTCATGGATGGTGTAGCCATCAATGCTCTGCACCTCCGTTACGACCAGAGAACCCACCACGCTGTTGAGAATAATCTGCCCATTTTCGTCGGTGTAGTATAGGCCGTTGGAGCTGACCTTCCCATCCTCGTCCGGGAGGAAGCTGCCGTTGGTGGTGGTGATCTTAAAGGTAACGCCCTCCAGGGGGACCTTCTTATCCACAGAACTACGTTTATTGATAATAAGGCAGCCCGTCTTGGCGTTCTCAAAAATCAGGCTGTTGGCAACGCCCTGCTTGATCTTGATGGTCTTGGGGGTGGGGTCTTTGATGTACCCGTTGGGCGCTTTTTCCTCTGTCACAATCACAATTTGTCCAGGCTGGAGGCCCGTTATGGTAATGAGTCCATTGCGGTCGCTGGTGTACCGGCCATTGTTGGTGCCGATGGCGGCGCCGTCTTCGTCGGTCACATGGAACACCGCGCCGGGCAGCGGGGTCTTGTCCGTACTCTGCTTCAGGATGGTGAGGGAATTATCCCGCTTGTTCCAGAAGGTGAGACTTTGCACCTCGCCGTCCTTAATGAGAATCTTCTGGGGGGTGCCATCCAGCACGAACCCCTCCACCGTCTTGATCTCCCTTGCGATGACAGTGGTTCCCGGCTCCACATCGGACAGCACGATCTCTCCGGCCTTGTCGGTATAATAGATCCCGTCGTCGGGGCCTACCGCCGCGCCGCTGCCGTCGATGACCTTGAAGGCGACGCCGGACAGGGGTTCATAGTCCGTGCCCTCGATGTACTTTCGGATGACGAGGGTAGTGCCGGGGGTATTGTAAAAATGGAGCGTCTGGACGTCGTTGGGGTTGACTACCACCGTCTGGGTCTTCTCCGCCGGATCAATGGTGTACCCAGGGATGGTCTTGACCTCAGTGACCACCAGCGCACCCACAACGCCGTTGATGGTGATTTTCCCATCCCGGTCCGTCATATAGATGCCGTTGCTGCTGATCTGTCCGTTTTCATCGGGGACAAACTCCCCGGTGGCAGTAGTCACCTTAAAGGTAACGCCGGCCAACGGCTTGTTGGTGACAGAATCTCGTTTGTCGATGACCAATGTGCCCGCCTTGGAGTTGGTCACCACCACAGTTTGGGTGTCCCCATTGGCCCCAATGACCACATTGGTGCTGGGAGAATCCATGACATAGCCTGCCGGAGCCTTGATTTCAGAAAGTACATAGGCGCCGGGCGCGAGATTGGTGATCCGGATTTCGCCCTGGGAATCGGTAGTAAAAATGCCGTTCTGGGTAAGCGTACTGGAGCCAATCACACCGTCCAGACCCACTTCGCAACCGGCCGCTGTGGTGATGCGGAACTCCGCCCCGGGGAGCGGCTTGTTGGTGGCGCTGTCCCGTTTCTGGACAATGAGCTGGCCCTTGGGCTGGTTTTTCATGGTTACGCTGACCGTCTTGCCAGCCTGGATCACCACAGTCTGGGACTGGGTATCAATGAGGAATCCCGCCGGCGCCTTGGTTTCCGTGATGACCACGCTCTTTCCGGGCGTCAGGCCCTCGATGCGCACCTCGCCATTTTCGTCCGAACGGTAAACGCCGTTGGAATCCCCAATGAGGCTGCCGTCCGAGTAGGCCACCTTGAACTCCGCGTTCGCCAGCGTTACACTGGGGTTGACACTGCACACCTTCCGAATGAGGAGAGAGCCGGTGGGCTGGTTGCGGAACTCCAGGGTCTTGGTCTCGTTGGACTCGATCTTGACCGTCTGGGGCACATCGTCTAAAATGTACCCAGGCTTTGTCCGGGTCTCCTTGACCACCAGCGTGGTCCCCGGCATGATGTCGGACACCAGGATGGAACCCGCGCTGTCGGTGGTGAAGTAGCCGTTGCTGTTGCCCACAACAGCGCCGTCGCTGGTGGTGATAAAGAACTGAATATCACTCAGCGGCTCGCCGGTGATGCTGTCCACCTTTTTGACCAGGAGGGACCCGTACTTGCTGTTGGTGAAGGTGAGGGTAATGCAGTCCTGCTCCTTGCCACTGATGTAGGCAGTCTGCGGGGCGGTGTCCATGACATAGCCGTGGGGGGCGGAAATTTCTTCCACCACATAAGTTCCAGCATCCAAGCCGGTGATCACGATATTTCCGTTGCTGGAGGTCTGATACTCCCCGATGATGGTGCCGCCGCTGCCGGAGGTCCCGCCCAGGTAGCGGACGCGGAACCAGGCGTTCGCCAGAGGTGCGCCGGTATCCGAATCAATTTTCCGGATGACCAGGGCGGATTTTGGGATGTTCTCAAAGGTCACTTCCACGGAGGTGTCATGCTCAATATAGATGGTCTGCTCGGAGGGCTCTTTGAGCATGAACCCTGCCGGTGGCTCTACCTCGACGATTTTGTACCAGCCCGTGTCCAGGTTGTCCAGGTGGATGATGCCGTTTTCATCGGAATAGTAGTAGCTGTTGGTCAGCTGCTGATAGGTGCCGTTCTGGTTCTTGTCCTTGGAGACCCAGATTTCAAATTTAGCGCCCTTGATCCCGTCCCCGACGATGGAATCCACCTTATAGATGGTGAGTCCGGGCTTCTTTTCGTTCTCGATGGAGACCTCGGTGGTCTTGCCGGGGCGCAGGTAGACCTCATGGGGCGTGGGGTCCAGGATGTAGCCCGCCGGGGCCTGTTTTTCCGTGATGATGTAATAGCCTTCGGTGAGGTGCTTCTGAGGCACAGTGATCGTGCCGTCCGCACCTACGGGGAAGTCACCGATCTTCACACCTGCCTTGGTCTTGACCTCAAAAATAGCGCCAGTCAGGTGCTTGCCCGCAATATCCACCTTCACGATTTTCAGGGTGGGCCGCTGGTAGTTCTGGAACTCCACCTGGGCCTCCTTGTTGGGGAACAGGGTCACGGTCTGAGGCGTGGTGTCCAGAATGTAATTCTCCGGAACGCTCTGCTCAGTGACAGTATATACCCCCGGCAGGAGATCGGTGATGACCACTTTCCCATCGGGCCCCGTGGGCTTAGTGGTGATAGTGGGGCCGTCCGCGCCCCGCAGGGTGAAGGTCACGCCTTGAATGGGATCGCCGGTATCCTTGTCCCGTTTGCTGATAATCAAACTGGGCCGCCTGTCATTTTGCAGATGGATCTCGGCGGTCTTGCCCGGGGACAGCTCCACATGGTATTCAGTGGTGTCCAAAATGTGATCGGGCAAGGTGGCGGTTTCCACCACGGAGTAAATTCCAGGCTCAAGGCCCTCCACCAGAATCTCACCGCCGTTCTGGGTAGTGCGGTCGATGGAGTGGCTGGCGTCCCCTATCGGAGTGATCTTAAAGGTAACACCATCCAATGCAGACCCGTCCGCGCTGGTTTTGATCAGCCGCAGGCCGGGCTTTTTTGTATTGGTGAACACAAATTCGGCGGTGTCGTTGGCTCGCAGGTGGATGATGCGCTGGGCGTTGTCCACCACATAGCCGGGGCACTCCAGCTCCGTTACCTCGTAGGAGCCGGCGGGGAGATTGCTCAGGTCGATCTCGCCATTTCCGTCCGTGACAAACTCCTGGGGGCCGTAGCTGCCGTCGATGGCCCGGATGCTGAACTTCACACCAGGAATGGTTTTGGACGGGTCAGAGCTGTCAACCTTCACCAGCTTCATGCCGGGCTTGGTATCATTGAAGAAAAACAGCTCCTTAATGCCACAGCCAGCAGTCAGCTCAATCTCCTGGGGAGCGGTGTCCTTGATATGGCTGTCGTCCCCGGTGTCCACCTCGACTGCCCGATAGGTGCCCGGCTCGATGCCGGTCAGCAGAATCTCACCGCTGGCGTTTGTCTCATAATGCCCCAGAGAAACGCCGTCCCGGAAAATCTCAAAGGTGACGTTCGCCATGGGCCTATGGCTCTGCCGGTCATATTTCACGATTTTCAATCCGACTTTTGCCAAATTCTTAAATACCAGGGGCCCAGCGGGGATGGGATTGCCGTTGGCGTCCAGCTCCAGCTTGATCTGCTGGACCTCGGTGGTAGGCTCGTAGTTGGGGGGCGGGACCAATTCCGTTACAGCGTACTCACCAGGCTTGATATACTTCCCGGACGCCTCGGTGGGGTCCCACCACTGGACGCTCTCCAACACGCCAGCTTCATCGGTGTCAAACTCATACACGCCGTTGGTGACAGAGCTGAACTTGAAGGTGGCGGGGCCGACGCCGGTGTTGGTCAGAGCGTCCCTCTTGAACAGAAGGGCCTTCCCCGGCTCAGGGATGCCGCCGTTCTCAATGCCGCTCGCAGGGCCGACCTGGACCGCACCCGCCGCCGTGCTGTTCTCCGGGGCCTTGCAGGTCACAGTGAAGGGGGAGGCCAGCGGGGTGCAGCCCGCCGGGGCTTTGGTCTCCTTGACATACAGGGTCACACTCTTGCCGTCCTCCACGATGTTAGGAACGGAGGTGCTGGCTGTGCCGTCAGCGCCGGTGGTCATTACGGCCAGGGGTGTGCCGCTGCAAGAGGAATCGGCGTAGACGGAGAACTCTGCGCCGGAGAGGGGCCGCTTGTCCGCAGCGGCGATCTTCTTGAGCTTCAGGTAGACGGGTTTCTTCTCGGTGATGGTAGTACCGTTGGTAAAAGTCACCTTGGACTCGCCGCCGCTGCTGGAAAATTTCTTGGCGGACATATCGACGATTCCACCGGTGCCGGTGATGTCGGTCAGGTAGGTGGGGTCGTCCTCCACCACTTCAAACCGAAAAGAGTCGTCCGCAACGAAGTCAATGCGGATCGTTTCATTGGCCTTTAGGGTAAATTTTAGGCCGTTTCCAGTTTCCGTGACAGGCATATTCGCAATATAGCTACTTGGACTGCCTGCAGTATAGGTTACAGTAAAGCTCCAGCTCTCCCCGGCGGGGATAGAGCCGCCAGCCTTCTTGGTCACCTCCAGGGACGGCGCTGTGGGTTCGGGCCGCTCGAAATTGAACGGACTGAGAATGTGGAGGCCATAGGACCGCCGCTCAGAAAAGATAGTGTCTCTGATTTTGGCGGCCTTTGTGATGCTGTCCACGAAGCTGTCCGCCTCGGTAAAGCCGTTAGTGGAACACAGCTCCTCACCGGTGGGCGTGCCGCTGCTGTCCAAAGGATACTCCAAAAACTGAGTTTTCTTCTGGCGCATCCACTGGGCCATATTGCGAATCGTTGAGGACTGATCGTAAATCAGATTGCCCTTAGTTGTGGATTCGCTGTTATAGAGCGAGTAGGCCATCATCTCCCGCAGGGTATAGGCACGTCGAAGACCATCCGGGTCCACGAAAACCCCGCCAGTCTCAATAATGACCCGGTACTTGGTGCGCAGGTTGCCATTGGAGTCATGGACATACTCAGACCAATTTTTGATAGCGTCATCCTTGCTCCAGCCGCTGTTGCTGCTGGTTGCACTCAGGCGGCCCAGCAGATATAAAAAAGCGTCGTTGGGCTTGTAGACCTTGTAGAGATTGCCAGGAGTAACAGGCTTAGGATCGGTGCCCCACATGGAGGTATAGTCGCCATCCACCCAGCCAGTGGACCATTTGGAGCTGTTGCAGTGGAACATCTGCTCCTTCTGCGTGTCTGTAATCCCGGTGGCCGCCTGAAACTCGTCAGCGGTGGTCACCCATTTCTGGTTATAGCCGCTGGTAGCATCATAGGCATAAACTGTACCGCCCATCAATTCAGCGGCACTGGAGCCCTTGCCGTTGTACTGCATGGCAGAAGAATTGAACCAGGTGATCCGGCGGCGGCAGGTATCAGCATCCCAGTTTTCGATGCTGCCATTGCCCCAGACCACATTTAGGGGTGTACCCACCACATGCCAGGTATTGAAGTCATTGCTGTTGATGTCCTTGACTACGCCTTCCGGAAACTCGATCAAGGTAAAGCGGAGGAAGGTCCGCTCCGGATCGGTGGTCCAGTCCACATCGCTGGTGCTGGGCTTCTGACCGCCAGGGCTGCCGGGGTTCAGGCCGCCCGTACCTCCATTGGCGTAGGAGATGCCAGCATTGGCAGGAACCCGCCGGATACCGCTGCTGCTCAGCCCGGTCAGCGCCTGATAGGGGGTTGTGCTGTAGGCCCGGTCAATGGTGTAGTCGCCCTTGGTGCTGACCCCATCCTGGCCGGAGTAGCTTCCCTTCGCCATGATTTTTTCTGCATTGGGGTCATTGAAATGCCACCACTCACTGGCGAGGGGGATCAGGCCGACGGCGGTGCAATAGCTCTGAAGCCGTTTCGCACCCTCGGAGGCAGCAAACCGCTCCGTCCAATTCTCCAACTCATTGGGCATGGTATAGGAGCTGACAGGGACCTGATACCGGATAGCGGCCGAACTCAACTGGTGCATCCGGGTGGGCATCTCATACTCTGTCCAGTCCTCGTACTTCTGGTAAGTGGCGCCATCCAACGTGTACTCATGCAGCTCCGCAGGATCGCCTTTGGCAAGGCTCATATCCACGGCCAGTCCCGCCTGATGGTTGGATGTGCCGTTAGAAATGAACCAGCCCTGCTCGCGGGCATAACCCATGGCAATAGCTTTATCCATGTCAGTGGACACATCACTGTTACTGTCCCAGAGAGCGGTGAAACCGTCCCGCACAGCGGACTGTACCCCGGCGGGCCGGAATGTCTCATAGACCACCAGTGTCTCACCGTTGGACATGGCGGACTGCTGGACCTTTGCCAGCCGCTCAGCAAGGGTGAACATGCAGGGGACGACATACTCATAGCGGCTCAGCCGGGAGCTGAACTGCCTGGCGTTGTAGTAGGATTTCCCTGTAACGCCGGGAATATCCTTCCCGTCTGCAGCCTGGAAGATGCTGCCGCTGCTGTTGGTCAGGTTGTAGGCGATGCTGGGAACAACGTCCGGCAGATTGATGAAGATATGCTCCTTATCCACCCAGCCGGTTTTCCCCAGCTGGCCGCCTTCCCAGGCGGTCACACTGCCGCTGCTGTCAACGGCGAGGCCAATCTTGACCCTATCGCCGCCGTTGTAAGCCAGGATGGCGAAGGGGATAGGCTTGGCACTGTCCGAGGCGGGGACAGACACGATCTGAGTCCCACCACTCTCAGTGTTGTAGACTTGGAGTGGGAGACAGGTGCCGTTCCAGCCGGTGGCCCCGGCGATGTTGACTTCAAAATCGCCAGTAGGGGCATAGGCAGTGATGCTGCTGGCCACTTTGGCCGGCGCTTCCTCTGCGGCAAAAGCGGTGGCCGGGAGCATCCCGATGATGGTGATGGCTGCCAGCAGGCCGGACAGGGTGCGCTTCCAGTTGGATTTGATGCTCTTGGAGAGAGATTTCAACATTATCAGTTCCTCCTTCATTAGTTTGTGAGCATAGCAAAAGGACTGCACAAAACCGTGCAGTCCTTGAGCAGATGATATTTACTTGACAGGTTGGGACTGTTCATCTTGGGTATTGCTGGTTTGAGGTACATGAATCGCCTCCCTTGTCTTGTTTTTCCTTGGTTAACTGCCGGAAACGGCAGGCCACACTTCTACGCTTTCGCCGGTGAAGGGGACATTCTCAGGATAACGGGTCCACACTTCAAGATGATGCGGAATACGTCCACCGCTGAATCCAGTCAGACTATAGCTTCTAATGTCCGGATGTTCGACGCTGGGCCATGTGATGATTTCACCATGGTTGCCATCCGTGTAATGGAACCGCCCGTCCTGATTTGGGGACTCAAGGGCAATAACTACATGTCCCACTACTCCGTCAGGACTCACTACAAATACAATATCGCCGGGGCGCATTTTCGTGAGATCGTCCAGCTTGCGGCCTGGATTGGTTTTGTCACCAAAAATAAGGGAGTTGACCATGGAGGCGTAGCCACTGCACCCGTAATACTCACTGACCCAGTAGACGTCCATGATCCGGTTGGCTGCAGTGCTGGGGACCTCGTTTTTGTGGGTCCCAGACGTATTGTGTGTGCCCCAGACCGTCCCATGGGGCCAATCCTGTTTAAGCTGACGTAGAATTTCCAGCACGTTTTCTTCGGTGACGGGCTTTCCGTTGGATAGAAAGCCGTCCCCAGTGCCGGTGCTGGGCGCTGTACCTGGACGGGTGCCGGTCTGGGCGCGGTAGATCAGTACCGCCATCTCGCCTCGGGTGATGATAGATGCCTGAGCGGTGGATGGGCTGATCAGGCCTAGACTGGCGGCGTATTGACCTGCGGTACCATAGGTCCACGCGCTGCTCTCGCTGTCCCCGTAGCCGTAGCATCGGAGCACTACCGTACATGCCATGGCCGGAGTAACCATATCGTTAGGGCCAAAGTGTGATGCGTCGTAGCCGGATACCAGCAGATTGGCAACACAGTAGCCAACGTAGGATTTGGCCCAGGCGGGTACGTCAGTGAAGTGACAGGCCTGGATGTACTGTTCGGGGTTGACTTCTTCTCCGCTATGAAGCCGGGTGAGAATGGCGGCCATTTCGGCCCGGGTCAGTCCCTTGTCCAACATGAGATTGCCAGAGCTGTCACCCAGGTAGATGCCCTGCTCATGCAGGTACAGCCCTGCAGCTTCAATTTCTGCTGGCTGCTCTGCGGCAAAAGCGGGAACGGACATAGATAGTAAAAGGATGATGCCAAGCGCAAAGGATGTGATCCGTTTCATGCAAATACCCCCTTGTAATTATTATGATCATATTACACCACACACAGAGAATATTTGCAACAGGCTGCTAGGAAATTTCGCGGGCCTGGACACACCAGCGCATATCTCGGACATCCCGAACGCAGGTAATCAGTGTGATGATGTTGTCGCTTGTCCGATCCAAGCGGGAAAAATCCGTCTCACTGATTTGACCAACATAATAGACCTCATAGGTCCTGGTGCCGAGCTGTGTGGTATAGACGATCTGGTCACCGGTAACCAAGGTGTGAATCTTTCCAAAATGATTGGTCACACCACGGTTGTGGCCAGCAATTCCAACATTCCCATCCCAGCAGGACGTAGATTTAAAATGCCCGGCACCTTTTGCAAGGTTTTCAAGGCTTTCATCTTCGTAAACCTTGACGTTAAGGTCCAGCTTGGGGATCTTCAGTCGGCCAAGGCTTCCATCTGAATAGTAGAGGCCGTCCGGAAGCGTGAATTTATTGTCGCCTGTGATCGAAGCGGTCACATCGGAGGTGGACGATCCTCCAAGCTCAGCGGGCGGAACATAGAGATTGCTGGAACTACCGGCGGTGTTGCCTACGGTATTGCTTCCAGTGAAGTTGCCCGTCCCTGCAGAACTACCACTTCCGTAATTGCCATAAGCGACATGCGGAATCAGGACCTCACCAGTTCCGGGCTGGTATGAGTCGGGACTTCCAAAGGAAGGCGGCGCAAGGGCCGCATTTTTGCTGCGGTCAATATTGCTCTGTTCCGTAGGGCCGCCCCCGACTACAATCATCTGCTCAACGGAAGAGGAGGGGGCGAACATGCCTTCGTCAGGTTCGTCCACATTATACTCCAGTGCCTGAGCTGGGGGCGCCGCCATCGCCATCACCAGCGCCAACATAATCATCGCAGTTGTCAATAGTTTCTTCATGGGACATGCGCTCCTTTCGTTTCATCCAAAAATAGGTGCCGCCAGCACCCACGCAAAGCGCAGCTAGAGCGGCAGGGATAAGGATCAGCATTTCCGAACCGCCCTGCTTCTCTTTCACCGTATCAGGCTCTGCGTCCGGTTCTGCTGTCAGAATAGGGGTTCCGGTGAAAATGACCGTGTACCGAATGACCGTCACTCCAGTGCGATAGGCATCTCCAACGTAATCAGCCGTTGTGGTATAGCCCTTTACATAACTGACCGTCTTGGAACCGCCATAAGTGCAAACTGCAGTGAAGCGGTCCCCAATCTCATAGTCGTTGGCGTTGTACGTGTTATCGGTCTGCCATTCAACGCCCTGAAGATTCAGCGTTCGCCCGCCCTCTGTGATGGTTTTGGGCAGATGGTTTGTGTCGGCACTGGCTAGGTTGGGATACCGTCGGGTGACGGTGACAGGGCTGGTTTTGCTGCCGTATCCGGACGGTTCTGTATGGATGGAATCCAAATTGAGGTACAGCGTTCCCTCAAACCCGTCTTCCGTAGTGACAACTTTCTCCTGAGGCAGCAGACCCAGGATTGTCTCCATGCTTTTATTATCGCTTTCTACGGTTTCGGTCTGGGTCACCTTTTGCGTCTCTGAGCCGATAACCACCTCACGGAGGATATCAGAGTACTCATACCGGCAACCATCCCGATCAAACGCTTGTCGGGGAAGGGTAGCTGGGTCCGTGGTGGGCGAAAGATCATAGACTTTCCGGATCTCAAGCGCCTCCTGATTGAGAATGATGTCTACCGGAAGCAGGGCATCTGGCTCAGACCAATCAGCCGCCGTGGCAGGAAGCGCCAGCGTGGTAATGAGCAGCGCCATTACTATGAGAGATGTAAACACTCTCTTCATGTTGGGGTCCTCCTTCTTTCTTAGGTCGGTGTGTACTGCCCACCCTGGATTAGCGGCTGCAGGTATGCAACGGCAAAGCCCAAGGTGTTCAACACGATCCAGGTCACGATAATCCGTTTGAGCCAGCTGGTGGCCTCAGACACAGCACGTTCGTTGCGCGAGATCATTCGCACAAGCAGCGCGACGGATGCGGCAGTTACAGCCACAATGGTGCTGATTCCAACCAGCTCGCCATAAATATCCGCCATAATGGAGGAAAAGCGAGACCAGATCGTATCACCAGAAACTGCTGCCGCTGGCTGAGCGAACAGAACCATCATGTAACAGGTACTTGCCGCCCCTTGGAACCAGCGTTGAAGCCGCGGTGACAGAGGTGACCGCAGCTTCTTTTGATTTTGCGCCATATTAGGAACTCTCCTTTCAAATGAAATTTGGCAGTAAAAAACCGCTCCCAATACGAACTGCTGCCATTCGTATCGAAAGCGGCTTACTGCCATCGCCCAGTTTTGGACGATAACAGAATACCATATTTTCATCGCCATGTCATCGGCGGTGACACTGCCAATTTTCTGCCAATTTTCTGCCATAAACCCTGCCATCAATTTCCCTCCAGCAATGTGAGTAGCTCCAACCAGGCGTCCAAACATCCTGCTGGTGCTGTCCAGAGTCGGATTGACAGGATATTGACCGCCTGCTGGCGTAGCCGGTAGTAGTGACGGTCTGATATACCCAGTCGGAACAAAATCTCCGTGTGGGTAAGTTTATCCGGTGTGAGGAACGTTTGGAAGATAATATTATACATCATTTCGCCGTTACCCGGCTTATGACGCAGCACGGTAAGGGCATCGTTAATCCGATCCAGCAGCAGTCGGGACTTTTGGATCCCGAGCATCCTGTGTTCCAGTTTTGCGTTGCCCATCGCTATCTGCGTGTCTACAGCACTGAGGAGTGCATCCAGGTCATGCAGAGGGCGATCCAGTTCCTCAGCCACCTGCTGTGGAAAACATTCCAGCGCCCACACAATGTCACGGTAATGCCGAAGCATCATCTGGGTGTTGTGATACATGTTGCGACGCAGCTCCTGCTCCGCCTCCCGGGCCTTTTTGCTGGTAATGCTCTGATCCTCCACAATACCCCGCCGCTCCAGCAGAGAGAGTATCTGCTCCGCCTGTACGGACACGGCTGTTCCAGCCTGCTCACCAGAGTGAAGTTCCTTCATATGTTCCATATTCAATGCCTCCTGTATCGACTGATGGACCGGTTTTAGGCCCGGCCCTGGGCAAAAGTTCAAATTCGGCCGGGGAAGTTTCCTCTATACCCTGGCAGTCCTCCTTGAAACTATTACAATGCCTACACAGAGAAAAATACGCGCGCGTAATAAGGCGGCCCGAAACTGCAACACGGCATTCCTCAGCCGCAGGGCTTGGCTGCGCTTGTGAAAGCTTCGGTATGACCCTGCGACTGTACCAAGCGATCCACTGATTCATTCGTTCATGGTCGTTGCAGCTTTTGATGTGCGTATTTCTGCCACAAATGCGTATTTCCTCTAAAATGCGTTGGACTTGTGCAGGTTCTGGCAGTGAAAAAGAGGTTCCTGCAGGGTAGCTGGTGTTGAAGATTAGGCAGCCGAAAGAGCCTGGCAGTTTTTGCAGCGGGAAGGCATCCGCATGTTTTTTGAAGAACCGCCATACTTTCGTCTTTTCCCATCCCCAACGATGGCCAAGGGTTTCCAGGGTCAAAATAGCGCCATATTTGCCAAACTGGACAGTAGGCGCCATATGAGAAAACGCATTGCTGGTCTCTTGCCATACCGTGTGGCACCAGAGGTCCAGCCATGCGTCCGACTCATCAAAGCGATAGTGCGCCTCAGCGAGACGCTGGGTAATGTTTCGGGGCAGACACAGGAAGCCGTATCCTGGGGTGGCATAGACGGCCTCGGTGCCCATACAGGGCTCGCCGGAGCACTGAACCACCCAGTCCTTAATTTGATAGGTAAGTTTCTTTGTTTTAGGGTTTAGTTCATAGTCTATGTAACCCAACTGGGTCAGTTTGTTCATCATCTCCAGGGCCTTTTTTCGGTTCTTGATACCCAAGATGCTCTTGAGGCCAACAATTCCGCCAGCCCAGGAACCGATGGTAACTTGGTTGACATATCCGCAGTAGTGGGCTTGCCCGTTCCGAAAGGCAGCCCTGGCGGCCAGCCGGGCCCAGGCGCCCATGATACCTTTAGAGGGAGGCATCTGGTCGCGTGGGAGCTTAACCCACTGATATTTCATCAGGCACTTCACCTGGTTGGCCTCCTTTTTGTTTTAGATTGAAAAAAGCCCCGCTGCGTGCTAAACTAAGTAGACACGAAAGCGAGGCGAGAAAATGATATATGCATGTGATAATTGCCATTTCCTATTTTCCCAGGAAGTACCCGCAGACTGCTGCCCAGACTGCGGGAAAGAAAATATTAGACAAGCGACATCGGACGAAATCCAAGAGTTTGAAAAACGGAAGAATACTGACTTTTGGGTTTCGGATTCATAACTCCGATGGAGGTGCGGTACCGCATGGATAGTATGATAACAATAGGCAAGAGAAAATTACGAGCACTTTATCAGAAGATAAGAGCGGGGAAACCTATCTCATTGGAAAACTGCATTGTGAAGGGATTTTCGCTATCTGAGTATCGGGACATTTATAATCTTAATAAAAACGAATATGTCACAATTACTATTAGCAGTGCTGAAAATGCGGTATTTATGCCAAGATCAGATAAGGACAGGACTTGCGTGGATTTTTCATGGGCAATTTTTAATCCGACTGACTCCGTATGTGGGACCGTGTTCGATAAGAGTGAATTTCAAGGGGGTGATGTCGATTTCTCATATGTTAAGACTGAGTATGATTTGAGTTTTGCCGATTGCAGCTTCTATCATGCAACAGTCAAATTTGTCGGCTGTAAATTTGGGGAGCAAGACTTAATTTTTAGCCGTGTTGATATGGGTGGCTCTGACTTTTATTTTCATGTGTCTGATTTCAAAAAAGGAGACTTGGACTTTTCTGAAAGCCAAGGCTTGAGCGGCAGGATTCAAATTGCCAGTTGCAACTTTGAGCAGCGAAATTTAAACTTTTTCGACATGCAAAATTCAGATGGAGACTTCATTTTTGCTGATTTTGAATTGAGCAGTGGGAGTATTGGATTCACAAATTCCGAAATTAGGAGTCTGCTGTGCTATAGAGTAGTTTTTTCTATACGTGCCGATTTTGATGTTGGATCCGCCAGATACATATCAATTCAAAACAGCACCACAGGGAATACCCTCATTTTGGGTAATGAGGGTTATCGAAACTATATTAACATTTGCTTGCTTGGAACTCTGAATTTGGGACAAATACGAATCCTAAATCAGTTTAGTAAGCACCTTTTTCGCCAGCAAAAAAAGATTTATTGTCCAGAATCCATATTTGACTCAGATAATCCGTCAATTGCTGGAGATCGAAAACCAACTCCAGCAGACATGGTGGGCTTTTATGAGCAGCATTTGGATCTGACCTGGGAACTATGTGATACATCTTATGCTGAAAAAGCACAGCAGCTGCGAGTTCTTAAAGAGAACGCTACCACAATGGGGAATTACACACTTGAAGACCAATACTATCTGTTGGCTCGCAGATACCAAAACTTATCAAAGATAGACAGTCAAACAATACAATTCCACCAACTTAAAAATTCGCGCGCAGCAAATGAGGTACAGCATTATTACTTAGCTTGGGTAGGAATCCTTCTTGGCACAATAGCAGGGTTCCTGTCATTTTCTGTTGAGGCAATTCTTTTGGATATCATGTGTGGAGCCTATGCGACAAAGCCGTTCAAATTCTTATGTTCTGTGCTTTTGCTTATAACAGGGTTCGCAGGCAGCTATGCCTTGCTCAATCACAATGCAGGAATATTCTGCTATGGCACAACCGTTCCATCTTCATCCCCGCTTATCCTGTCGATTTACTTTAGCTTTTTCCAATTCTTTCAAATTGATTGTGGAATCACAATAGTATCCCCAATTGCGCACACTATCTCATTGGTTCAAAAAACACTTGGAATGATCATTTTGGCAGTGTTCACTGTATCCTACACCAGAAAAATTATTAAATAAAACTTGGCTGCTCATTTGCTTTAGGATTCTTCAAAACCTGTTCTGGGCCTTTCCTTGCACCGGATGGTGGATTGGGGATCTAATATTCGTAGCGCAGGTCTGCTGGCTGAGCAGGTTCAGACTTACCTGCCCCACGTCTATGCGGGAAACTGCCTAGATGCTATTCATGGAGTGTCCCCAGAAAACCAATAGGATGGATGATATGCTCCTCTTTAGCATCCAGGTCCAAAGCCGGGTCTACCAGCGCAATAGCCCGGCGGATGCTGCGATACCCGTACTTGCCCCTGATTATGTCCAGCGTCCGGTCGATGTCGGCCCGGCGCTGGGCTTTTTGCTCTTCTGGGAACAGCGACAACTGCACAACGCCGTCCGCCGGTGTCAGTCCGCTGGCCTTCACCGACAGGCTGCGCACAGGCTCCCTGCTGGTATGATGCCTCCGGAACAGCTCCACGGCCGTTTCCCAGATGTCCAATGTGTTCGCTGTGGGATGGTTGAGTTTGGCCTGCCGGTCATAGGACAGCAGGCGGTTGTCCCGGATACCCAGAGCCACGGTAGAGCAAAGGCAATTCTGCTCCCGGAGTCTGGCTCCCACGCTTTCGCACAGGGCCATGAGGGTAATTTTTACATCATCCTCACTGACCAAATCCCGGGGTGCAGTGGTGGAGTTACCAATACTCTTCATGGGCGGTACTGCATAATAGCGCCGGACGCCGGAGTGGTCCTGCCCGTTGGCAAACTGATGGAGCATGATTCCGTTTTTGCCCAGCAGCCAGTACAGAAGATCAGGATTGGCCTGGGCCAGCTCCCCAATCGTGGTGATCCCATACTGGTTCAGCTTCCGGGTGGTGGCAGGGCCCACATAAAGCAGGTCACTCACAGGAAGGTTCCAAGCCTTATCCCGATAGTTCTCCGGGGTGATGACCGTGGTGGCGTCGGGCTTTTTCATATCCGAGCCCAGTTTGGCAAATACTTTATTAAATGACACACCTACCGATACGGTCAGCCCCAGCTCCCGCTTCATGCGGCCCCGGATATCATCGGCGATGGCCGGCCCTTCCCCAAACAGCCCCACAGAGCCAGTGACATCCAGCCAGCACTCGTCCAGGCCGAAGGACTCTACTTGGTCTGTGTAACTGGTATAGATGTCCCTGGCCTGGGCGGAGAACGCGAGGTAACGCTCATAATGGGCAGGGATGCAGACCAGGCCGGGGCACTGCTGCCGGGCCTCCCACAGCACCTGCCCGGTGCGGATGCCGAACCGTTTGGCAATATCGTTTTTGGCCAGCACAATGCCGTGGCGGGCCTCCTCGTCTCCAGCCACCGCCACTGGCTTGTCCCGCAGCGTGGGATCATATAGGATCTCCACGCTGGCATAGAAATTGTTCATATCCGAATGCAAAATCACAGGCTTCATGTCCTCAGTATATGAGGGCAGTCCGGCCTTCATCCTCGAAAGGAGTCACAGCTATGTGTGGAAGATACAGTTTAGCACCGGAGCAGTCCAAGGAGATCGCCCAGATTGTGGCCGAGGTGCAGGCGCGGTTTGGGGCTGCCAGCATCCATACCGGGGAGATATTTCCTACCAACGCCGCACCTATCCTACTTCCGGACGGACAACAAATGACCCCCAAGCCGATGGCCTGGGGTTTCCCCAGTTTCAAAGGCAAGGGGGTCATCATCAACGCACGGGGTGAGACGGCGCTGGATAAACCGATGTTCCGCCGATCCCTGCTGGAGCGGCGATGTATCGTGCCTACGACCGGCTTCTATGAATGGGATGGTCAAAAAAGGAAATACCATTTTCGGCTGCCGGGGCAGGACAGGCTGTATCTGGCCGGGCTTTGGAACACTTTTCAGGGGGAGGAACGGTTTGTAATTCTGACAACTGCCCCCAATGACACTATCATCAATGTCCATGACCGGATGCCGGTCCTGCTGACGGATGATGAAGTGGTGCCTTGGCTCCATGATACTGGAATGGCCTCGGCAAAGTTGACAGCTTTGCAGCCAGCCTTGGAGAGTGCTGCCGTCTGATCACCGGCGGATGCGCACCCTCTGTCCCCACAATGTCTCGATCTGAACACCGACCAGAAACCAACCGCAACCGTCCATCTCAATACGGGTTGGTACCCAATGCTCATTCAGCCAGATATCCATCGTGGTGCCGCAGTGGAGTCCTCCATAGCAGTCATCACTACCGAAGCGGATATCCGCACGACCAGTTTGCATGTCAGGAATTAAAATACCTTCTCTCATATTGATGTACTCCTTTATTTTAATTGTATGCAAAAGCAGTAGCTGGTGCGATTTGTCTTAGGCACCAACTACTGCTCAATTTTCGTGATATGGGAAAGTATTGCACTGGCTCTTTCTTAATGACGTTGGTCCAAATCTACCACACCATTTCCACACCATTTTGGCATGAAGATGCATGGAATTGTATGGGCCTATATACTCGTGCTGATTTTGAAAAACCTTGATATATCAAGGTTTATGGAGATTTATAGAATTACAAAACCAGGAGTATATCTTACGATGCCTAATTTCATAGCTTTCTACAACTCCTTAATTTTCAAGGCTTTCAGGGTTTTCGCCATGCCCGTCCGCACCATTTTTACGGTACAGTGTAAACAGCCTCAAACTGATTCACCGCTTCTGTCAGCGATTCATCCGTTACATGAACATAGCGATCCATCGTTGTTTTGATACTCGCATGACCCAGTAATTGCTGAAGCACTTTCGGCATCATACCGCCTTCAATGGCACGGGTTGCGTATGTATGTCGAAGTGCGTGCATAAAAAAGTGTTTGATACCGGCTTCATCGCACAGCTTATAAATGTGTGTATCGTAAGAGCTGTTTTTTGCCGGCTCGCCGGTCCTCCAGTTTACAAATACCAGATCACGCCTGACAAGGCATTTAGTCTGCCCTGTCCGCCTATCAGTGTACTCTAAAATCTGCGACAATGTATCCGATTCTTTTCTTGAACCCCGTTCATCAAATAGTCTTTCGGAATCTGATAGGCTCGGTTTGTTAAAGGGATCGTTCAATAACTCTTCTGTGTCTTGGGCGGGCCAGCACGCCAACAGCCCTACTTATGAGGACGGCCTTATAATGCATCGGCTTCACATCCGATATGACCATCTTCCCAATTACTGGCTGAATATTGTGCTTACAGCGCTCCTCATAATTCCGCCTGGTATTTGGGGCAAGGTCACAAATCAGATTGTTCAACCAGTAGTCGAACCATTCATCAACAAGCATATCAGAACTCGTTACCACAATTCCATGCTGATCTTCATATCTGATATCTGCAAGCCAGTTTCGTGCTTCCGGAAGAGTATCGAAATGTTTTTCCTGGCGCTTACCGCTTCTAGTGCGATACCGTGCCGAATATTTACCATCCTTTCTCTGGCAGATCCCTTTTCCGCATTCTCTGCCTTTCAAATTTTTGCCCATAGTCTATCTGAACTCCTTTCGTCAGGTGAACGAAATCGAGTCCAACACATCTTCATATTATAGCATAGGACTCTGTAATTCTCAATAGCAATTCGGCAGCTATATCACTAATTTCCCCCGAATGTATTCTTCAAATTCCAATCGTTTGACCAGCTTCTTTGTCCCTACGAATAGAACAAAAGGGCAGTTTGGCTGTTTCAGCATTGACTCGATTTTATTGATTCCACTGTTGCTGTATTCGGCAGCTTCGCGAATTGTCAATGTCATTTTACAGTAAATTGGTACTTTTTCCATATTAGAATCCGTCAAACAAACACCTCCTGTTTGCCCTGGATGCTGGCCGGTCTGGATTTCCTTGTGGAAATGCCCGACGGCAGCACAGCCATCCTGGAGCGTAAATCCACCAACTACAACGCCCGCGACAAGTGGGAGTACGACGGAAAACCGATTGTTCCTGTGTACTACGAGTCCCAGGGACGGCACTACATGGCGGTGATGAACCTGAACCGGGTCTATTACTGCTGCCTCTATGGAAACAACGAGGAAGAGGTCATCATCCGGCACATTGACCGGGACATGGACTATGAATCGGAACTGATCTCTCTGGAGGAGGATTTCTGGCTCAATAATGTCCAGGCCCAAGTGCCTCCGCCCTATTTTGAGGACGATGGCGAATTGATCCTGGAGAGCCTGCGCCGGCTGATGGGGCCATCCTCAAAGGATGCTCCGCCTGTTCTGCTGACACCGCCCCAATCCGCGAAAATGTTCCGGTTCCTGGAGCTGCAAGCAGAGAAAAAACGGCTGGACACGGAATCAAACCGGCTCAAAGCCGAGATGGACCGCATGAAGGCACTGATTGTAGCCGACATGGGGAGCAGCTGCACCGCCGTCTATGAGGACGCCAGCGGCAGCTATACCGTGACATTTAATCCCAGCTACAAGGAGAGCATTTTGAAGGACAATCTGCTGCGGCTGAAAGAGCGCCACCCGGAGATTTACACAGAATATGTTTCGATCTCCGAAAGCAGGCGATTCAATGTAAAACGTGCCGAGACAAAAGCGGCATAAGCCCCAGATGGAGCCGGAGGGAACGTGGACAAAGGGAAAATATGGCTG
>OFFY01001336.1_pt1 | contig 21129 bp, 26 predicted proteins | sample 1521481 | NCBI WGS metagenome assembly OFFY01 (sample SAMEA3504117, study PRJEB24116) | mouse gut metagenome | biome: mouse gut; feature: mouse-associated habitat; material: faeces | place: Denmark | collected 2011
AGTCTCGCGGTGGCCGGAGCTGGACGCCGGAGGATATTGCAGGGTTAGCTCCCGGACATTCGGGCGGGTGCTGTGCCCGGAGTGCCAAGAAATTGAGAAAGGAGGAAACCGTAGATGATTAAAATACTGCATACCGGTGACATCCATCTGGGCGATTTGGCCGGGCCCACCAGAGACGGGGAAAATCTGCGCCGTCTGGATACCCTGGCCTGCATGGACAGCATCGTGGACGCAGCCCGGAGGGAGGGACCGCACATCTCCATTGTCGCAGGAGATTTGTTCAATCGCTCCAGAGTGTGGGCCGACACCGCCCTGGACGATGTAAACGACGCCCTGGAGCGCTTCATCCTCCCCCTGAGCGAATACAGCGACGCCCTGGTGTTGCTGTTCGGGACGATGAACCACGACAACCCCCGTGCCTTTGAGGTTATCCGCAAGGCAACGGCGGACATCCCTCAAATCCATATTTACACCACGCCCAAGGTGGAGGAAATCACCACCAGCGCGGGCCCTGTGCAGATCATGGCTGTCCCTGGTTTTGATAAAGGCCGCCTCCGTCTGTTCTGCCCTGGAGCCGACAAGGAGACGGAGAATCGAAACGCAACCGCCCTTGTCAATGACATCATCCTGGGCCTGTCAACAGAGATCGACAAGTCCAAGCCGTCCGTCATGGTGGCCCACTACACTGTGTCCGGCAGCGAGGCGGACAACGGCAGCACATTCCTGGCCGGGCAGGATGTAGTGATTCTCCCTGGAACCATCGACGCGGCGGGGGTAGACCTGGCCTGTTTCGGCCATATCCACAAGCCCCAAAAGCTGTTGAGCAATACCCCGGCCTATTATTGCGGAAGCCCGAACCAGCTCACTTTCAACGATGAGGGGACAGAACACGGCTTCTGGCTACACACCTTTTTTGACACCAAAGAGGCCGGCATCGGCAGCCAGTTTATTCGGACCCCGGAGCGCCAGCACTACACCATCCGCCTAAAGGAAAAGGACGTGGCGAACTTTATCTCCACTGGAGAGTATCAGCCCCCGGCTGGTGTCAGGGATACCATCATCCGCCTGCGGTACAGCTGCACATCGGAACAGGAGAAAGCCTTTAATCGGGCAGAGCTCCAGCGGCAGCTTATGGCCGCCGGGGCGTTCTATGTGGCGGAGATCACCCCGGAGGACATCGAAGACTTGGCTGCCAGAGACCAAATGACAGAGCACGACGGACCCGCCGAGTGCCTGGCCCGCTGGATGTCTTCCAACGGGATTACCGGGGAGCGGTATAACCGGATTCTGGAGTTGGCTGCCCCGATCATCAAAAGGGCGGATGATGGACGCGATGACAGCAAACACACCGGCGCATTTATCCCCCGGACGGTAGAGGTCAAGAACTACCGTAGCTATACCGCTGCGACTTTTGACTTTGAGCCTGTCCATATGGCTATGGTGAACGGCCAGAACGGTGTCGGGAAGTCTTCTCTGTTCATGGATGCTATCGCCGACTGCCTGTTTGAGCAAACCCGCAAGGAGGACATCGGCGGGTGGGTGCGAGACGGCACGAAATCTGGGAGTATCACCTTTTCCTTTGGTATGGGCGGTCAGGAATACCGGGTTATCCGAACCCGCACCAAGGCCGGACGGGGGACGCTGGCCCTCCACCGGCTCAGTGGAGAGACGGGAGCCTGGGAAGATGAGAGCGACACCACCCTCAAGCTGACACAGACCAAGATCATCCGTCTGCTGGGGATGGACTGTAATACGTTCTGCTCCATCGCCCTCATCCGGCAAGATGCCTACGGGCTGTTCCTGGATGCTGACAGCGACCGGAGGATGGAAGTCCTGTCTGCGCTGCTGGGGCTGGACGTCTTCAATCGGATGAACGAGGACGCTCGGGCGAAATCCAAGGAGCAGAGGCAAAAGATCGCTGCTGCCAAGGAGCGGGTGAAGATGTTGGGTGAGCAGATCGGCGAGCGCGACCGTCTACTGGAGGAGGATGGAGAGCTGGCCCGGCAGACCGAGGAGCTGGAGGGGGCTATCCGGGAAGCAGAGGTCAACCTCAAGGCTGCGGAGAGCGCCAATGCCCTCAAAAAAGAGCTGGAGCGGCAAGCAGCTGAAAAATCCAGACAGGCGGTAGACCTGGGCCATGAGTGCCAAAAGAAAATAGATGTCCTGCATGAGCTGGAGCGCCAAGTGGCGGATGCCCGCACCCGTGCCAACGGTCTGGAGGCCGCTGAGGAGGCTGCCCGCAGGCTGGCGGCTTCCACCGCTCTGGCGGAAAGCCTGGCCCCGGTAGAGGAACGAAACAAGGAACTTCTCAACGAGCGCGGGCTTGCCCGGAAAGCCCTGGCCGACACCTACGCCGCCATTCAACGCCTGGAGGCGGCCAAACACCAGCATGAGGGCATCCGGGGACGGCGCGGGGAGATCGAAGCAGCTCTGGTGGAGCTCAAGACCATCAACGAGCGGATGGAGGCCGCCCAGGAGAGGATACGCCAATCCGAGGCAACCGGTAAGGCCAGACAGGAGGCAAAGGCCGCCGTAGATCAACATGTTGCAGATAGCCGGGTACGCATCGGAGAGCTGTCCGCCCGCCTGGAGGCCGCCAAGGCCGAGGCGGGGAAGCTGGAGGACAGCGGGTGCCCGAGCCCCGCCGATGCTACCTGCAAATTTCTGACCTCCGCCGTGGCCGCACAAGCGGCTATCCCGGAGTTGTCTGTGACTTTAGAGGAGATGAGGGCGGAGGATAGGGCTAAGTATCAGCGCCTTATGGATACCTACCAAAAGGCCAAAGAAGCCGACGACGCCCTGGGCGACCCGATGGAGTTAGTCATGAGCATTGACGCCGAACGCCGGAGGCTTCAAGCTGTTGCAGACCTGGCCCCGTCTCTGGCCGCCGCAGATGCCAAGGTAGAGGAGATTGTCGCCGCCCTAGAGGACAACCGGAGGACGGCGGAGGAGCTGGAGGTCAAGGTTGACAACATTGACAGTGAGCTCCAAGGGCTTGTCGGTGACCTCACCACACTGGAGAAGTTGAACGCCGCCATATCTGGAGCAAAGCCCCTGGCCGCTACCCTGGGAGACTGCAAGGTGGCGGCCTCCACCGTGGAGGCTCTGGCCCCTCAGATCGAGCGCCTGACCGCAGAGATCGAAGACATCCGAAAAAAGTGGGAACAGGCTGAGGCCGAGGCCCGTGAGATCAAGGGACGTGTCCTTTCCGTGGAGGGCGGTGGTGGGGCTCTCCGCTTGCAGTCCCTCATCCACGTCCACCGGAAGACTGTTACAGACTATGCCACCCAGCGGGGAACCATCAAGGCAAAGCTGGATGCAATCTCCGACGCTGAGGCTCAGATGGCGGAGCTGCGGAAGTCCATTGAGGAGACAGCCACGGTCTTGGACGATTATACCGTCTTGGGGCAGGCGTTCAGTATCGACGGCATCCCCTACATGATTATCCGGGGCGTCGTCCCTGAGATCATGCGGCAGAGTAACGACATTCTGGCCGCCATGACCGGCGGGCGTATGGCCGTGGACATCCGCACGGAGCGGGAGCAGAAGTCCACCAAGCAGATCGTCAACAGCCTGGAGGTCTGGATTAACACCATCACCGGCGGGAACCGACCCTATCAGAGCCACAGCGGCGGGGAGAAAGTGAAGATCGCCCTGGCTGTTACCCTGGGCCTGGCTGATGTCAAGGCCCGCCGGGCGGGTGTCCAGCTGGGGATGCTGTTCATCGACGAACCACCGTTCCTGGATGCCGATGGAACGGAAGCCTATGCGGACGCTTTGGCGAGTATGGCTTCCAGAAACCCGAATATGAGAATTTTGGCAATTTCCCATGACCCCACCATGAAAGCCCGCTTCTCTCAGAATATCGTCGTGACAGCTGGCGAGGATGGGAGCACGGTGAGCATGGAGTAAACGTAGGGGCCGGGCGGCACCGGACATTCTGAGGAAAGGAGGGCCCGCCCGTTGAATTATCTGCGAGAGATCAACGCCTTTGAAAGGAAAATGCGGCGGGCCCCCCTCTCTGGAATGGCGCAGCTTTTGTGGTATAAGCTCATGCACCTGGCAAATTCCCTCCGATGGCCGGAGGAGTTTCGTGTTGATAATGACCGGTTAAAAGACATGATTTGTGTTTCTTCAAGGCATACACTCTATGCGGCCAGAAAAGAGCTGGTAGACGCTGAGCTGCTGATCTTTACCCCCGGTACAAAAGGCAAGCCCAGCGTCTACCGCCTCTGTTCGGTAGACGCCAAGGAGCTGCCGGAGTGTCTGGGGCGGGGAAGCGATTGGGGCCCTGATAGCTTCCTGTATGTAGTCAAAGAGGATATAACGACCTACTTTGGCTACACCGAGGCGCTGGGCCTGGAGCTCAGAGAGATCACCGAGGCGATCTATAAGGAGTTCTTTCCCGGACAGACGCCAACCAGCGGAGACATCCGGGAAGTGTTCTTTTCCATCATGCAACAGGAAAAGACCGAGGACGGCCAGTGTGTAATGAGTTTTCCAGAAAAACGGAAAGAGCTGTTAGCTTATGTCCTTGAGCAGGCCCGCAAGCAAGGAAAATTGAATTGGGGGTATGTAGCAGGCATTTACAAAAACATGGCTTTCCGTGGCATTAAAACGATAGAGGAAGCCTGCGAATACGAAGAACGGAGGAGGTCTTCACTATGAGATACAAGGTAACGGTGGTGATTTGCGCCACCCTATCCCTAATGATTTTTCTGAGCGCCTGTATTGGCGCCCAGGACGCAAGAGCGCGGGGTGATATGCAGATCGGGCCAGAGGCGGCGGAGCCCGCCCCGCCGGATATTGTAGCGCCCGTCCAAACACCTGAGCCGTGCCCAATCTCCGAGGCGGAGATTGTCATGCTGGCCCAGACCGTATATCAGGAGGCCAATGTCCTCTACTGGAACGGGGAGAAATGGGGTGTCAGCTATCAAGCCAGACAGGCCGCCGTTGCCTGGGTAGCCCTTAACCGGCTGGACGTTGGCGGATATGGAGATACCCTGGGAGAGGTCTTGAGCCGCCCTGCACAGTTCGCCTATTACCCCGACACCCCGGCCGCCGAAGCTATGCTGGAGCTGGCCCAGGATGTTGTTGATCGCTGGTGGGCTGAAAAGCAAGGGGAGCTGGACGCCGGCCGGACAATCCCCTCCGACTATCTGTTCTTCGAGGGAGACGGGCGGGAGAATTATTTTCGCAAAACCTACCAAAACACCGGCGAGACCTGGGACTGGAGCCTGCCAGACCCTTATGAGGAGGGATAGACGTGGAATTTTGCAGGAAACATAACTGCCCGCTTGAGGACTGTGAGCACCACCCACACCATGCACCGCGTGGCTTTGCCTATACCACCATAGACATGGACAAGGGCTGCAAGCAGCTGGCCGATCACCTGGCCGCCGAGGCCGCTAAGGGGGAGCGCATACAGAAGATGAGCCTGGGAACGGCCTGTGTTATTTTCCATAACATTGATAACCCAGACATATCCGAGGAGGAGAAAGCAGCTGCCATTTTCAAGGTTATCAATATGGAGACGCATAACGGTGTTACCAAGGCTTCAATGCTCAAAGTGCTGCGGTGGCTGCTGGAGCTCTCTTTCGACATCCGGGAGGAGTAGACGATGGATAAAGACCGTATGCGCCGGTGCAAAAATTTCAACTGTGACCGCCTCCACGGTCACTACTGTTGCGCCGACTGCGAACAGCGGGCCACTTGCAGAAATCCCTGCTTGAATGACCCAAGCCGGTGCGGCCTGGAGAATACGGGGCCAGTGAAGCCGAGCCGGTGGGATGGGGGGCGGTCGCCGTGAGTAGCAGCGACATCTTCACCATCTCAGCTCGCCGGTGTAAGCGGTGCGGTGGTTTACTTACCAGCGCCCAGGCAATCCGGGACGGGTATGGAAGCTGCTGCCTGCGGAAGATGAAGCGGGAAGCCCTGGCCCGCGAGGAGGCCAAGAATCAGTACAGCCTTTTTGATGTAGAGCCCGAACCAGAGCCAGAGCCGGAGCGCCCATATTCCGGCCAATGTAAAACTGGATGGAGCCCCTACGGGGCCTGTACTGCAATTCACTGTGCTGAGCCATATGATTGCTGCGCCGCCTGTCCGAGAGGCTGCAATGTCCGCTGCGGGTGGATACCGGAAAGGAGTAACTGACCTATGAACGACACAAAAATTGAGTGGGCAACCCATACATGGAATCCGGTCACAGGTTGCCGCCACGGGTGCGAATACTGCTACGCCCGCAGGCAAACCGAGCGCTTTAAGCCGCGGGCCACGGAGCGGCCCGTTGTGGAGCCAGAGGAGTGTTTTGTTGCGGGCAGCGGTCTCTATGTTGTAGATGGGCCCACCAAGCTCAGCGATGGAGACGGAAAGACCGTCCGCACTACCCCCTACCCCAAGGGCTTTGCTCCGACATTCAATAAACACAAGCTGCTGGAGCCGTCGGAGCGCATTATCCCCTCCCGCATCTTTGTCACCAGCATGGGTGATCTGTTCGGGGAGTGGGTGCCGGACGGCTGGATAGATGAAGTTTTCGATGCCTGCAAGAGAGCCCCCCAGCATACATACCTGTTTCTTACAAAGAACCCGAATCGGTATATCAAGATGGCTCGGGCGGGGAAGCTCCCGGAAGTGCCGCAGTATAAGAATTTCTGGTACGGGACTACCATTACAAGACCGGATATGCCGTTTTTCTTCTGCGAGGAGACAAATATCTTCCTCAGCATTGAGCCGCTGCTTGCTCCGTTCAAAAAAGAGGATTACATCAACGCCCTGGATGATGTGGGCTGGATAATCATTGGAGCCATGACCGGGCCCGGCAGCAAAGATCACCAGCCGAAGCGGGAATGGATGGAGGACATCGTAGAAACCGCCAGAGAGGCAGGCGTCCCCGTCTTTATGAAGAATAGCCTGGCCCCGATCTGGGGCCCTAATCTCATCCAGGAGTTCCCGGTGGGTATGGCTGCGGTTGAAGATGCGTATGAGAAACCGAAAGTTCCCCGGTGCCAGGAATGTGAGTATGCTTCCACCATTCGGCAGGGGAAGCGCGGGATGTCTTATTCCTGTGAAATTGGGTGGGAGGCCGAGGGCTATGATGACAGGGGGGCACGACATGTCCCCGCTGCCCAAGCCCGCTTTTCGCCGCCCTGGTGTCCAAGGAGAAAGAAAGGAGAATAAAAATGCTGACTTATGTTGCGACAATTACCTACACCACGGGGACCTGCGATGTGAAACTGGTGCGGGCAAAAGACCTGAGCGCCGCTTGGAAGAAAGTGGTTGATAAGGTGCTGACCGGCGATTGCCATATCCGGTCTATTGAGCTCTGCATCGTTGTGGATGATAAGGACTTGCGGTGACACCATGACAGTTGAAGAATTACTGGATATGTTTCCAGGGAGTGAGGGGGAAAGGATACGCGATGCCGTCCGAAAGACCCACGCAAACCTCAAGTTTAGAGCTGAGCGGACATTGGTATCTATCTCCGGCGGTTCGGACAGCGACGTGATATTGGATTTAATTCGAGCCCTCGAACCGGAAAAGCACTACCCCAACAGCGAATTACACTATGTCTGGTTTGACACTGGCATGGAGTATTCCGCGACCAAAAGGCACCTGGACGATCTTGAAACCAAGTACGGTATCACCATCAAACGGGAGCGGGCAAAAACTCCTGTCCCCTTGGGGTGCAAGACATACGGTCTCCCATTTCTATCAAAGCAGGCAGCGGCCTACATAAACCGCCTCCAGTCTCATGGCTTCCAATGGGAGGATGAGCCGTTTGATACTCTTATGCAGCGATATACCGATTGCAAAGCAGCTTTGCGTTTCTGGTGTAACGAGTGGGGCGAGGACAGCAGAATGAACATCAATAACTACCGTCTGCTCAAAGAATTTATGATTGCACACCCGCCCGCGTTCAACATTTCAGACAAATGCTGTAACGGGGCGAAGAAAGACGTTGCACACAACTACATCAAAAATATCAATGCGACGCTTAACATCGTGGGTGTCCGCAGAGCTGAGGGAGGGGCGAGGGCAACAGCTCATACCAGCTGCTTTTCTGAGGCTACCAGGCGTGGAGATATTGCTCAATTCCGCCCCCTGTTCTTTTGGGACGATCAGGACAAGGCGCTGTACTGCGAGCGGATGGGCGTCACTCACTCCGACCTCTATGAGAAGTATGGATTTTACCGGACTGGATGTGCGTGCTGTCCTTTTGGCAGTCGATTTGAGCAAGAGCTTTTAATGGCTGAGAGAATTGACCCCGGCCTGGAACACGCCGCCCGAAATATATTTGGAGCTGCCTATGACTACACCAGACAGTATAGGCAGTACAAGGCAATGCGAGACGCTGAGAAAAAGGCCGACCCGGCGCAAATCAATCTATGGGATATGGGGGTAGCTGAAACATGGCAGACCGCTTGAAGATTGACTGTGCTTCGTCCGCAGATCGGGATGTCCTCATTGCTATCCTTGCCCGGAACGGTTACACCGTCCGCCAAAGCAAGGAAAAGCGCGGGACAGCCAAAGCCTATACCTACTTTGTCGAATACTGGAGGGAGGGTAAAACCCCGTGAGCAAGAGAAACTGTCGGAGAACCGACACCGAGCGCGAGCAGCACGACCGGGCAATCCGCATCCGCAAGATGACAGACGCCCAGCTCTGCGAGTATCTGGACAGTCTGGCCGCCCCGCCTCCCCCGGCGGGGCCCCGCCGGGGGGAGATCATCAACCGTTTTATTGACGATCTGGCAATCAGGAGTGATACCGGCCTCCGCATCAGCGATGCTACTATCCGAAAGATCAGGAACATGGCAACCGAAATGGGGTATTTCCAGCCCCGGAACATGTGATGTTGCACCGCAAGGAGCTGGCGGAGCTTCGCCGCTACCGCACCGAGGAGGCCGCCGGCCTGCTGCTGAGGCTTCCTGTTCCCCTGGGCACTACCGTATGGCGGGTGATAAATAATCCTGCCTGCCATTACGGAGTGCGACAGGCGGAAATATTTCTGTTTGGGCGGGTGGAGACACCCCGGAAGATTGTTGTCTCTGTACCGTTCACACTGGCCCTGCTGGATGAGTGGGGGCGCACCACATTCAAGACCGAAGCTGAGGGGAGGAAGATTTTAGATCATGAAACCAGCTGAGCGAGCTGCGGCCCAGCGTCGCTTCCAGGGCAAGATGAACAAGGCTCAGGGGGCACATTTTGAAAAGCTCATTGAGGATGGATGCGAATACTACCGGCGCCGGGAAGTCGCAGACATTGAGAAGACGCCGGAGCCTATGCAACCGATCAAAGACCTGGGCGGTGGGAAATTCATCGCACACTACACATCTACTGCCCAGGCGGACTTCAAGGGCTTCCTGATGGGAGGCCGGGCCGTCAACTTTGAGGCCAAGTATACCGACACAGGGAGGATGAGCCAAGAGCGGGTGACGGAAGATCAGGCGGAGCGCCTGGAGCGGGCGCATCGGTATGGGGGCCTTGCCTTTGTCTTGTGCTCATTTGGTGCGGTGGGCTTCTACCGCATCCCTTGGGAAGTCTGGCGCGACCTCAAGGCCCATTACGGCCACAAATACATAACCCCCAAGGAGGCAACACCTTTTGAAATACGCATAGGCGGTCCCGGTGTGCTGCTGTTCCTGGAGGGAGTGGAGGGGACGATATGATAGGGTGGATGATGGCACATCCTTGGATGACATTTTTCCTGGCCCTTGCGACCATAAATGGTATAAGTAATATTGCTGCTGCAATCTGTTCAGCTATTATAGCTCTCCGAGGAAGCGTATGCTCGGAAAAGAAAGGGGATGAACAAGAATGAAAGCTATTACCATCTGGCAGCCATGGGCCTCGCTCCTGGCCTGCGGCGGGAAGCGGTTTGAAACCCGGTCATGGGCGACCTCCTATCGTGGCCCTATTGCCATTCATGCCGCAAAAAAAGATGTCTTTGACGCTCTGGCTCTAATTCCTGTGCCGGTGGCGTTGGAGATGAAAAAGCTGATTGGAGCTGAGTGGAAAGACCTGCCCACCGGCGCAGTCATAGCCACCGCAACCCTGATCGGGTGCCATGGCATTTGCGAAGTACAGAAAGATCACAACTCCCCGCGAGTGGTGGGCTACCGGGATTGCAACAAGTTCAAAACCTGGGTCTGTGCCTCCGATCAGGAAGTATCATTTGGGGATTGGATGCCGGGGCGTGTTGCCTGGGAGTTCGCCAACGTCAAGGCCATTACCCCTGTCCGGGTAGGTGGGAAGCAGGGATTGTGGGAATGGAGAGCCCCATGAACGAAAAAATAAAAAGGCTATTGGAGCTCTCCGAGGAAAATCCTACGCTTCCGATTATCCCTATGGTGTGGGAGGAGGTCGTGGCGGACTGTACGACATGCTACTGGAGGGGGAGCATTGGAGAGGTAAAGGTCTGTGCATATTGGGAGGGAGATGATCGGTTCTATTTCTATCATGAGAGCGATGTCGAGGCAGTCATCAACGACCCTGCCTGCAAATACGACATCGAGCTTCCGTCCGATGAGCAGGCTTTGGAGATTTATAGAAATCTCCCGTGGAAGAAAGCGATTTTTGTCTTTATCGAGTTACCGGATGTATAAAGGAGGAAACACCATGCTAATTATGACACAATCTAAGACCGGGCTGGTCAACGCAAACCAGGTTATCCGCATCTTTGCCGCTGGTGGCGACGTGATGGCCGAGGACCGGAACGGTGCAATGACCCTGCTGGGGTCCTATGAAAAAGCCGAGCGTTGCGTGGAGATCGTTGGAGAAATCGCTGCGAAGTATGCAAGCTACATCGGGGTCGAGGGCGGCCCGTCTCTCACGGTCAACGCCTATGTCCAACCCCTCATGTTCGAGCCCCCGAAGCTCTACCAGATGCCGGAGGAGGTAGCACAGGATGAGTAAATTCTCCGATGATGTCAAACTGCTGGCCGACCTCCAGGGCCTCATCAGCAAATTCGAGAAGCAGGCCAACCCTCCGCCGTTCTCCGGGGCTGTGATGGGCGCGATCTCTCCGGTGCTCAAGGCGGCCATGCCTGCGGCTCAGGCCGCCGCCCGTGAGCAGGTGGACATTCTGGTGCGAGCCAAGACCCGGCTGGAGGAGCTGATGGAGGGAAGCGAGAACCATGTATAGGCAGAGACATCCGTACATAGCACAACTGTTCTATATCCTAAAATACACCATCGCCAAATGGGCGAATAAACGATGAAAGGCGTGAAGCTATGAGTGCCCGTAGAGAGAAACGCCTCCGCTAACTGGAGCGGAGGGTAGATGCCCTGGAGTTCGCTTTTGACAGGCTTGAGAAAAGAGAGAGCCGCACCGAGGCTTCCGTGGCTGAAATGTCCCGTATTCGGACGGTGCTCAAGGTCGCGGATGCCGAGTGGAAACCGGCGCCGGCCGCCCCGTCTCTCTGGCGCCGCCTGATGGATGCCATCAAGAGGCGCCAACCGTAAGCATAAAAAAGGCTGCCTCCCCAAAAGGAAGACAACCCCGTGACAAGAGTTATTCTATCACAGGGGAGGCGTAAAATCAATGGGAAAAACCAGAGAAATTGAAGAAATTATAAAGCAGGCCGTTGAGGCTGGCCGTATTTCCGCAGAGCGCACCGCGAAAGATGCCTTTAAGGCAACTGAGCGGCGCCTCTATGCCCTCCCAGTCCTGCGGAAGAAAGCGGAGGACGACCGGGAGCGCCTGGAGGAGCTCAAGACCTATGGCCCCCGGAACCGGAGTAAGAGCATCACCCGCTTCATCAAAAGCAGTATCAGGCTCACCCCCGAAGAAATTCTGGCCGCCGTTGTCACGGACATGGAAGCGACCATAGCTGCGGATGAGTACGAGATTGAGACGATGGAGCGGGCTCTCTCCACCATAGCGGACGATGAGTATTACCGGACGGTCACAGGCCGGTACATCGACAACCTCCCAGATGAGGACGTAGCCGAGGAAATTCCCTGCGATACCTCGACGGTCTGGAGGAACCGGAAACGCTTGGTGCAGAGGCTTTCCGTGTGGCTTTATGGGGCGGATGCCATCAAGTGAAACTTGCAATTTACTGGTGCAAAAATCGTGCAATAGACTGGTGCAATTTACTGTGATATAATACCACACAGTGAAAGATTGCGGGCAGGCAAAACCTCGCACGATCAACAGCCGGTACATTGAGTGTTCGGCTGATTTTTATTTCGATTTTCGCTGGTTTTTCTCAAAAAGCTGTGACAACGACCTCAAAATATGGTATAATAACAGAACAGGGAAAACTAAAGGAGATGCTAACCATGAAAAGAATTTGCCTGCTTGATCTCAACTACACCCTCGTTTCAAATCAGCTGGACACCCGGATGCTGCGGCCATTTGCCAGACGCATGGAGGCGGAGGAATACCGCACCGATCTGATAGAGGCCATCCGGGAAGATCACGTCATCATCATTACTGCCCGTCCGGACTACCAGATGCGGCAGACGATGGAGAACATCAGGCGGAAGACCGGCTGGGCCCCGGCGGAGGCGTACTTCAACGACATCAACGCTGAGCCCCATGTCTTCAAGGAAAGCGCTCTGCGCCGGTTTGTCTTCCCCCGGCATGGAGCGGACGGAGCCCTTTACTACGCCGTAGAGAGCAACCCGAAGACACGGGCCATGTATGCCCGGCACGACATCCGGGCCCTGCCCTATGATAAGTTCATCAAGGGCCTGGCACCGCAGGCCGAGCCGCAGCCGGTCTTCTCTCAGTGTAGCCTTTTTGGATAATCACCCCGGCCACCAGCGGGACGCGAAAGCGCCCCGCTTTTTTTATACCCATTTTTGAAGAAAGGAGTACGAGCGTGGAAACCAAGATAATCAAGCTGGCCGACATCAAACCCGCCCCGTATAACCCCAGGGTGCAGCTGACGGCCAAAGATCAGGAGTACAAAGCCCTGGCCGCAAGTATCAAAGAAAATGGTCTGGTGCTTCCCTTGATCGTCAACCTGCGGGACAGCTGCCTGATTGGCGGACACCAGCGCCTATCCGTACTGCTGGAGGCCGGAGAGACTGAGACCAACGCCATTGTGGTGGACATGGATGAGGCTCAAGCCAAGGCCCTGTGCATAGCGCTGAACAAGCTGGACGGCGAGTGGGACTATGGGCAGTTGGCCGAAATTCTCCAGGAGCTCATTGAGGAGCAAGAGAACCTGCTTTCCACTGGTTTTACCGAACAGGACATTGACGACCTGCTGGGTGAGATCAGGGGCGAGCTGGGAGAGGAGGGCGATGAGCCGCCCGCAAAAGGAAAGAAAGAGGATGACGCCGACGGGGTGAAATGCCTGGTTGGCGATTTTTCTTTCCGCCTGACCGCCTCGGAGTTTGAAGACCTCATGGCTGATGTCCGGGAAAAGGTGGGCTTCACCCAGGCCCTTGTCTGTGAGGAGCTGAAAAGGAGGCTGTTCGATGAAGTTTGAAACCAGATTTGAGCTGTTGAAGCTGGCCGACATCGTTCCGGCACCCTACAACCCCCGCGAGGATATTGAGCGTGGGAGCCCGGAGTATAAGCGGCTCTGTAAGAGCATCGAAGACCACGACCTTGTGGAGCCCCCTGTGGTAAATCTCCACAATATGCGCTGTATCGGTGGTAATCAGCGCTTGACCGTCCTGCGGGACATGGGCCGGGAGGAAGTGCTCTGCTCTGTTATCGACCAACCTGATGAGGCAGAGGAGAAAAAGCTCTGCCTGGCTCTGAATCGAATAGACGGGCGGTGGGACACCGAGAAGCTGGGCGACCTGCTGAGGGATGATTCTGTTTTGGAGTTTGAGACCGGGTTTGACCCGGATGAGCTGGCGGTCTACCGGCAGCTGGGCAACGTCGAAGACCCGGACGACGACTGGCCCGACAACGGCGGAGACCCTTATGATGGTGAGAGCACCATAGACACCGAGGACGATGCCCCTGGCGATGACGGTGAGGAGGACGACGCCCCGGACGATGAGCCGGTATCCCCTAACATGACAATCATCCGGGTGGGCCATCTCAACTTCAAGATCGAAGTACCGCGGTATAAGCGCTTGCTTGAGGACATCCGGGACAGCGGTATCTTTGAGGAAAAAGAGATCGCCGCCGAGATGAAACGGAGGCTTCTGGAAAATGATTAGACTTGTCCCCATTGACGCTGTGAGGGCGTCGGACTACAACCCCCGCAAAAATGATGAAAAGCGCCTGGCCCTCACCGAGCTGTCCCTCCGAAAGCTGGGGTTCCTGCTGCCAATCTATGCGGATGAGAGCGGGGAAATCCTCAGCGGCCACCAGCGGCATACAGTAGCCGTCCGCATGGGCTTTACAGAAATCCCGGTGGAGTATGTAAGCGGTAAGGCCCTGGGCGAGCGAAAGGCTGTCAACGTCCTGTTCAACCGGGCCACCAACGATCTTCGCAAGCAAGACACCTGCGGGAAGATCAAGCGGCGCCTTTACGACGTGGACATTGGAGCCATCACCGCCGATCTCCCGGACATCGAGCCCAACACGCCGGCCTCTTTCCCCTGCGTCTACGCCATGCGCCGGATGGACACTGTGAAGCTGGCGAAGCAGAACCACCGGCAGTTTGATACCCATATCAAGCAACTGTCCAAATCCCTGGAGCGCCGCATCGGGAGCGCCATGCCTATTGTCATTGGCGAGGAGGGGAACATCATCAACGGGATTGGCCGTCTCCAGGTAGCCGTCGAGGCCAGCCGGAAAGTGGTGTCCTGCGTCCAGATCAGTAAAGCACAGGAGCCCTTTGCCTCTGCCATGCTAAACCTGCTGTCGATGGATTTTGACATGGCAAGCACCTACGCCGACGATCTACGGTACAACAGCTTCATGCGGGAGCGCAACACCAGAGAGACCGACGCTGCCGGAAACGCTGCCCTGGGAGACGGATTCTTTAAGGGTATCTTCCCCCGGAACAGGGGCCGGGACTTCTGCATCCTGGAGGGCACAGCCCTGGAGACATGGCGCAGCTACTACGGCACCAGCATTGTGGATTTTGGAGCCGGGAAGCTGAACAACACCCGGACACTGAGAAAGGCCGGTATTACCGTCTCCGCCTTTGAGCCCTATTTCGTGACCGTGGGAGAGAAAATCCACAAGGAAAAGAGCCTGGAGATTGCGGCCACATTCTTGGATGAAGTCGAGAGCGGGCGGAAGTTCAACACAGTATTCATCTCCAGCGTATTCAACAGCGTGCCCTTTATGCAGGACAGGAAGTACATCGCTGTGATCGCCGCCGCCCTCTGTTACCCCAGCGGTATGACGGTCTGCTGGTGCCAATCGGACAAAGCCCCGCAGTTCATCAACACCAAGAAAAGCTATGTGGCCGCTGAAAGGACCCTGACCTTTGATCTTGACTATGAGCCCAACACCATCCTGGGCGACATCGGCAATCATCCCAAGGCACAGAAAGGGCACACGGAAGCGGAGATGAGAGAAATCTTTGCCCCCTGCTTCGGCCACGTCAAGCGCCTGGATTTCATCAGTAAGTTTTGGTACATGGAGGTGGATAAACCGGAGCTTGACCCTGTGGCTTTGGCCGCTGCGCTGGACTTCGAGTTTGAGCTCCCCTACCCGGACGGCACCCGTATGGGCCTGTCCAAGCGGGCGCGGGAAGCATTTGAGCACCGCCTGGGCATCCGCCTCCCACCTGCGGAAAGCGAGGTTGAGACATGAGAGACAATGTAAGCCCCGGTGAGAAATGGGAGTTCAACGAGGATGTGGCCGCCTGCTTCGCCAACATGCTGGAGCGGAGCATCCCGGACTACAAATCCATGCGGGCCCTGACCTACAAGATAGGAGAACAGTTCATCCAGCCGGACACCCTCATTGTGGATGTAGGGTGCAGCACCGGCCTGGCCGTGGAGCCGTTTGTGGAGAAATACAGAGATCAAAACGATTTTCTGTTGATTGATAACGCCCCGGCTATGGTGGAAGCCTGTCGGAGGCGCTTCCATGAGGAGCCCGGTGTCACCGTAGAGGATGGGAACCTGTGGGAGCATTTGCCCCTCCAGGAGCCCGCAAGCCTGGTGCTGTCGGTGCTGTCTCTCCAGTTCATGCCCACATCGTACCGGCAGCAGATGATTTTCGACATCCACAAGGGCCTTGCTCCCGGCGGAGCCCTCATCCTGGTGGAGAAGATCGTGAGCGAGGACATGGACGACCTTATGGTACAGATGTACTATGAGATGAAGCGGGAGAACGGCTACACCCAGACGCAGATCATGGAGAAGCGCCGGAGCCTGGAGAACGTACTTTCTCCGCTCAAGGCCAGCTGGAATGTGGATATGCTGCGGACGGCTGGCTTCCAGAGAATTGATATGTTTTGGCGTTGCCTTAACTTCTGCGGGTGGATAGCTGTTAAGTGACAGCTACCGCCCCGTAAAGGAGGGTAGGCAAGATGCCAAGACGCAGCGAGGCCGCCCCTTGGGAACGGCTGGAGAACGAGGGCGCAAAAGCGTTTGAGGCGTTTAATGTCTACCTAAATTTGGGAGCTGAGCGGAGCCAACAGGCTGTAAGTAAGGAGTTGTCCAAGAGTAGACAGCTGATCGGCCGTTGGAGCGCAACCTACCGGTGGGTAGAGAGGGCCGCCGCATACGACGCCGACATCCAGAAAAAGGCCCATGCCGAGGCGGTCAAAAAGAAGCGGAAAATGGCCGAGCGTCATATCTCCATCGCATTGAAAATGCAGGAAAAGGCGCTGGCTGCTCTGGCGTCGATGAAGCCGGAGGAGATTGACCCAAAGAACCTTGTAGCGTTTGTCCGGGAGGCCACACGACTGGAGCGGGAGAACCGAACAGATATTGTTGTAGAGACTGACCCGAACAAGGGCGCTGAGGCGGGAGCCTCCAGCCTGGCCGATGTGATCTCCGAAGCCTGGGAAAGGAGGCGGCAGCAGCAGGATGAATCTGACGGGTGATGCCATTCTCTACTATGCCGATAACCCGGTAGATTTTGTTGAGGACATCATACGGGCCAGGCCAGACATCAATCAACGAGACATCTTGAACAGCGTTGCCCAATACCCTATGACCTCTGTGCGGAGCGGCCACGGCATCGGAAAGAGCGCTGTGCAGAGCTGGCTTGCGATCTGGTTTCTTGCCACCCGTCCCTATCCCAAGATACCTTGCACCGCCCCCACGCAGCACCAGCTATGGGATATTCTGTGGGCTGAAATTGCCAAATGGCTGAGGAGCAATCCCGCCCTGACAAAAGAATTGATTTGGACGAAAGAAAAGGTCTACATGCGCGGGCACCCCGAGGAGTGGTTTGCAGTAGGCCGGACGGCCAGTAAGCCAGACGCTCTCCAGGGCTTCCATGCAGATCATGTCCTGTACCTCATTGACGAAGCGTCGGGCGTCCGGGATGAGATTTTTGAGCCTGTTTTGGGCGCATTGTCCACCGAGGGCGCAAAACTGCTGCTGTGTGGCAACCCCACCAAAATCACCGGTTTTTTCTATGACAGCTTTCATAAGAGCCGGGAGCTTTACAACACCATTCATGTGGACGGGCGAAACAGTAGCCGGGTAGATCAGGAGTTCATCGACAAAATCACTGATATGTTCGGTGAAGACAGCGACGTTTTTAGGGTGCGCGTAGCCGGAGAGTTCCCCAAATCTCTCCCGGACAGCTTCATTCCGATGGAGTGGGCAGAGCGGGCCAGCAAGGCCGAGGCCCCGATCATCGAGCGGGCGCTCCGGGTGGACATCGGGGTGGACGTGGCCCGGTACGGCGACGACAGCAGCGTGTTGTCCCCTGTGCTGGAGAAACGTCTCCAGGAACAGCCTGAGATATACCACCACAACGATACTATGGAGCTGACCGGGAAGACGGTGTAGCTCATCAAGAAATACGCCCTGTCCCACCCCTGGGCGGCAATCTATGTGAAGATCGACTGTGACGGTCTGGGCGTTGGCGTCTATGATCGTCTGTCTGAGCTCAAGCAACAGATCATAGACGAAGTAGAGGCCCGCCGGGCGGTGAAGTACAAAGACGCTGAGCCGGAGGACACGCCGCCCCCGTTCTCCCTGGAGATCATAGAGTGCCATTTTGGCGGGGAGGGCGGCACCATCAGCGACGATGACCCTATTGACTATCAGAACAGCACCGGCCTCATGTGGGGTGCGGTGCGGGAGGCGCTTCGCACCCAATCTATCAAGCTCTGGCCTGATGATAAGCAGATAAGCCAAATTTCCAACCGGAAATATATGGTGAATAGTGCTGGTAAGATCGAGCTGGAGAAGAAAGAGGCCATGAAGAAGCGCGGCCTATCCTCCCCGGATATGGGGGACGCCCTGGCGCTGGCCCTGCATGACCCGCAGGTAAGCGACTGGAGCCTTGATTATTGATGGAGGTATTTACCATGAAAACGACTAATAGCTACCTTGTTTCTGCGCCTGGCTGGCCCATGAAATATATCCACGCTGACAGCGCCACCGAGGCCAAGGCGATCTGGCGAAAGGCTACCGGGGGCCCGGCCAATCCTGCGGTATCGCAGGTGAATGGCAGGAAGCGGAAGACCGGAGGGGGCGAATAATAGTGCCGTTCTGGAGTAGGCAGCAGGGGCGGGCCAGTGATACATACCGGGATGGGGGCCGGATGCTCCCCAGGTGGACAAACCCGCCTGAGCGGAATACTCAGGAATGGATTGACGCCTACCGGACAAATCCCCGGCTTGCTGTGGTCTCTCGCATCGCCTCCGATCTGTCCTTTGCGACAGGAAAGCTCTACCGGAGGGATAAGAGCGGCGAGGAGCATGAGATTACCGAGCACCCGTTCCTTGACTTTTGGGCAAACCCCAACCCCCTGCATGAGATGAGCAATACAGCCCTGTGGAACCTATTCGAGATTTATCTCAAGCTCAAGGGTGAGGGCTACTTCATCATTGAGAAAGACCCACTTGGTACGCCGGTGGAGCTCTGGCCTGTACCCGTCCATTGGGTGCAGATGACGCCATACCTCGACCATCCGTTCTATATGGTGCGTCTAACCAATGGGCAGCTGATGAATGTGTCAGTAGATGATATGTTCGTTATGAAAGACCTCAATCCTCTTGACCCTTTCAAGCGAGGGCTGGGGCAGGCGGAACCCTTGGCAGATGAGATCGAGACAGATGAGTATGCGGCAAAATTCCAGAAGCGGTTTTTCTTCAATGACGCCACGCCCAACCTCATCATTGGTATGCCAAAGAGCACGCCCGAACAACGCTCCCGGTTTCGTATGGAATGGCTGGAGCGTTTCAAGGGTGTTTTTCAGTCTCACGGTGTAGCTACTGTAAACGGCGAAGTCACGATCAACAAGGTCGGGGAAAGCATGAAAGACATGGACATGGTGAATGGACGGACGTTCTTGAGGAACGCTGTCCTTGAGCATTTCGGTGTCCCCCGCGAGATCATGGGAATCACCGAGAGCTCCAACCGTGCCACCAGCGAGGCAGCCCAATTTATCTATGCACAAAATGTCCTCATGCCTAACCTGCATCGCCGGGAGGATGCCGTTAATCACCAGCTTATTCCCTATTTTGGAGATGACCTGGTATGGCACTTTGATGACATCGTACCCCGCAATCAGGAGTTCGACAAGGGCCTGGCCCTGGACGGCTGGAACGCCGGGCTTCTCACCAAGGATGAGCCCCGCGAGCTGCTGGGCAAGCCTCCCGCCGCCGTGGGTGGCAACGTCTATAAGATGCAGTTCTCCGACATCTACATCCGAGAGGATGACGACCCCGCCGCAATCTCCACCGCCTCTGCCAATCTGCAATATGGAGACAACCCAGAACCTCTTGAGACGGGCGGAGACCAGGACATAGAGATTACGGATAACGGAATACCCCTGGAGGCCGAAAGCGGCTCAGAGGGCACGGGAGAGGGCGCAGAGGCCCTTGAGATAGTTTCTTCTAAAGGTCGGGGGCCAGAGGAGGTAAAAGGTCTCAAAATACAAGCCGCCCGGCGGGCCCTTGAGGCAGCTGAGCGGGAGCAGTCCCACCGCTTCGAGATCGCCACCATGAAATATCTGAGAGAACAGAATAGCCGCCTGTCTGCGGCTCTTGCTGGTACGAAAAAGGATGAGCGGGGCCCCTGGGACATTCTCATGTCATCCATCCCCGGCTACGACGGGACAGAGGAGGCGAGGGAGGAGAGCGCTGCGGCCTGGAGTGCCCTGAGTGACGCAGATCGGGCGCTGCTGCTGAGTAACTTCACAATGAGCCTGATTGACTGGCCCAACGAGGAAAAGGTACTACTGAGTATCTTTGACCCACTCTGGCGTGAGAGCTACGACAAGGGCGCGGGTGTGTCTGCTAAGCTCTACAACCTCCCCGGTATTCAACGCCCGGAGCTCATCAGTACAGCCAAGCTCAGAGGCGGGGCCCGTGTCAAGGGCATTACCAACACCACCCGAGAAAGCATCTCCCGCATTGTGGCCGCTGGTCTGGAGCACGGGGACAGCCGGGGGGAGATTGCCAAGCAGATTGAACAGGAGATGCAGACCACGGCCTCCAGGGCTCGGACGATTGCCACTCAGGAGTGCAATACCAGTTTGATGACCGGACACTATGACATGATGAAAAAGGCCGGCGCTGCCTGGAAGACCTGGCACGTCACCAACCCTGCATCCGCCCGGCCAAGCCACAAGGCCCTTAATGGCCAGCGCGTCCCCATTGACGCCCGCTTCTCCAATGGACTGATGATGCCGTGCGACCCCGATTGCACCGACGCTTCGGAGGTTGTAAACTGCCACTGTTTCTTGACATTCGATAAATAGGAGGCCAGTATGGAATTTACCCAAGAACAGGCACGGGAGGCAGCCAAGGCCGCCGGTATTGACTTGGGGGTTGAGCGCTTCGACCTGAGCGCCCTGACCGCCGGGATGAACGCTGAGCTGGAGCATGGCACCGCCTCCCCGGATACTGACATTACAAACGATGACCCCATCACAACGGCGAAACTTGCGGTTGCTCATCTCCGCAATTCGCCGTTTTATTATGCTTCCGGTCGTGGCCTTAAAGCATGGGAAGCGTCTCTTACAAGAGGCGTCCGGCAAAAAAGCGCCAAGACCGAACATAAGACCCTCCGCTTCAAAGCAGATGAGATTGACATAGAGGAGGGCGTTTTCAGCGGCTAA
>OFFY01001345.1_pt1 | contig 21018 bp, 21 predicted proteins | sample 1521481 | NCBI WGS metagenome assembly OFFY01 (sample SAMEA3504117, study PRJEB24116) | mouse gut metagenome | biome: mouse gut; feature: mouse-associated habitat; material: faeces | place: Denmark | collected 2011
GGAGCCTGGGGCAATATGCTGGACCGGCTGAGACTTTCTTATGTGGTGGATTTTTTTTACTTTAAACTGATTGATTTTCCCGTCTTCAATGTGGCGGATATTTATGTAAGCGTTGCTGTGGCAGTTTTTGCGCTTTTGATTTTCTTTTTCTATACGGATGAGGACCTGCAGAAACTGTTTGTAAAAAATCCCGGAGAAGAAAGGGGAGCAGGCGATGAATAAGATCAGTCTGTCGGTGGACGAAAGTCATGCAGAAGAGCGGGCAGATCAGTTTTTGCATGCCATGCTGCCGAATCAGTCCAGATCTTATCTTCAGAAGCTGATCAAAGATGGCAGTGTGCTGGTAAATGGCAGGCAGATAAAAGCCAGCTACCGGATGGAAGAAGAAGATCTGGTGGAACTGAAGATGCCGGATCTGAAGGAACTGGAGGTCATAGCAGAGGATATTCCCCTTTCCATCCTTTATGAAGATGCAGATCTTCTGATTGTTGACAAGCCCAAGGGGATGGTGGTGCATCCGTCTGCAGGGCATCAGACAGGAACCTTGGTCAATGCAGTGCTGTTTCACTGTCAGGGTCAGCTTTCCGGGATCAATGGTGTCATGCGTCCGGGGATTGTGCATCGGATTGACAGGGATACTACAGGTGCTCTGGTGGTCTGCAAAAATGACCATGCCCATTGTCACGTGGCGGCACAGTTAAAGGAACATTCCATTAACCGCCGATATCTGGCGGTGGTGGAAGGTGTGATCAAAGAAGAGGAGGGCTGTGTGGATGCGCCAATCGGGCGGCATCCAACGGAGCGTAAAAAGATGGCCTGCGGGGTAAAGAACGGAAAGCGGGCAGTGACCCATTACCGGGTGCTTGAGCGGTATCGAAACCATACGCTGGTTGAGTGCCGTCTGGAGACCGGGCGGACCCATCAGATCCGGGTGCATATGGCTTCCATCCACCACCCTGTCTTAGGAGATCCGGTATATGGACCAGCCAGGAGTAAAAATCCATTTCATCTGGAAGGGCAGGCTCTGCATGCCCGGATATTGGGACTGATCCATCCGTCCACCGGAGTATATGTGGAAGCAAAAGCTCCTCTTCCAGAGTATTTTGAGCTTCTGCTGAAAAAATTATGAAAGGATCAAGATTCCCTTGTCTACGGAGGGCATCAAAAGACTTGCCGGAAAAAATGAAAAGCGAGGGTCCGCTTCGGCGGACTTTTTTGCGGGGGATTTTACAGCGTTTACATTTGGGATTTCCTGTGGTATAATCAGAAAAGCAGATGATTTGTCCATAAAAGGTGGAGTACACAGCATAACCAGGAGGGAGATATGAAGACATTTCAGTATACGATCAAAGAGGAGCTTGGAATGCATGCGCGGGCGGCGGGAGTGGTCCTTCAGCTTGCCAAAGAATTCAAAAGCAGCATCGTGATCGCCAACAAGGGGAAAGAAGGAGACCTGAAAAAGCTGTTGTCCGTAATTGATCTGGATATCCTGTACCAGGACACCGTGACGGTGACGGTGGAAGGGCCAGATGAGGATGTCGCAGCAGAAGAGATGCTGGCATTTTTTGAAGAAAACCTTTAAGGTGCAAAGAATCATCGAAAGAAAGCAGAAGGGCTGGTCCTTTGGGACGGGTCCTTTTTACTGGATGTGTTGACATAAGAAAAACGATAAGATCAGATAGAAGGACAGGATAAGGATATGAGTAGAACCAGACAATCCGAGAGCAGAAGGAAGACAACTGGGGGAAAAAGGAGCGTGGAAAAAAAGAAAAGCAGTGCAAGAAGAGTATCAGAACCGTCAGAGGGAGGAATCTGGGCGGAAGTCCGGCTGGTGGTGTTGATCATTGTATCGGTGCTGCTGTTTTTCAGCAATTTTGGATTCGGCGGAAAAGTGGGAGGCTTTATGAGCCATGTTTTATTTGGCTATGTGGGAATCTTTGCGTATCTGTTTCCGGTTGTGATGCTTTTTCTTTTGCTTTTTTCTCTTGCTAATCGGGAGAATCTGATCGCGACGATCAAGATTGTGGGAGCAGTCCTAGGCTGTGTGACGCTGGTTGCACTTTTGCATCTTTTTACCATGGGGAAAAGCGATGCTTCCGGCTGGCAGGAGATCTATGAATACTGTTCAGAGTACAAAACGGGCGGAGGCGTGATCGGCGGTCTGGTGTCCGGGCTTTTAAAAGAGGCATTTGGCACGATTGGGGCATATCTGGTGCTGATTGGAATCCTGATCATCTGTATCGTGATCGTTACGGAGCGTTCTTTTGTGAAAGGAATGTCAAAGGGCAGTAAAAAAGTATATGAATCTGCAAGACAGGATATGGAGCGGCGCAGGGAAGAAGCGGCAGAGCGCAGGGTGCAGAAAAGAACAGCCCAAAAAGAACAGCGCATGGAGCGGAAAGTCAGCGGGGTCTCTTCGGATCTTTTGATTCCCAGGCAGCCGTCTCTTGGAATTCAGGAAATTGAGACAGAGGAGCCGGTGCTTTTGGAAGAACCAGAGGAAGAGTTCCTTCCGGTGCACAAGCCGGCACCCCAAAAGAAAAAGCAGGAGGAAGCACCAATCATTCAGCCGGATCTGGGAGGCATAGAGGAAATCTCTTTCAGCGAAGAGGACCTGCTGAAAAATGCACTGAGCCGCCGAGAACTACAGGCAAATAAAATGCAGGAAAAGGCAGTGGTGGAAGAAAAGCCTTTGACAGAGCCCGAAGAAGAAATCCCAAAACCGGAGCCTGCAGCCGTGCATACCAAAGATTCTCAGGAATATCAGTTTCCGTCTTTGTCTCTTTTGAAAGCAGCCAAAAAGACCAGCGGGAAAAAAGACAGTTCGATGGCACTGCAGGAGACAGCCAGACATCTCCAGCAGATCATGGAGGATTTTGGGGTCAATGCGACGGTGACCAATGTAAGCCAGGGGCCGTCCGTGACCAGATTTGAGGTGCAGCCAGCTCATGGGGTGAAGGTGAGCAAGATCATCTCTCTTTCCGATGACATTAAACTGAATCTGGCAGTTCCGGATATCCGTATGGAAGCGCCGATTCCTGGAAAAGCAGCTGTGGGGATTGAAGTGCCCAACAAGGAAAATTCTGTGGTGATGATCCGGGAGCTTTTTGAAGCAAAAGAATTTCAGGATCATCCCTCCCGGATTGCGTTTGCGGTTGGAAAAGACATCGGCGGCAATATTATGGTTACAGATATTGCCAAGATGCCCCATCTATTGATTGCAGGAGCCACCGGATCTGGAAAATCTGTATGTATCAATACATTGATTATGAGCATTCTGTACAAAGCCCGGCCCGATGAGGTGAAACTGATCATGATTGATCCCAAAGTGGTGGAGCTTAGTACTTACAACGGGATCCCCCATCTTTTGATTCCGGTGGTAACCGATCCGAAGAAAGCGGCGGGAGCGCTGAACTGGGCAGTGACCGAGATGATGGGCCGGTACAATAAATTTGCAGAGCTGAATGTCCGCAATGTGGAAGGTTACAACAGTAAGATTGATTCCATCGCAGAGATTGAGGATGACAAAAAGCCGGAGAAGATGCCCCAGATCGTCATTATCGTCGACGAGCTGGCGGATCTTATGATGGTGGCTCCGGGAGAAGTGGAGGACGCCATCTGCCGCCTGGCACAGCTTGCGAGAGCGGCAGGGATTCATCTGATCATCGCTACCCAGCGGCCCTCTGTCAACGTCATCACAGGTCTGATCAAGGCAAATATGCCTTCCCGGATTGCTTTTGCAGTGTCTTCCGGTGTGGATTCCAGAACTATATTGGATATGAACGGTGCAGAGAAGCTTCTTGGAAAAGGTGATATGCTCTTTTCTCCGTATGGGCTGCCCAAACCCCTTCGGGTACAGGGCGCTTTTGTGTCGGATGCGGAAGTGGGGGCCGTGGTGGAATTTTTAAGCAGCCAGAGTAAATCCTCAGATCCGCAGGCGGAATTTCATATGGAAGAGCAGATGAAGCAGATGCAGGCAGCCCTGGAAAGTGCCGCGCTCCCTGAAGCAGGAGGCGGAAGTGACCGGGATGTCCTGTTTGCCGAAGCGGGAAAATTTATCATCGACAAGGAAAAAGCTTCTATTGGTATGCTTCAGCGCTGGTTTAAGATTGGTTTTAACCGGGCTGCAAGGATTATGGACCAGCTTGCGGATGCAGGCGTTGTGGGAGAAGAAGAGGGCACAAAGCCGAGGAAGGTGCTGATGTCCATGGAGGAATTTGAACAGTACATAGAAGAGTACCTGTGAAATACCGCTGTTTCCTGACAAAGCGGGTGAAGCCAGGAAAGAAAGGAACGAGATCCGGATATGATATGTCAGAAATGCGGAACCCTTGTGCCGGATGGAAAAATCTATTGTGAGAAGTGCGGAAGTGCGATTCAGATGGTACCGGACTACAATCCGGAGGAAGACTTTACCATCGGTTCTGATGAAAGAAAAACGGAAGAGGAAAACCAGGCGGCAAAACAGCCCTGGTGGTATCGATACCGGTATGGGATCCTTGGGGTATGTCTGGTCCTTCTGGGAGGGACAGCCTTTGGGTCTGCCTACCGACATATGGCGGATCCGGAGGATACACTGACAGAACCGGAAGTTGTGGAACTTTTAAAAAGACCACAGTTTGGTGTACAGCCGGGAACCTATAATTATTCGCCCATGCTGACCCTGTCCCACGAGGAAGAGGCTCAGGGAGAAATTTACTACACCATCGACGGTACAACTCCGGACCGAAACAGCAGTCCGTATCAGGGAGCTATTTCCATAGGAGAAGGGACGACGGTAGTCCGTGCAGTTTTCGTTCGTTATGATGGCGTGTTCAGTGAAGAAGCAGTGGGGACTTATGAAGTGGTGTTTGATTATCCAGACGAACCGGTATTCAGTGTTCCGGCGGGAAGCTATGAACACAGTTTTTCGGTTACCATGACTACGGAAGAAGGCTGCAGGATCTATTATACAACAAATGGGGAAGAACCAGGGTATGATTCAAAACTCTATAGGGGAGCCGTCTATATCCCCTATGGTCTTACTGTGCTGCAGGCGGTGGCGGTGGATGAGGACGGAGGGATGAGCGGAATTGTGGAGGCTGTCTACGATGTATCTGGGCAGCAGGTCCCTTTGGTGGAAGAACCGCCGCCTGAGGTGCAAGAAGATGCTGTAATTCCGTAAATTTTTGTTGAAAAATTGGCAGTTTTGCATTATGATAAGAAAGAGCGGTTTGTAGTTATTGGATAAAATTACCAAGAGCAAAAAACAACATTTGGCTGAATTACATTTGGAAGGATTTTTGGACTTTGGGGTGTTTGCAAGTCAGATGTGGAACTAAAAATAGGAGGAAGCGTATGTTTAAAATTTTGGAAGCAGAGCAGCTCTCTGCAAGCGTCTACAAGCAGGTGATCCATGCGCCGCGTGTAGCAAAGTCCTGTGAGCCGGGACAGTTTATCATCGTAAGAGTGGATGAAACCGCGGAACGCATTCCGCTGACCATCTGTGATTATGACAGGGAAGCAGGGACGATTACACTGGCGTTCCAGCCAATCGGAGTATCCACACACAAGCTGGTAGCGTTGAAGGCAGGGGATGAGATCGCGGATTTTGTAGGTCCCCTTGGCCGTCCATCCGAGCTTGTGACGGATGATTTTGAAGAAGTTAAGAAGAAAAAAGTCGTCTTTATCGCAGGTGGTGTAGGTACTGCTCCGGTTTATCCTCAGGCAAAATGGCTGCATGATCACGGAATTGAGTGTGATATCATCGTGGGAGCAAGGACAAAGGAACTTCTGATTCTGGAAGAGGAGATGAGTAAGGTCGGCAATCTGTATCTGTGTACGGATGATGGAAGTTATGGTTTCCACGGGGTCGGCACGGCCATGCTGGAGAAGCTGGTGAGTGAGGGACATCACTATGATCTTTGTGTGGCGATCGGACCGATGATTATGATGAAGTTCGCATGTATGACCACCAAAAAGCTTGGGATCCCCACGATCGTCAGTATGAATCCCATCATGGTGGATGGAACCGGTATGTGCGGTGCCTGTCGTGTTCTGGTAGGGGATGAAGTAAAATTTGCCTGTGTGGACGGTCCGGAGTTTGATGGACACAAGATTGACTTTGAACAGGCGATGAAGAGAGCGGCGATGTACAAGACAGAAGAAGGAAGGCGCCTTTTGAAGTTCCAGGAGGGCGACACCCACCACGGCGGCTGCGGAAATTGCGGAGGTGACAAATAATGGCAGATGTATTAAAGAAAATACCAGTCAGAGAGCAGGATCCCAAGGTTCGTGCTACGAACTTTGATGAGGTGTGCTATGGTTATAATAAAGAAGAAGCAGTAGAAGAGTCACAGCGCTGTATTACCTGCAAGAATGCAAAGTGTGTGGAAGGATGTCCGGTATCCATTGATATTCCGGCATTTATCGCGGCAGTGAAAGAAGAAAAGTTCGAGGAAGCATTTCAGATTATCAGCAAGTCTTCCGCACTTCCGGCAGTTTGTGGACGTGTATGTCCGCAGGAGAGCCAGTGTGAAGGAAAATGTATTCGCGGCAAGAAAGGGGATCCCATTTCCATCGGCAAGCTGGAGCGCTTTGTGGCTGACTGGGCACGGGAGAATGGCATTAAGCCTTCGGCACCGGCAGAGAAAAACGGCAGGAAGGTAGCTGTTATCGGTTCTGGTCCTTCCGGACTGACCTGTGCAGGTGATCTGGCGAAGCTTGGTTATGATGTGACCATTTTTGAGGCATTACATAAAGCAGGCGGCGTTCTGGTGTATGGTATTCCAGAGTTCCGTCTTCCCAAAGACCGGGTAGTGGGACCGGAAGTGGAGAATGTCAAAGCGCTGGGTGTAAAGATTGAGACTGACGTGATTGTGGGCCGGACTGTGAAGTTGGATGATCTGATTGAGGATGAAGGTTTTGATGCAGTGTTCATCGGATCCGGTGCGGGACTTCCTAAGTTCATGGGAATCCCGGGTGAAACTGCCTGCGGCGTACTTTCCGCCAACGAGTATCTGACCAGGAATAACCTGATGAAAGCGTTCCATGAAGATTACGACACTCCCATCGTGCGGGGAGAGAAAGTCGTCGTGGTCGGCGGTGGCAACGTGGCCATGGATGCAGCCCGTACTGCCCTTCGTCTGGGCGCAGAAACGCATATCGTATACAGAAGAAGTGAAGAAGAGCTTCCGGCCCGTGTGGAAGAAGTGCATCATGCCAAGGAAGAAGGCATTATCTTTGACCTTCTGACCAACCCGGTGGAGATTCTCGTAAACGAGAATGACTGGGTGACAGGGATCAAATGTATTCGTATGGAGCTTGGAGAGCCGGATGCTTCCGGCAGACGCCGTCCGGTGGAAGTTCCGGGTTCCGAGTTCATAATAGAATGTGATACGGTGATCATGTCTCTTGGTACTTCTCCGAATCCGCTGATCTCTTCCACCACCAAAGGTTTGGAGATCAACAGGAGACAGTGTATTGTTGCCACGGAAGATACCGGAGCCACCTCCAAAGAAGGGGTCTATGCGGGCGGTGACGCCGTGACCGGTGCAGCGACCGTCATCCTGGCCATGGGTGCAGGCAAAGCAGCAGCAAAAGGTATTCATGAGTATCTGAGTGCCAAATAAAATGAAATTTTAAAGCATACAGAATCAGGCAGCACAGGCGATTGGTAACAGAATCGCTGTGCTGCCTGATTTGTGTTTAAAAAAGTTCATTGTAAAAGTCTTCGGTCAACTGCTCTGCATAAGCATCGTCTACTTCCGGAAAAGCAGGCATCAGACGCTTGCGGATGGCTTCAGAGACGAGAAAATAGTGCATCTCCTCTGGTGTGTCCTCCGGGATTCCATCAGTCAGTTCTTCCAAAGTCAGGTGTTCTTTTGCCCATTCTTTGATGCGGGTCTCTAGATCATCCTCCCTGGAAATGTCGTCCAGCATCTTCATGGCATTTTTAAAGGAAGCGACAGCAAAGATTAAAAAGAGGAAAAACATTCCCTCCATGACTGCAAGGGAAAAGGTATTCAGTGGAAGCCGGATGATACCAAGGAGTGCCAGTGTGATGAAGGCAAAACCGACTGCGCCGACGATCAGAAAGGTCCAGGCGGAGGAGCGGGTATCAGCGTGACGCTCCTTTGCAGAGACATGGGTGTTCATCTGGCTGGCAGAGGCTGTACGTGCAGCAAGGTCCGCCAGTTCTTCCGCCGGGATCGGAACAGGCACCGGTTCCTCCTCTGGATCTTCGACCAGCTCGTCCACCAGATCCACATCACAGTCAGGACAGTGGGTCTTTCCTTCTATATATTCATTTTTGCATACAGGACACCAGGGCATGGGAGTCCCTCCTTTCTGACGATGATTCGTTATCATTCATTATACTGAAAGATGCCGCCAAACACAACCCGGAATTACATTTTCACTCTTGCCGGCCGGACCGGGAATGGGTAAAATAGTAGGAGAAGAACGGGGAGGACTTAAAAAGCGGATGAAGATAACAGTCATTGCAGTGGGAAAAATAAAAGAAAAGTATTTTACGGGCGCGGTGGAAGAATATGCCAAACGGCTTGGCCGGTTTTGCAAACTGGAGTTGATTGAGGTGGCGGATGAGCAGACGCCGGAGGGCGCCAGCGAGGCGCAAAAGATACAGATCAAGGAAAAAGAAGGCGGGCGCATCCTGAAAAAACTGCCGGTGGGCGCTTATACGGTGGCTCTTGCCATCGACGGAACCATGCCGGATTCGGTGGAACTGTCCAGACAGATGGAGCGCTGGAATATTAACGGCATCAGTCATGTGGTGTTTCTGATCGGCGGTTCCCTTGGGCTGTCCGGTGAAGTACTTGCCCGGGCAGAGTACCAACTGAGCTTTTCCAAAATGACCTTTCCCCATCAGCTCATGCGGGTGATTCTGCTCGAGCAGCTGTACCGCTCATTTATGATCCGAAGCGGGGCACCGTACCATAAATAAAGGCGAAAAGGAACGAATATTCTTGGGAACAATGGATGATGTCAGCAGGGAATTAAAGGCATTTCTGGACTATGTGGCAGGGCAGAGCATAAAAGGTGTTCTGCCTTTTTGCATCCCTGCTTTTTGTGAAGCCATATGCAAAATCAAATACCCCACTGCAAGCAACGGGGTATTTGACCTTGCGGCAGTCACCAAATGTCTGCAAGCAGCCACTTGGCTCGTTGCACGCGGGAATAAATAAAGAAGGAATGTTACCTTTTCCCTTTTTTGAGCCTCTAATAAATGTAAACAAACATGTTTGGTCATTACGATCAGAGCGAAAGGCGGTGAAGATTTTGGATGATTTAAAAATTGAGCTGGTAAAACAGGCGCAGAGCGGCAAAAGAGAAGCGATGGAACGACTGTTTCTTGGAGAAAGTGAGTATTTGTATAAGATGGCTTTTCTGTACATGAAAAATAAGGAGGACAGTCTGGACCTGGTTCAGGAATGTATCCTGCGCTGTATTGCATCCTTGAAAAGGCTGAAGCACCCCCGATATTTCCGCACATGGATGACCAGGATTCTGATCAACTGCGCTCATGAAGAATGGGAGAGACGCGGAAAATACGATTTGGCAGAGGATACGGTCTTTGCAGCAGGCGAATCGTTTCCCAAAGAAGAAACACTGGATCTGTACCGGGCTATTGACCATTTGAATTATCCGTATCGGGATATCATTATTCAGTATTATTTTGCAGGAAATAAATTAAGTGAAATCGCACAGTCCCTGGATATCCCGGTCGGAACAGTGAAAGTATATCACTCACGGGCAAAAAGAAAGTTAAAATGTATGTTGGAGGCAGAGGCATGACAGAAAACAAAATTTGGGAGAAAATAGAAGTTCCACAGGAACTGGATGATATCATTCGAAATGCAGTTGGAGAAGGACATGAAAAAATGAGGAAGAAAAGGAGGGAGAAACACTGGAAAAGGGCAGTGGTGTCTGTAACCGCGGCGGCGGCCTGCTTTGCAGCAGTGGGTATTGGATTTTTCAATCCTGTGGTGGCAAGGGCTTACAGCAGCATTCCGGTGATCGGGAATATTTTCGCTTATCTATACCATACTGCGGATGTGGAAATTCCCTATGCACAGGTTGGGGAAGCCGCAGTACCGGTGGAATCGGGACAAAAAAGCAGTCTTATTCCGGAAGGTGCTGCGGATAAAGAAACTTCTGCACAGATTTCTTTGAAAGAATATTTTTGTGACAAATACAGTCTTTATTTATCCTTTGAAATAACCAGTCAAGCCCCCTTTATAGAAGGGATGACGGATCTGAAGGGCAGGGAAGGAACGATTCAGCTGTTTTCGGCGGAAAAGCTTACTACGGATACGAAAGAGAGTTTTGAGATAGGGGACGGCAGCCTGATTATAAAAGGTGTTTTCACAGATGCGCATACTTTTGTGGGGATTGCAAGAAGCGGAGAATCGTTGGACGAATATTCCTTAACAGATGAAGTGCAATATGAACTGGATGCAAAGCATATGAAAGTATATGCAGGAGAAGGGACCGGGGATATCATAGGAGAATGGAAACTGTCGGAGGGAATTACCTGCACGGAAGAATATCTGCTGACAAAGGAACTGGGACAGAAGATTCGCGATGATGTGGTTTTGGCAGAGGTGAGAGTGCAGCCTTATGAGATTCAGGTTGTAATAGAAGAGCCAAAAGATACGACACTTGCAGAGGAGGCTGTAGGCATCGAAATCTTTGATGATCAGGGAAGACGTCTTTCTTTGGCCGCGCAAAGCGCCTGCAGATTTGCTGAAGAAGGAGAAAAACGCCTGGAGATCTGGATGTTTGAGCGGCCGGCGGATGCAGAGACGGTGACGGTCTTTGCAGTGGATGAAATAAAGTGGATGGATGAATGGAAGGGATATCTGTATCGTGAGGACCCATGGAGCGGAGCCCAGATGGCAGACTTTTTAAAGGAAAACAGTTTCGCTTATGGAGAAGCAGAACTGCCATAAAGAGTGAAAGAAACTTCGACAGCAGAAAAGCGTGTTTCGGCTGTCGAAGTTTTTTTGTGGCCTGACCATATGAAATATGGTAAAATAAAAAACAAATGAAGTGTAAAACTGGCGGAGGAATGATAAAAATGATCGACAGAGAAGACATGATGGAACTGACCAGACGTATGACTCTTTCACGGACTTCTTTTACCCGGATTGCAGGCTGCTATATGGATGAGAACGGGGAGATTGACGGCACATTTAATACGAACTTTCTCAGACTCTCCGGAAAGGAAAAAGAAAAAAATCTGGCAATAGCCAAGGCAATCCCTTACGCGAGGACGAATGAACAGTTAAGAGAATACACTTTTTTGAAAGAACAGACAGGTCCAGGCAGCCTGCGTCAGCTTCTGATGGCCATCAAAGACTGCGGCCTGAAAAATGATGCTTTGCTGGAAACGTTTTATGAACTGGTGGGGGAGCAGTATCCTAAGGGTATACCCTATGCAGTTTTTGTTTTCCATGACCGGTATGACGTGCCAGTGAAGGCAAAAGACAAGGAGCGGCTTGGGGAGTCCGAGGAGGTATACGAATACCTGATCTGTGCGGTCTGTCCGCTGGAAGGAGAGTACGAACCAGGGGCGCCGGCATGCGGTTTTCTTTTTCCTGCATTCTCCCACAGAAGTGCTGACAGAAATCAAGTGTACCTTTTTGATGCTGCTTCGGAACAATCTCATGCAGCGCTGCTACAGCGTCTGCTAGAGTGTGTTTGAAAATTCATTCCCGTCATCTGCCAGAAAGCAGTTTTTAAACGCACTCTAGGATGTGCGGGCTGAGATTTTTTGGCATCTTTGAAACGACCATCTGCTACATGACAAGAAGGAATTTTCAGATTGTGCCGATCATACGGACAGAGGATCTGCACCGATAGGAACACCTGCAAGCTTGCCGGACCTTGGAGCCTGTGATATAATTTCGGCAGAGATTACATCAGAGATTATCTTTGTCAGACCAAAGAAAACAAATCGTAAGAAAAAGGAGAGAAAAAATGACGGATCAGTTTACACAGATGAAAGAAGAGATTATGACATTTGGGGAAGAGTTAAAGCAGCGTTTTGGAAATTCCGGGAAAGAGCCGGTGGACCGGGCTGCATTTACGCTGCTTCTGAGCGGAATCTCTGCCTGCCGGAAGATGCCGGGGATTTCGGGGCATATGGGTTATGAAAAGCTGTATCACTGCCCCACAGAGGAAGCGGCAGCGGAGGGAAGAGCATTTTTGCAGAATATGTATGAGATTGAGGACCGGGAAACTTTAGAATCTGCACTGCTCAGAGAGTTTTCAGACTGTGAACAGTATGAACAGTTCCGGACCTTTTGGGTGGGAGCGCCCATGTTTGGTTTAGAGGAGCTGCGCCCGGAAGGCCGGGAATGGTTTCTTGCTTCCAAAGAGACGGCGGCACAGTTTGCACCCATCGTGAATGAGCGTGGATTCTACGCCTGGGATATCAATGAGAAGATCGGACTGTGCCGGAAAGCGGTGGCCTGCGGGGTGATTACAGAGGACGAGTTCTGGGAGATCACGGATCCTTTCGTCCGTATGGCTCAGGTTTTCTACCAATCCTGGGAGGAATATGCGGTGAGCTGCCTGTGCGGAGCTGTGTATTTTATGCGCCGGGAAAAAGAGGGACTTAAAGATTTTTTGGATTTGAATATCAAATTAGTTCGTCAACTTTTTGATGAGGGGATGGCCTGGCAGAAGTATGCCTGGTATCAGCCGAAAAGCCGGGAGTGGGTTGCCCTTTTTGATGTCAGTCAGCAGTGTCTGATCACAAAAAAAGCGCTGGAAGAGGGAAGAATCGGTCATATGTATCGGGAAGAACCAGAAGAAGACTTCTCCGATTGCGGCTGGCGGTTTCTGACCGGGGATGAAACGGAAGAATACGTGAGCGAGCCGGGCAATGTGGTACTGTGCACCTACAGCGATGCCTGTAACCTGGATCCTTCCGTTCGGGCATATTTTTATGCTGCTTACGGCATGCAGTATGTAAAGACAAAAGAAGGCTGGGCTGAGCTGTCATAAAGAACCGGTGTTATCTTTATAAAATATTAAGAAAACTTAATAGAATTTGTCCCAACGCTTATGCTATGATTGGTACAATATAAGAAAAGCAGGGGGATGTATATGAGCGAAAAGATACTGGTGGTAGACGATGAGCGGGAAATCGCGGATCTGATTGCGGTCTATCTGGAGAGTGAGAATTATACGGTATACCGCTACTATACAGCGGCGGAGGCTCTTGCCTGTATCAGACAGGAGGAGCTGGATCTGGCGATTTTGGATGTGATGCTGCCGGGAATGAGCGGTTTTGACCTTTGTCAGAAAATCCGGGAAACGTATACCTATCCGGTTATCATGCTGACGGCCAAAGATGCGGAGCTGGACAAGATTACCGGTTTGACTTTGGGGGCAGATGACTATATCACGAAGCCCTTCCGGCCGCTGGAAATGATGGCACGGGTAAAGGCGCAGCTTCGGCGTTATAAAAAATACAATCCGGCGTCTGTGGGAGAGGAAGATACGATTCTTTTTCACGGGGCATTGTCTCTGAATGTAACCAGCCATGAGTGCACACTGAATGATCAGAAACTGGACCTGACACCGACAGAATTTGAGATTCTGAAAATTCTCTGTCAGCGAAAGGGAAAGGTGGTCAGCTCGGAGGAGCTGTTTCACCAGATCTGGAAGGATGAGTACTATCAAAAATCCAACAACACCATCACGGTCCATATCCGCCATCTGCGGGAAAAGTTAGGGGATACCGTGGAGCGTCCCAAGTACATTCATACGGTGTGGGGAGTGGGGTATAAGATTGAAAACTAAATGGTTTCGTTCTGGTTACGGAAAACTGCGAAGAAAGATCTTTTTCCAGATCATTCTGATGATTCCAGGCGCATGGCTTTTGTTTCTGGTGATTTACAGCATGCTGTCAGGAAAGATTGCAAATGGCTGTATCAGGCTGATCCAGTTTTTCCTTTTTGTGGAATATCAGGATGCGCTTTCCATCTACCAGTTTTACATTCGCAATCATATGGGCCAGATCATAGATATTTTTCTGCTGCTGTCCATATTGCTGTTTTTTTATATCTCTCTTAGCTGGTTCATCCGCTATTTCCGGCAGATTGACAGAGGACTGGATGCACTGCTTGCGGGGAAAGAGATCGAATTGTCTCCGGAGATGGAGCCTATGGAGCGCAAAATGAACCAGGTTCACCATACGCTGGAGAAGCGGGAGATGGAGGCAAGGCTTTCAGAAAAGCGGAAGGATGAGCTGGTTATGTATCTGGCACATGACATTCGCACGCCTTTGACTTCGGTCATTGGTTACTTAAGTCTTCTTCATGAAGCGCCGGATATGCCAGAAAATCAAAAAGAAAAATATATCCAGATTACCTTGGAGAAGGCTTACCGTTTAGAGATACTGGTCAATGAATTTTTTGAGATCACAAGATATAATCTTCCCCAGACCGCTTTGGAGACGGAAGAGATCGACCTGTCCTATATGATGATGCAGATGGCAGATGAGTTTTATCCGATTCTGGACAAAAATAAGAATCAGGTGGAACTTCAGATTCCGGAAGACATCCGGCTTTTGGGGGACTCGGCCAAGCTTGCCAGAGTGTTTCAGAATCTTTTAAAAAATGCGGTCTCCTACAGTTTTCCGGGTACTGTGATCGAGGTACAGGCCCGGGTGGAAGAAGACCAGGTTTTGATCTCCTTTGAAAATGAAGGAAAGACGATTCCAAAGGAAAAGCTTACGAGAATCTTTGACCGTTTTTACCGTCTGGACAGTGCAAGGGCCACAAAAACCGGAGGAGCCGGACTTGGGCTTGCCATCGCCAAGGAGATTGTTTTACTGCATGGGGGAACCATCACGGCGGAGAGCAGGGACAAAAAGACTTGTTTTATAGTAGCACTGCCATATAAAACGAACCCGGACAAAGAGGAAACAGATACATAGAAGAAGAGAAAGGTGTAAAACTTTTGATCCATGCAGGAGCAATCGTTTTACACCTTTTTATCATCGAATAAAATTTGTCCTGTTTTGTGTCTCTGCTTCCGGCAGAGGAATTCCGTTTTTCTTACCGGCATCGAAACATTTGATCATCCAGGCCAGATTCCGGGCCAGGTTCCGCATGGTCTGGAGGCCTTCTGCATCCTGCTCTGCTTCTCCTGGTACGGCTCCATGCAGGTTATTCCAGTAGGTGGATCCGGCTACCGGCATCTGAGAGATACCAAAATATTTGTTCAGACAGTCAAAGGAAGCGGTGGTGCCGCCCCGTCTGGCCACAGCAACACAAGCTCCCGGTTTAAACCGGAAGACCCGGCTGCTGCTGTAAAATACCCGGTCCAGAAAGGACAGGATGCGGCCGCTTGGATGGGCATAATAGACCGGCGTTCCAAAGACAAAGCCGTCTGCCTCTTTTGCTTTTGCGATAAATGCGTTTACCTCGTCATCCGTAAAGACACATCCGTTTTCATTGCATTTGTTGCATCCGATACAGTCTCTGACCGGTTTTCCTCCCAGCTGTACGATCTCATAGTTGATGCCTTCCTGTTTCAGTTGCTTTCCAATTTCGATTAGTGCGGTATGGGTATTCCCGTCTGTCTTCGGACTTCCGTTTAACATCAATACTTTCATGGCTATCCTCCTGTTATGATTTTGCCGTTTCATCCTTTTCGGATACACAGACATGCCGTGACTTTTATTTTAACACGGAAACTGCAGATTTTCCAGAGATTTCCCATATTCCGCAGGACAAACGAACGAATCCATAAATTATGAACTCTTTTAAAACCGGAATCATTTTTAACTGATTTGATGAAATTTTTTCAAGAAAACAATTCTTTCAGGAAAATAAAAGCTCTCAGAAACCATGATTCACAAATTGTTCATTCATGCGTTTGCCGTACATGTTCCGGTACGGGCGAAAGGTATGGCGTTGTTTTTTGAACCATTGTAAGTATTGGCAGTTTGGACAGCACAGGTATGAAAAATACCTCCAAAGAAACGGATTTTTATATTTTATCTGTCTACTTTAGAGGTAGCATATCAGTTCTCATCGGCATTTCTGTATGTGACAGTATGAGAATCAGGGGGAACAGTGTTGAAACTTATTCCTGTGCAAGCTTCGTGAGCGTATCTTTGGTGACCCGGTACATGGTCCAGTCGGACAGGGGCACAGCACCCAGTGACCGGTAAAAATCAATACTGGGCTGATTCCAGTCCAGACACGACCATTCCAGCCGTCCGCACTCCCGTTCCACGGCGATGGCTGCAAGTTTTTTCAAAAGGGCCTTTCCAAAGCCCTGGCCTCTGTAGGCGGGCAGCACGAACAGATCTTCCAGATAGATTCCGGCCCGGCCCAGAAAAGTCGAGAAATTGTGGAAGAAGAGGGCAAAGCCCACATCGACCCCGTCAAAGGAGGCCAACAGTACTTCGGCTTTTGGCTGATCGAACAGCCACTTTTCCAGGGTGGCTTCATCGGCGGTTACCTGATCGGACATATGTTCGTATTCGGCAAGTCCTTTAATGAAGGATAAAATGACGGGCAGATCTTTTCTTTCGGCGAATCGGAAAGTTGGATTTTGGTTCATGTGTTGTTCTCCTGTTCTTATGGTATCGGTTACATGCATTATATCATGGTTATTCCTGGCATGACAAACATATTTGACCATGACAAACGCATGAATGATTTGTGAATCATGGTTTCCAAGAGCGTTTATTTTCTTGAAATATTTGTTTTCCGCAAAACAATTCCTGTTTTATGAGCGTTTCCAGTTTGTGGATTCATGCGTTTGTTGTGTATATTCGACAGTGTCCGGCGCCTGAATATTCTGATGACAGAGGAAAATACCTGTTTCTTTTGGTCCTTTTGTTGTATAATCAAACATACAGAGTCTGGTAACACCTGTGCGCAGGCGTGTATCCCTTTGCCTGCTGGGGGTACAGGCATCGTATATATTTTACAACGGGATTGTAAAGGAACACGGAGGGATGGGAGGGTGAAAGATTTTATGATAGATCTGGATTATGATGGGGTACTTAATCTGCACAAGGCCTTACTGGAAGCGAAGTTTCATCTGGATCCGGATAATGAACTGGTGTCCGGCAGTCCGTTCGTTGCGGATGTATCCATACCGGAAGCTTTGCATATGAGGAACTGGTGAAAAACTTACAGTTATTATAAAAACAGCAAAAAGAAAGGGGTCAAAAGATGTCATTTTATCAGATTGTATTCAGTCCTTCCGGAGGTACACAAAAAGTGACGGATCTGTTTACAAAATCATTTTGTCCGGAAAATACCAGGATTGATCTTACAGACCGAAGCAGGGATTTTTCTTTGCTTTCCTTTACTCCGGAGGATCTCTGCGTGGTATCGGTACCGTCCTACGGCGGACGTGTTCCGGCCGTATCCAGGCTGCATCAGATGAAAGGAAACAAAGCCAGAGCCGTGCTCCTTGTGGTATATGGAAATCGTGCCTATGACGATACGCTGGCGGAACTTCGGGATGTTTTAACGGATGCCGGATGGAGCTGCATCGCTGCCGTTGCCGCAGTTGCAGAGCATTCCATCATGCGTCAGTTTGCAGCCGGACGGCCTGATGCGCAGGATCAAAAAGAGCTTGCCGCCTTTGCAGAACAGGTCCGGATGAAACTGGAATCAGGTGCAGATACGGGTTCGCTGTCCCTGCCGGGCAGTCGTCCCTATCGGGAATACAACGGCGTTCCCATGAAGCCCGGGGCCGGGAAGTCCTGTATACAGTGCGGACTCTGCGCAGAAAAATGCCCGGTGGGAGCCATTCCGGTTACGGATCCGTCAAAGACCGATTCCAGTCGCTGCATTTCCTGTATGCGCTGCATAGCCCTCTGTCCGAAGAATGCCCGGCACGTCAGCCGGATGCTTCTTGCAGCAGGCAGTGTGAAGATGAAAAAGGTCTGTGGGGGCCGTAAGAAGAATGAACTTTATCTGTAAAAAGAGAGAGAAAAAGAACAGGGGTTCAGTAGATGACCACGCGGATCTGCGCGGTCGTCTCTGACACTTTGCTTCAGATAGTCAGGCCGTCTGTCTGACAAGGGAAATATGATAATATCCGCCATTTCAAATCATTTCCGAAATAAAATCTTTTGGGGAGTCTGACTTCTTTTTCCGATCGAATCGATCAAAATCGATCAAATCCATATCAAGATCTGTAATATCAGGATGCGGTTTCCCAAGGTGCGGATGATCAAAGAGATGGTCCATCTGCTGATACATGGAGAGAAGTCGGATACGGGAATTACGCCCTTTCAGGCTTTTGCAGCTACTGTAGGTTCCCGGGTCGGAATGGGAAATATTGCCGGAGTTGCAACGGCCATTTTCTTCGGAGGCCCCGGGGCGGTGTTCTGGATCATGGATCATCGGATCCATGGTCCCGTTCTGGAATCTGGCCAGAACATAATTTGCCGCACAGAACCGGAATTTCAATCTGGACGATATAATCGTCAATCTGGTCGATTACATTTTCATTGATGCCCATTTCGTAGGAAAATCCATGGAGCGTCAGGCTGTGCTCGGCAGCAAAGTCAAAAAGCTCCTGATATCTTTTCGGAATCCCGGCCCAGTCCCCTTTGTGGAAGGCTCTCAGATATGTTCCCCCGGGTCTGATATGCAGCCCGGCCTGGTGCGGGAGAAAAGGGATTTCAATAAAAAGATTTGTATAATTGTCAAAATTCCCATCTTTCAGGCTGGAAACAGGGATCATGGAACCATAAGATGCCTTGTGAAGACGGCCAAGCTGATATTTTTCCGTTTCGGCGGTGATCAGCTCCACTTCCTGTTCAAAGGAAATATCCCGGTTTACATCCACCGTGACCAGACAGCGTTCTTCCTTTTCAATAACGGTGATTTCAGATAAATCCATGGTGAGCAGAGCCGCCATATTCTGATGATGCGTACATAAAGTTGCCCGGACGGCTTCCAGGTGGGCAATTTGCAGGTTAAGATCCGTTATTTTTTCTTCCAGGAGGCATTTCAGGCTCCGGGCAGAACGGTTTTTCATAAAATCCTGTATCTCATGGATGGACACATCCAGTTCCCGCAGCAGCAGGATTGTCTCAAGTATGGGACTTTGATGATAGCTGTAGAAACGGTATCCATTTTGGGGATTGATGAAGGCCGGCTTGAACAGTCCGATTTCATCGTACCACATCAGGGTTTTTTTGTTGATGCCATGCATGGCTGCAAACTGACCGATGGTGAGTGTTTTGTCTTCTTTGTTCATTTTTTCTCTTTCATTCTGAAATTGGACTTGACTGTACAGTTACTGTACGGTCTATGATACTATGCACAGGGAAAAAATACAAGGAAGACGGAGGAAATTGATATGGAAAACCTGAACATATACGATAAACCGGTAACACTTGGGAATATTCTGAAATTTGCCGTGCCAACGATTGTGATGACCGTATTTATGTCTTTTTATACCATGGTTGACGGGCTGTTTGTGTCAAATCTGATCGGTACCGATGCGCTTTCTGCAATCAACCTGACCGCGCCCGTGATCCAGCTGGTGACGGCGATCTCCACCATGCTTGCCACCGGAGGCAGCGCAGTCGTTATGAAAAAAATGGGGGAACAGAAAAGGGAAGAGGCAAAGGAAGATTTTACCTTCCTGATTCTGATCAATGTCATTGCAGGAATGGTCATGTGTGCAGTGGGATATCTGGCAATCGATCCTGTGTTTGCCGGCATGAATCTCTCGCCTGATGTGGAAAGGTACTGTGTGGAATATGTAAGCCGGTATCTGATATTTACTGTACCGATTCTTCTGATGAACAATTTTACACTTTATATGATTGCCGGTGACAGGGCAAATCTGTCCCTGATCTGTTCAGTGACAGGCGGTATCCTGAATATGGTGCTGGATTATCCGTATTCACTGCCCAGCACCTACTGTCTGTACTATCTGTATCCGGATCAGTGCTATAGTCATTACAATGAAAGTTTTACCCGTTATGACGAAGTGATGGAAGGCAGAGGAAGCAAGGTGCAGGCTTATTGTACTGCCATTGCAAGGCTTGGAAAGATGAAAGGAACAGAGTACGATATCAGCGCACATATCAACGGAGCAGCTGGAAACATTGCGGAGGCATCTTCTTCTACTATTGCCTACAATGATGTACATGCAGCGTATCTTATCGAACTGGCCATTTCGATCATCCACAACCGTAACGATATCTGTCTGGTGATGGTGGAAAATAAAGGTTTGGTTCCCAATCTGGATCCGGGGATGATGCTGGAGGCAGCCTGCCGGATCGGGCAGCAGGGGATAGAACCCATTCAGATTGGTGAGGCTCCGGCCTTTGAGAAGGGACTGCTGGAGAACCAATATGCATGTGAGAAGCTTCTGGCAGATGCTGTCTTTGAACATGACTATCAGAAACTGCTGCAGGCCTTTACAGTGAACCGGATTATCTGTGATACCAATAGAGCGAAGAAACTGATTGCGGATTTTGTGAAAGCCAACGGAGATATGTGGGTAGATTTCAGGAGGCAGTGATATGAGTATGAAAGAGAAATTTACTGGTTTTGTGGAAAATAAGGTAATGCCCTTTGTGGGAGTTGTATCAACCAATAAGATTCTTCTTGCCATTCGTGACGGTCTGGTGTTGTCCATGCCGGTAATGATTGTGGGATCCATTGCTATTGTAATCGGTGATTTCCCGGTGAAGGCAGTACAGGATTTTTTTGCCATGGTATTCGGGGAAAACTGGAACTGGTGGAACTGGGATGTGATCAATCCGGCCACTATGGGGCTGGTGGCTCTCTTTACGGCCTGCGGCGTGGGATATTCCTATGCCAAGAGCCATGAGGTAGAGCCGCTTCCTGCAGGAATTCTGGGAGTTACAGCGTATTTTCTGCTGTTGGTGCAGATGGACGGCGGAGGTTTTGCAGCGGATGATTTCGGGGCAAAGGGATTGTTTGCGGCGATTATCTGCGGGCTTTTAAGCTCAGCGATTTATATCTGGCTGATAAAGAAAAA